>Ga0182016_10000002_pt1 | contig 295569 bp, 282 predicted proteins | sample 712S2MmetaG_FD_120491 | JGI IMG/M metagenome (GOLD analysis project Ga0182016, IMG submission 120491) | Permafrost microbial communities from Stordalen Mire, Sweden - 712S2M metaG | ecosystem: Environmental > Terrestrial > Soil > Wetlands > Permafrost | place: Sweden: Stordalen | collected... | reverse complement strand
GGCGCCAACCTCAGTGCCGCCGCCGACCAGGCCGGCGTTCACCGCAACACCATCGCCTATTGGCGCCACACCTCGCCGGCCTTTGAGACCGCCCTCCGCGATGCCCAAAACGAACGCGCCGACCTGCTGCACGAAGAGGCCGTCGCCCGCGCTCCGCTGGCTTTCCAAGCTCTCGAACAGATCCTCCAAGACCCGAAATCCTCCACCTCCGCCCGTCTCCGCGCCGCCATCTTCATCCTCAGCCACGCCTTGCCTTCTCCCGCGAAGCAGCGCCGCGCCACTCCCACCCTCCCAAAATCGGCTCAGGAGCCCGCCACCCAAAATCCCGATTTCGTGCACAAAAATGCACAAATTCCCCTGCAGCCCTATCGCCGTCCCGACCCCAAAACCGGCCGCAACGACCGCTGCCCCTGCGGCAGCGGCAAGAAATTCAAACAATGTTGCCTCAATAAACCCCAAACCGTCGCCGCCTGACAAAGCCCGATCTTGGCCGTGGGGCAGACCATCGTTTTCTGTGTTCTGCCACCTCCTCGGGCTATGCTTGGAACAGGTGACTCTCCCCGCCTGGCTCGTCGTCTCCGATCCGCGCCTTCGCCCGCAAGTGAGGGCCTTATTGCCTCGCCTCCCGGAAATCGACGGCGCCCCGATCCGGGTCGAATGGAAGCGCAACCTGCACGACCGGCACGGGCCCGTACACGCGGCGGCTTACCTGCGGGAAAGGCGCATGGCGTTCGATTGCGCGCCGGCGGAGTTTCCGCGCATCTTCGTGCATGAGCTCTTTCATTTCGTCTGGCTGCGCCTCGGCAACCCGCGGCGCCACCGCTGGGAGCGCTGCCTGGCTGTCGAACTTCGCGCCGGCGTACGAGGAGAACTGGGGTGGTCGGCCGAATGGCGCAAGCGCGAGCTCGACGCCGCCGAAATCGCCGCGCGCGGGCGCCGCTGGCGCGACTATTGTTGCGAGGGATTCTGCGATACGGCCGCCTGGTTGTACAGCGGAACTCCTCGGCACCCTGAATTCACCCTTCGCAAACGCTGGCGCAAGGCGCGCGCGGCCTGGTTCAAAGCCTGGTTGGCGGGACCAGGATTATCGATATAATCGATACAGGAGCCGAACCCTTGAAAAAGCACCCCCTATTCGTGGCCTTGACGGCCGCACTCCTGGCCCTGACCGGCTTTGAGGGCTGTTCGCTTTCGCCCACTACGGTGAAAGCGGCGTCGCTCAAACCGGACAGCGATCGCAGGCTGGCCCCGGAATTCACCTTGAAGGATTCCGACGGCAAGCTCGTGCACCTTTCCGACTATCGCGGCAAGGTGGTGCTGCTCGATTTCTGGGCCACCTGGTGCGGCCCCTGCCGCATCGAGATCCCCTCGTTTATCGACATGCAGCGCAAATATAAGGATCGGGGCTTCGAGGTGCTCGGCATCTCCATGGATGACGAGGGCTGGGAAGTGGTGAAGCCTTTCCTTGCCGAAGTGGGCGTGAATTACCGGGTCCTGATGGGTAACGATCCCACCAGTCAGCTTTACGGCGGAGTGGATGCGTTGCCGACTACGTTTCTGATCGACCGGGACGGCAAAATCGCCGCTGTCTATGTCTCGCTGCATAGTAGAAAGGATTTCGAAGATGGTGTGGAAGAGCTGCTGCGGTCTCCTGCTTTGCATGCCTCTATTGCTGGCGCAAAGTAGCGGCCACCTGAACCTGGGTCAGTTGCACAGTGTCGCGGGAAAGCGCGGCGACGCGCTGGAAGCGCGCATCCCCATGACGGTCGACGCCGGCTTCCACGTCAACAGCAATAAGCCGAACGAGGATTACCTGATCCCGATCAAGCTCACCTGGACCTCTACCGGAGCCCTCGAAGCCGGCGAGATCGCCTACCCGAAGCCGTCCCTCGAAAAGTACGCCTTCACCGATAAGCCGCTTTCGGTTCTGACCGGCAGCTTCGAGGTGGTGGCGCATTTCAAAGTGGCCGGCAACGCCCCGGCGGGCCCAGGCGTCGCGGCCGGCAAGCTGAAATACCAGGCCTGCAACAGCAGCACCTGCTTTCCGCCGAAAACCATCGACGTGACGTTGCCGTACTCGGTCCAGTAGCTGAAAGCTGAAAGCTGAAAGCTGAGAACTGAGAGCTAGAATTAAGACAGGAGGCTCTCATGTCCACCATGTTGGCTGTCCTGGTTTACGGCGCGGCGGGAGCGGTTCCGTTCTGGCTCCTATACCGCTACGGTTCGCGCCGCTGGTACTGGCACGCTCTGGCTCTGGCGTTGGCCGTGGCTGTCGGCCTGGCGCCTCCACTTCCGGGCTGGCAGGGCCCAAACATCGATCTGGCGATCGGCTTCTTATTCCTCAGCCTGGCGGTTTGGGGAATCGGCGGGCTGGTCACGCTGCGCTTCACCCATCACCGGCACCAGAAGACCGCCTAGCGGGTTGAAAAAAACTGCTCCCCGCCGCGCTGAGCCGCGCGACTTCTTCGTGGAGCGGACTCGTAGTCTGCCACGCCGGGACTCATCCCGGCGCTTCCGCTCCCGCGAACGCGGAGATGGCCCGCGCCTACGCCGTTTACCGATGAATCGCGTTGGCATCCACTTTCATGTCCCCACGCTACAATTGCGGTTTCATGCGACGCCGCGGCGCTTTCCGCAATTGGACCGAATACGCGGTGGTCCTGATCGCCGTGGTTTCGCTCGAATGGGCGCCGCTGCGCCTGGCCCACGCGCTGGGGCGCGTCTATGCGCGCTTGCTCGACCTTGCCATTCCGCGCCTTCGCCGGGTGGCCCGCCGCAACCTGGAAGCGGCCTACCCGGAGTTCGACCCGGCTCGCCGCGAAGCCATCGTCGACGGCGTATTCCGTTCCATCGCCCGCCTGCTGGTTAGCTTTGCCCGGTTTCCGCGGATCCATCGCGGCAACCTCGACCGCTGGATTCGGCTGGAGGGTGGGGAGCATTTCGAAACAGCGCTCCAGGCCGGCCGCGGCGTGCTGTTTGTCACCGCGCACCTGGGCAATTGGGAGCTGAGCGCCTTTGCCCACGCGTTGTTGGCCTCGCCCATGAGCGTGGTGGTGCGCCCGATCGACAATCCCCTGGCCGACAGGCTGGTCGAACGGCGCCGCGCGCTGAGCGGCAACCGCGCCATCGGCAAAAAAGACTTCGCCCGCTCGATCCTGAAGGCCCTGGCCGCTAACCAGGCCGTGGGCATTCTGATCGATCAAAATGCCCTGCCCGGCGAGGGCGTGTTCGTGCCGTTTTTCGGCGTGCCGGCTTGCGCCAGTACCGGCTTCGCCAAACTGGCCGCGCACAGCGGCGCCACCGTCCTCCCCGGTTTCGCCCTGTGGTCTGACCAGGAGCGCCGTTTCGTCCTCCGCTTCTATCCCCCCGTGCCCATGACCGGCGACCCAGCCCGAGACACCGCCACGTTGCAGGCCAAACTGGAAGAGGTAATCCGCCAGTATCCGGATCAATGGCTGTGGCTGCACCGGCGTTGGAAGACAAGGCCGGAAGGGGAGGGGGCGTTTTATTAGGATCGCGGCGTCGCAATTACGGTCGCGTAATTTCGATACGCGTCTGCAACCGCTTCCTGATTTAGGGAGCGGTTGCCCGGAGCCGACCTCCGCGGATCGGTTAGGCACACGCCGACGCTGTCCCGGAACGCTCACTTTAAGCTTTATGGCGGTTTTCAGGCAGCGCCCCAAAGCGCCGCTTAGCTCCCCAAATACTTATCGAAGAATTCCAGCGTCCGTTTCCACGCCAGCTTGGCGGCGGCTTCATCGTAGCGCGGGGTAGTGTCGTTATGGAAGCCGTGGTTGGCGCCCTCGTAGACGTAACCGGCGTAGGTGACGTGGTTGGCCTTCAACGCGGCTTCATACGCCGGCCAGCCGCCGGTGATGCGCGTATCGAGCGAGGCGTAATGGGCCAGGATCGGCGCTTTGATTTTGGCGACGTCGTCGGCCGAAGGCTGCGCGCCGTAGAAAGGAACCGCGGCGGCCAGGTCGGCGCCCATCCGCACCGCCAGCGTGTTGGCAATGCCGCCGCCGAAACAGAAACCCACCACGCCGATTTTGCCGGTCGAATCCGCGCGCGCCTTCAGCCAGTAAGCCGAGGCCACGAAATCGGCGGTCATCTTGGCCTTGTCGACCTTCTGAAAGAGCTGCGCGCCCTGCTCGTCGTTGCCGGGGTAGCCGCCGGCGCTGGTCAATCCGTCCGGAGCGAAAGCGATGTAACCCTCGGTTCCGAGCCGCCGCGCTACGTCTTCAATATACGGATTCAAGCCGCGGTTCTCGTGCACCACCAGCACGGCGGGCAGTTTTCCCGCGGCGTGCGCGGGCAGAACCAGGTAGCCGCGGATGTTTCCGTTGCCCTGGGGGGAAGTCACGGTGGCGTACTCGGTCTTGATGCGCGGGTCGTCTTTGGGTACCTGCTGGGCCCAGGCATAATTCGGGCGCAGGCTCTCCCACAGGGCCGTAGCCGTCACTCCGCCCACGGCGAACTTCTTGGCGGAATCCAGAAAGCCGCGCCGGTCGAGCTCGCCATGGACGTAGCGGTCGAACAGATCCAGCAACTCTTGGGGATAATCGGACGCTCTCTTTCGTTCCATGACGCGGTGGTTCCCTCCCAGGCTTGCCAGAATATCATACTCCCGGCGCGGTTTACCCCGGAATCACGCTAAGCTGGAGAACGTGTCACCGCACGGAACCGGAATCCACGGAAAGCGGGGCGGCGAGTCTTCGGACAAGGCCGGCCTTTCGGCGTCTAAACGCCTGCGCAGTGTCTGGCCGCTCCTCATGGAGCTGGTGCGCCCGCGGCGCGGCAAGCTGGCGCTCGGCTTTGTGCTGATGCTGGTGAACCGGGCTTCGGGGTTGGTGCTGCCGGCTTCCACCAAGTACCTGGTGGACAATGTGATGGTCGCCAAGCAGACCCGCTTGCTGGAGCCGCTGGTGCTGGCCGTATTCTGCGCCACCCTGATTCAGGGCGGCACCTCCTTCACCCTCACCCAATTGCTCTCCAAGGAAGCGCAGCGGCTGATCGCCGAATTGCGCCGCCGCGTGCAGGAACATATCGGCCGCCTCTCGGTGGCTTACTACGACTCCAACAAGAGCGGCCTGCTGGTTTCGCGCATCATGAACGACGTGGAAGGCGTGCGCAACCTGATCGGCACCGGCCTGATCGATTTTGTCGGCGGCATCCTCACCGCCCTGTTTTCGCTGGTGTTCCTGCTGCGCATCAGCGTCGTATTGACCAGCGCGGCGCTGCTGTTCATCGGCGTCTTCGCCATGGTGCTCAACCGGGCGTTTCGCTTCATTCGGCCCATCTTCCGCGAGCGCGGCAAAATCACCGCCGAGGTTTCCGGGCGGCTGACTGAATCGCTGGCCGGCGTGCGCGTGGTAAAGGGCTATCATGCGGAGGCCGCGGAGGCGCGGGTTTTTTCCGGCGGCGTCCAGCGCCTGCTCGATAACGTGGTGAAGTCTCTCACCGCCATTTCGCTGATGAGTTTTTCGGCCACGTTTCTGATGGGGATTGTAGGCGCCACCGTGATGTACGTGGGCGCGCGCCAGATCCTGGCCCCGCACCCCACGCTTACTCTGGGCGGCTTCGTGACCTTCACCGCCTTTATGGCGTTCCTGGTGGCCCCCATGTTCCAGGTGGTGGGTATCGGAACCCAGATCACCGAGGCCCTGGCCGGATTGGACCGCACCCAGGAAGTGCTGCACGAACGGCCCGAGGATCGCGACCCCAAGCGCTCCTTCGCCATCGGGCCCGTCCGCGGCCAGGTGGTTTTCGAGCATGTGTACTTTGAGTATTCCCCCGGCAAACCGGTGCTCACGGATGTGAGCTTTACCTCCGAACCCGGTACCGTTACCGCCCTGGTGGGTCCGTCCGGCGCCGGAAAATCCACCGTCATCAGCCTCATTGCCGCCTTCCACGAGCCCGTCCAGGGCAAGATCCTGGTGGACGGCGTAGACCTCTCTACCGTGCGCCTGGATTCCTACCGCACCCAACTGGGAGTGGTACTGCAGGATACCTTCCTGTTCGACGGCACCATTCGCGAGAACGTAGCCTTCGCCCGTCCCGCCGCCACCGAAGAACAGATTCTGGAGGCCTGCCGCATCGCCCGCGTCGACGAGTTCGCCGAAAAGTTCGACAAGAAATACGAGACCGTGGTGGGCGAGCGCGGTGTCAAGCTTTCCGGCGGCCAGCGCCAGCGCGTCTCCATCGCGCGCGCCATTCTGGCCGACCCGCGCATCCTGATCCTGGACGAAGCCACCAGCAGCCTCGATTCGGAATCTGAAGCCGCCATCCAAGCCGGCCTGGGATATTTGATGAAAGGCCGTACCACTTTTGTGATCGCCCATCGGCTCTCCACTATCCGCCACGCCGATGAGATTCTGGTGGTGGAAGACGGACGCGTCGTGGAGCGCGGCACGCACGAATCCCTCTACGCGCTGGAGGGCCGGTACTACGATTTCTATACCCGCCAGCATGGCATCGACGCCAACCTGTTTTTGGCCCCCGGTGAATGCCCGCCCGAGCCCGAACAGGAATCCACGCCCCGCCTCCCCGGCGCCCAAGCGCCAACCGCGGCCAGCCTCCTGCGCGGCAACGTGGTGTGAGCTGTTAACTGATTACTGACGACTGACAACTGTCACTCCCACCGCACCCCCATGCGTACCCCATCCTTGCCGTCTTCGTAGTACTCGGGTACGATGCGCTCGCGCCGAAAGCCGAATCGCCGGTAGAGCGCTTCGGCCCGCCGGTTTCCGACCCGCACCGTCAACGCTACCCGCCGGACGCCGCGCAACCTGAGGCGCTGGAACGTGTTCTCAAGAAGTTGGGAGGCCACGCCCTGTCCTCTGGCCAGCGGCTCCACGGCAATCGAGACGAGTTCGGCGGCATGCCGGAAGGCTCCCCCGCGCACGCACGCAATCGAATACCCGCAAATGCGCCGTCCCCTCCCCGCCACCAGAAACACATCGCCTTCCCGCCCGGCATATTCTGCAAACAGGTTGCGATCATAGGCGAAGCGGCCGAAACAGGCGTTTTCCACGCGAAGAATATCTTCCATGTCCGCGGCGCGAAAGCGCCGTATCGAAGAGGAGTAAACCATTCTGCTATCCTTCTATATTGAACCATTGGCAGGCGCGGAGGCCCCGTTGGCCCGCAAAAAACGTCGGAAAAACCAACAGCGACTTGACAATCATTTCAGACTTTTGCATACTGGAATAGAGATGCAACTCAGTGGCAATAACGCGCTCCTGGAAAGCGCTTCTCCGACCTTGGTCGATCTCCGCCGCGGCGATGCGGCCATCCTCGAACGCATCGACCTTCCGGGCGACGACGCCCGCCGGCTGATGGAGTTAGGCTTCCTTCCGGGAACGCGCGTCACGGCCGGCTTGAGTGCACCCGGAGGCGATCCGCGCGTCTTCCAGGTGGATGGCTCGGAGATCGCTTTGCGGCGCGAAACGGCCCGCCGGCTCAAGGTTCGCAAAGAGGGTGGTAAGCCGAGGAAGTCATGAGCCAGTGCGGCGATTGCCACGGCTGCCCACCGGTTGCGCTGGCGGATTTTACCGCCGCGCCCGGCCTGGCCACGACCGTCGCCGTCATCGGGCCTCCTAATTCCGGTAAGACCACGCTTTTCAACCGCCTCACCGGCCTGCGCCAAAAAGTCGCCAATTTTCCCGGCGTCACCGTCGAGCAACACACCGGTGTGGCGGAACTCCCCGACGGTCGCCCATTGCAGCTTATCGACCTGCCCGGCGTTTACAGCTTGACTCCGCGCTCGGAAGACGAAGAGGTGGCGCGCGCGGTCCTGACCGGCGAGCGTGCCGGCGTCGCCAAGCCGGAGGCCGTGCTGCTGGTCCTCGATTCCACCAACCTGAACCGCCACCTCATGCTGGCCGCGCCCATTCTGGCGCTGGGCCTGCCCACCATGCTGGTGCTCAACATGGCCGACGATCTGCGCCACCGGCACGGCAAGGTGGATACCGAAAAGCTTGCCGCCGAAATTGGCGCCCCGGTGGCCCTGGTCAGCGCCCGCAGCGGCGAAGGCATGGAGCCCGTCTGGGATTTCCTGGCCGGCGCCATGACCAAACCCGCGCCCCGCCAACTTCCCGTTTTGCAGGACGTGCCGCAGTGCCGCCAGTGGGCCGGCCAGGTCGGCGCCCAGGCACATTACCGCGCACCCGTTCCGCCCGCCTGGACCCGCCGCCTCGATGCCGTCTTCCTCCACCCCGTCGCCGGGCCGGTCATTTTCCTGTTGGTGGTGGTGGGCGTCATCCGCACCATCTTCGAAGCCGCCGCCCCGCTTAACGCGGGCATCGATTGGCTGTTCCAAGCCAGCGGCAACTGGATTGCAACTACGTTTCCGCCCTCGCTGGTCCGCGACCTGGTCGCCGACGGCATCTGGAGAGGCGTAGGCTCGGTCATCGTCTTCCTGCCCCAGGTCCTGCTGCTGTTCCTGTTCATCGGCATACTGGAAGATTCCGGCTACCTCGCCCGCGCCGCCCTGATCGCCGACCGCACCATGGCCCGCGTCGGCCTGCAGGGCAAATCGTTCATCCCTCTTCTCTCGGCTTACGGCTGCGCCGTGCCGGCCATCCTGGCCACCCGCACCATCGAAAACAAACGCGACCGCATCGCCACCATCCTGATCGCGCCCTTTATGACCTGTTCGGCGCGCCTGCCGGTCTACGCCCTATTGATTGCCGCCTTCATTCCCAGCCGTCCGCTGCTCTGGCGCCTGTTCACCACCCAGGATGCCGCCCTGCTGGGGCTCTACGTGCTCGGCTTTCTGGCCGCGGTCCTGACCGCCTGGGCGCTGAAGTCGTCGGTGCTCAAGAGCGGACGCACTCCTTTCCTGCTGGAGATGCCGGCCTACCGCCTGCCCACTCTTAGTTCCCTGGGCCTGCGCCTGCTCGATCGGGGCAAAGTCTTCCTGCGCCGCGCCGGCACCGTGATTCTGTTCGTGATGGTGGTGCTGTGGGTGGCCGAACATCTGCCACTCGACCACGGCCACGCCCCCGCCATGGAGCACAGCGTGGCCGGCATGGCGGGACACGCCCTGGAGCCCGCGATCAAACCGCTCGGCTTCAACTGGAAGATCGGCATCGGCCTGATCACCTCGCTGGCGGCCCGCGAAACCATCATCGCCACGCTCGGAGAAATCTACGGCATGGACGAAAAGACCCAGCGCGCCAGCCTCGAAACCGCCCTGCGCCACGACCTGTCGACCGGCGGAGCCTTCGCCCTGCTGGTCTTTTTTGCCTTTGCCATGCAGTGCTTCTCCACCATCGCCGTCGTCCGCCGCGAAACCGGCGGCTGGAAATGGCCCGCCCTCCAATTTGCCTATATGGGCGCCCTCGCCTACGCCGGCGCCTTCATTGCCTGCCGCTTGTTCTGACTCCCTTGGAACATACCGCTGCCGCCGCAACGAAGCGATTGTGAGGCTGCCGGCGGCTAATTCTCCCCTCGCCCACGCGATTTCTTCGCCCGTTTGAGCAGGAAATCGATGCGGCTGTCGACGTCGGGGTTGCGGTCGCGCTCAAAATGCAGCTCGGGAACGTGGCGCAGGCTAAGACGGGTGGCCAGTTCGTGGCGGAGAAAACCCTTGGCATGTTCGAGCGCGTCCATGGACTGCTTCTGCTCGCGCTCGGTTCCACGCACCGCGACGCGCACGCCCGCGTGGCACCCATCCGGGCTGACGTGCGCCTCGATCACGTCCACGGCCAGAAGCCGGGGGTCCTCGGTCTCGAATCCAATAATCTCGGCGAGCTCCTCTCGTACCGCTTCGGAAACCCGCAACGTCCGCCGTTCATCCATACGAAGCTATCAGCGATCAGCGATCAGCTTTCAGCTCAGCAACCGCTCCCTCACGGTCGCGGCTCGGTTTGAGCCGCGACTGTTAGGAAGCGGTCAAGCTGACCGCTGATGGACTGATTGCTGAACGCTCCTTACAACCACTCGGTCGCCGCGCCCACCAGGCTTCCGCCCAGTTGGTTGGCGGCGTCTTCCTCCACTGCCTGCAGCACCTTTTCGGCGTTCTCGCGACTGGACGAAACCGTCACCGCCGCCACCAGCGCCCGCTGCCACACATCCTCGAAATCGATCTCCGCCACGGCCACGTTGAAGCGGGCGCGCAAGCGGTCTTTCAATCCCTTGACGACGTGCCGCTTATCCTTGAGCGAGTGCGCATCCTCGATGCGCAACTCCAGAGTGAGCACGCCGATCGAAGCCATCTCAGGCAAATGCTTCGGTGGCCACGCGTTCGGTCACGAAGGCCTCGATGATGTCGTTCTGTTTCACGTCGGCGTAGTTTTCGAGCGTGATGCCGCACTCCATGCCGCTCTTGACCTCGGTCACGTCATCTTTGAAGCGGCGCAGCGAAGCGATTTTGCCGGTGTAGACCACCACGTTGTCGCGCAGCAGGCGGACTTCCGAGCGGCTGCCGATGGAGCCGTCCTGCACAATGCAGCCGGCCACGCTGCCCACCTTGCTGATGCGGAAGGTTTCGCGCACTTCCGCCTTGCCCCGGTAGACTTCCTTGAACACCGGCTCGAGCAACCCGGTCATGGCGCGCTTGATCTCGTCGGTGAGGTTGTAAATGATGGTGTGCAGGCGGATATCGACCTTTTCCTGCTCGGCGAGGGCGGCGGCGTTGCGCTCCGGGCGCACGTTGAAGCCGATGATGATGGCGTTGGAAGCGGTAGCCAGCAAGACGTCGCTCTCGTTGATGGCGCCGACGCCGGAACGGATGACTTTGACGGTTATCTTGTCGTTCGACAGTTTGAGCAGGGTCTCGGCCAGCACCTCGGCCGAGCCGCCCACGTCGGCTTTGATGATGACGGGCAGCTCTTTGACCTCGCCCTCGCGCATCTGTTTATGGAATTGCTCCAGCGTGAGGCGTCCGCTCTTGGCCATGGCCGCGTCGCGGACCTTCTGGTCGCGGAATTGAACGATCTGCTTGGCCTTAGCGGTATCGGTCACCACCTGGAAGTCGTCGCCCACCTCGGGCATCGATTCCAGGCCGAGCACCTCGACCGGAGTAGCGGGGCCGGCTTTGCGGATCTGCGCGCCGCTGTCGTCCATCATGGCGCGCACCTTGCCGAAGACGGCGCCGCAAATGAAGAAGTCTCCGACCGCGAGCGTGCCGTTTCGCACCAGCACGGTAGCCACCGGGCCGCGGCCGCGGTCGAGCTGGGCTTCGAGCACGGTACCGACAGCCGGGCGGCTGGGATTGGCCTTGAGTTCCAGCAAATCGGCCACCAGCAGGATCATTTCCAGCAGGCGGTCGACATTTTCATGGGTCTTGGCGGAAACCGGCACCATCACCACGTCGCCGCCCCAGTCTTCGGCCAGCAGGCCGCGATCGGCCAGTTGCTGCTTGATGCGCTCGGGCTGGGCGCCGGGCTTATCGATCTTATTGATGGCCACCACGATGGGGACGCCGGCCGCCCTGGCGTGGTCGATGGCTTCGATCGTCTGCGGCATGACGCCGTCATCGGCGGCAACGACAAGCACCACGATATCGGTGACCTTGGCGCCGCGGGCGCGCATGCGGGTGAACGCTTCATGGCCCGGGGTGTCGATGAATACGATTTTGCGGCCATTCATTTCGACGTGGTAGGCGCCGATGTGCTGGGTGATGCCGCCGGCTTCTCGGGCCGCCACGTTGGCTTCCCGGATGCCGTCGAGCAGGGAGGTCTTGCCATGATCCACGTGGCCCATGATGGTGACCACGGGAGCGCGGCTGTGCAGGTCGGTGGCCTCTTCGGCGTCCTCGACGGCCTGCATGGCTTCGGTTTCGTAGCTGACGGTAGCGGTGGAGGCGCCGAAATCGCGGGCGACCTCGGTGGCCAGCTTGGAATCGAGGGTCTGATTGATGGTGGCGAAAATGCCGCGGTCCATCAACTTCTTCATGACAAGGGTCGCCTTGACGTCGAGCTTCTCGCACAGCTCCTTAACGGTGATGCCCTCGGAGATGGTGATGGCGCGGTTGATGGGCGGCGGACCGGATTCGACGTGACGGCGGACCTGCGGGCGAAGGACCTTCTCTTCCTCGACACGTTCGCGCTGCTGGCCGCGGGCGGGGCGTTTATCGCCCAGGCGGGGGCGCGGCTGGTCCATGGGCGGCGGCGCCATACCGGGGCCCATACCGGGACGAGCCGAGGTGGGATGCTGCGGGCGCGGGCCGGGGCGCAGCGGCGAGCCGCTGGGACGGGCTCCGACCGGACCTGGGCCCTGGCGGGCGACCACCATGGGCTGGCCGGGACGGATCGGGCCGCGATAAATGGGCTGGCCGGGCGTGGGCGAACTGGGCGGCTTGGGAACGCCGGGACGCGGCGAGGGCGGTTGGGCCGGCATGCTGGGCCGCGGCGCCGTCAGCTTGGCCACCAGGTCGGCGCGCGGCGGAACGATGGGACGAGCCGCGGGCTGGCCCGCCAGCGGGCGGCCGCCTTGGGGCGTGGTTTGCGCCGACGGTGGCCCGCCGGCGGAACGGTAAGCCTCCGGACGAGGCCGCGGAGGCAGCGGCGGCCGGGGCGCGCCGGGAACCGGAGACCCGGGAGAGGCGCCAGCCGGGCGGGAATGTTCCGCCGGCATCGAAGGCAGCGGCGTACGCGGCCCGGAAAGAATCTGCCCCGGCCGGGGCGCGGGGCCGGCCGGAACGGGAATCGGTTTGGTGGCCGATGCGCTGGGGCGCCCGGGCGCGATCATTGCTACTGGAGGCATTGGAGCTGCTGGATGCGGCGTTTGGGGAACAGGCGGTGGAGTCTGGGACGCGGGCGGAACCGCCGCGGGAGGCGTCTGAGCGACCAGCGCGGCTACCGGAGGATATACCGGACGCCCACCGGCCAGCGGCGGACGGATCGGAGCGGTGTGCGCGGGCCGGCCGGCCTCGCTTACCGCCGGCTTCTCCGCTTCGGCGACGGAGATTTCGGGGGTGGCAACGCGAACCTCGGAGGGAGGCGCGATTTCGATTTCCTCAGCCTGGACGGCCTCCGGCTCATCCTCGACTGCGATCGCCGAAGAATCGTCCGTGGCGCCGTCACCGTTCACTGGGGACTCCTTGCCGTAAAGGCGCCGCAGCCGGATCGCGACGTCTTCGTCGATCGAGCTGGAGTGCGTCTTCTTCTCCGCAACGCCAAGCTCTGGCAGGCGATCCAAAATTTCGTGCGCCTTGACTTCCAACTCCCGTGCCAGCTCGTTGATTCGAATCTTCTTCATAGGTAAAGCGATCTACTTCGCGTCGGCAACCTCGTCGACCGCACTTAGAGCTTGCTCTGGCCCCGCTCCTTGCGGACTGTCAGGGGGAGAACCCGCGTCCACCATGGTACCAAACTGTTCCGCAGCCGCTTCAGCTTCCACCGGAGCGGCACTTTCGGCAGCGTCCTCGCCGGCCGGCGCGGCTTCAATTTCGACTTCGACTTCGGCCGCAGCCTCGGGAGCGGCATCCGGGTGCGGAGTTTCCGGAGCGGGCGCCTCGGCCGCCGGCGTGGAAGCCGGCTCCTCGAACTGGCTGTAGTAGGCCTCCACGGTTTCCTGAATCTTCTCCACCATTTTCGGTCCGACCCCCTGGATCTCCTCCAGTTGCTCGGGGGTCATCTCGCCCAGACGCTCGACGGTACCGATGCCCGCCTGGGCCAGCTTCTCGACAACCTGCTCGGGCAGGCCGTAATCGACCAGGACGCCGACCGGTGCGCCCGGCGCCACCAGCGCGGCCATCTGCGATTCCACTTCCTGGCGCTTCTCTTCCTCGCTCTTGATATCGATCTTCCAGCCCAGCAGTTTGGCCGCCAGACGGACGTTCTGCCCCTTTTTGCCGATGGCGAGAGAAAGCTGAGAATCGTCGACGATCACTTCCATGTGCTTTTCGACCGGGTCGAGCACGGTAATGCGGCTGACCTTGGCCGGGCTGAGGGCGTGGCCGGCGAAAACCACCGAATCCTCGGAGTACTCGATGATATCGATCTTTTCGCCGCGTAGTTCGCGAATGATGGATTGCACCCGCATGCCCTTCATGCCAACGCAGGCGCCCACGCTGTCTACGTCGCGGTCGCGGCTCTGGACGGCGATCTTGGTGCGCTCGCCGGCTTCCCGGGCGCAGCCGCGAATGGAGACGGTGCCGTCGTAGATTTCCGGCACTTCCTGCTCGAACAGGCGCATGACGAGTTCCGGCGCGGCGCGCGACACCACCACGCCGGGGCCTTTGCTGGACTTGTCCACCAGGCGGATGACGCAGCGCACGCGGTCGCCCACCGAATAACTTTCGAGACGCGATTGTTCTTTCTTGGGCAGGCGGGCTTCGGTCTTGCCCAGGTCGAGAATGTAGTCGGGGCCCTCGACGCGTTTGATAGTGCAGTTAACCAGTTCGCCGGCGCGGCCGGAGTATTCGTTGAATACGGTCTCGCGTTCGGCCTCGCGCACCTTTTGGAAAATCACCTGTTTGGCGGTCTGCGCCGAAATGCGTCCCAGCGCTTCGGTATTTTTGGGGATGCGGATTTCCGCGCCGATTTCGGCCTCCGGATCGATGCGGCGGGCTTCGGCCAGGGTCATTTCATGGGCGCCGTCGGCGACGGTTTCCACCGCCTTCTTGACGGCATACAATTTGATGGCGCCGGTTTTCGCGTCCATGTCGGCGACGTAGTCTTCATTGGTCCGGTAGTGCTTGCGCGCCGCGATCAGCATGGCGTCCTTGACCGCGTCGAGCACGATCTGCGGATCGATACCCTTTTCCTTACTCAGAATCTCGATGGATTGAAAGATCGTTTCCAAAGTGCCCTCGTCTGTCGTTTGGGGTTCGTTGCCGGTGGGTTACCACTCGAACTTCAGGTGGGCTTTCAGCACCTGATCGAGGCCGAAATGGAGTTGTTGGCCGGGCGCGGTTTCGAGTGAGACGATGCCGGCGGCGAACCCGGCGAGCGTGCCTTCGAAATTCCGCCGGCCGTCGATGGCGGTGCGCAACGCGATTTTGACTTTCTTCCCCTGAAACCGCTCGAAATCGGCCGGCTTGACCAGTTTGCGCTCGACACCGGGAGAGCTGACTTCGAGCGTGTAGCGACCGCCGGGGACCACGTCTTCCACATCCAGAATGGTGCCGACCTGCTGCGAAACCAGTTCGCAATCGGCGTGAGTTACGCCTTCCGGCTTGTCGATAGAGATACGCACAAAACGGCTGTTTCCGCCGCCCTTGACTTCGACTTCGACCACTTCCAAGCCTTCCGAGCCGGCCACCCGCCCGGCGATCTCCTCGATTTTAGACGCTACCGCTTCCCGCATCGTTCGCAACCGCACGCGTCTAATAAAAAAGTGGGCTTTCGCCCACTCACTGGTTTCGACGCTACCCTTCGATTGTAGCGTGTTTGGAGCCGAAGTGGGTAGCCGGTTTCGGCCGAATCGGTGCCGAACCGCCCGATCTGGTATGATAGAGCCACGATTTTGAGCGTTTCCTCGGTCGCCGCTTGGGTGCATTCAGAAATCGGTCCCGGGACTAATCGAGAAGGTGGGGAAATAAAGGATGAGTCTGTTATGGATGGCTGCGATCACATTGGTGATCCTGCAAATTTCGGTGTTCTGCACGACCATATACCTGCATCGCACCAAGACGCATAAAAGCCTGGAATTGAATCCCGTAGTGGGGCTGCTGATGCACCTGGAACTGACCCTGTTCACCGGCGTGGTGCCGCGCCAGTGGGCCGCGGTACACCGCAAACACCACCACTTCTCCGACGAACAGGGCGATCCGCACAGCCCTTATATCTACGGCATGTGGACGGTACTGTTCGGCAACTACTTTATGTACCGCAAGGAAGCGCGCGACCCCAAGACGATCCGCAAGTACACGCCCGACTGGAAATCGGACGCGCTCGACCGCATCCCGGGGCTGGAGTACGGAGCGCTGGGCGGACTCGCGATTTTCATGCTGATGTTCGGGGTGTGGTGGGGCCTGGCGGCATGGTGGGTCCACGTGATCGGGTACATCCTGCTGAACTCGTCGATCAACAGTGTCTGTCACATGGTGGGCTACCGCAATTTCGACAACAAAGCCACCAATCTGCAATCCATCGCCCTGGTTACGGCCGGAGAGGGACTGCATAACAACCACCATCAGTACCCCACCTCGGCGCTATTCGCCGTGCGCCGGGGAGAGATCGATCTGGCCTGGTGGTTGATCCGCACGCTCGAAACCTTCGGCTTGGCCAAGGTGAAGCCATTGCCGATGGCGAAAGCGGCGTAGGAAGCTTCCAGCGGTCGGCGGTCAGCTTTCAGCTAAGACCGTGGGGCACGCGCTTCGTCTGCCCGCATACTTTTCCGTTTTAGGGCAACATTCTGCACGAATCGTGCGGTGGCCGATTCTGGCTGCAGCCGGCTTTCTAGCCGACTCTCGCCTTGGCAGGCGCACCTCGAAAGAGCCCGCCCAAAAAGCGGCTGCCAGGCAAAATTGCCCGCCCCACTGCAGGCGGCCGCTGGCTGGAAAAGTATGTGGCATTGGACGATTCGCCAGCCCTTGGCCGGCGACGAACTGCGCGGCTCCCTGGCCGGCGACGCTTCGGGTGCGCATTGGATGCGGTAAGCTATGGATGGAAATGTACTCGCCCTCCGCAGTCACGAAGCAGTCGGAAATCCGGGCCGCCATCGATGAAGTCGAGAGGAACCTGGCGCCGGACGTAGTACGCATCCGTTACGACATCGGCGAAGACTGGAGCGGCCAGTGGGCGATATTCTTCCGCATTGTTCTGACCGATGAGGCGGCGAGGCGTCGCCTTCGCGAGGTTGCCACGAATGTGGTCTGGGGGCTGGCTCGGCAACTTGATTTCCCAGCCATGGGCGTGTTTCCGTACCACAATTTCCGAAGCGTCTCGGAGCAGGAAGCCTTACAGGAACCGGCGTGGGCCTAGCGGACGATCTGCTTGAAGACGCCCGGCATTTGGCTGAGAAAGGCGATGCGGAAAATCGGGATTCCTGCCGGCGGCGTGCAATCTCGACCGCTTATTATGCCGTGTTTCATTTGCCGGTAGGAGATTTCGTGGCAAATTGGCCGTTTGCCGACCAACGGGCGCGGCTTGCCCGCATGTTCAACCATCAGAGGATGCGAGACGCATCGTTCACGCCGAAAGATAAGCGGAATCCAACCCACGAAGAGACGCAAGTGGTGGACGTTATCACCGCGTTCGGACAGCTTCAGGGGGATCGGCACAGAGCCGACTACGACATGGGCTGGAAGCCGGTTGGAACCGATGTCGCGGACGCGATCACGCTGGCGGAAACGGCATTTGCAAAATGGCGTGCGGTACGGGGTGAAACCGTGGCCCGAGACCACCTTCTGTCGATGTTCGGTGCAAAGCGATAAGGGGCGAATCAAGGGCCGGAACCGGTGCCACAGGGGCACAGCTCTACTTATCCCCTGTTGCCAGCAGCGTTTCAAAGTGCGGCGCGTCCGCCTCCCGATGCACCACGGCGGTTTCCACATTGCGGAAGCCGGCCGTCTTGAGACAGCGTTCCATTTCGAGCTCGGTAAATCCCAGCCAGAGATCGGCGTATAGCTCGCGCGCTTGTTCGAAGTGATGGCGGTTCAAATCGAGCACGGCCACGCGGCCGCCGGGCTTCAAAATCCGCCGGGCTTCGGCGGCGGCGCGTTCGGGATGGCGGGCGTGGTGGAGGGCCTGGCTGAGGAACGCCAGGTCCACGGTGCCGGTGCGAATGGGCACGTCTTCCAGGTCGCCGAGCCGGTATTCCAGGTTGGCGATGCCGTGTTTGCGGGCGATTTCGGATCCGAACTCCACCATCTTCTCGGAATTGTCGATGGCGATCACTCGCTTGGCGCGCTGGGCCATCAACTGGGAAATGGTTCCCTCGCCGGCGCCGAGATCGGCGATCACCATGGGCGGCATGAGCTTGAGCAGGGCTTCGGCCACGCCTTTCCAGGAGCGGCCGGGCACATACTGGCGGCCGAACTTGCCGGCCAGCTCGTCGAAGTAGCGGCGCATGGTGTCCTGCCGTTTGCGCAGCGCCAGGCGCAGGGCGTCGCGGTCTCCGGCGGTTTCGGGAACTTCGGCGGCGGCGCCGCGCAGCACCGTCATCAGCTCGGCCGGCGCCTGCAGGCGATAGAAGGCGTTCTTGCCGGTGCGCCGGTCGTCCACCAGGCCGGCCTGTTTCAATTGCGCCAGGTGGGTCGAAATATGGCTTTGTCCCAGCCCCAGGATCTCCTGCAGCTCGGCCACGCTGAGCTCTTCCCGATCGAGGACCAGGAGCAGGCGCAGGCGGTTGGGATCGGCCGCCAGGCGGAGCGATTTTAGAATTGACGCCATCCGGTAATGCCAATATAATATCAATGAATCAAGATTTCAAGATACGAGGTTGATATGGAAACTGCCACGCTGGACCGAACCGCGGTCGATTTCAAGGTTGCCGACCTGGCCCTGGCCGAATGGGGGCGCAAGGAAATCGGCATCGCCGAGCACGAGATGCCGGGGCTGATGGCGATTCGCCGCAAGTACGCGCCGTCGAAGCCCCTGGCGGGCGTGCGGGTGACCGGGTCGTTGCATATGACCATCCAGACGGCGGTGCTGATCGAGACGCTGGCCGACCTGGGCGCGTCGGTCCGCTGGGCGAGCTGCAATATTTTTTCCACCCAGGATCATGCCGCCGCCGCGATTGCCGCCACCGGCGTGCCCGTGTTCGCCTGGAAGGGCGAGTCGCTCGAAGACTACTGGTGGTGCACCTACCTGGCGCTGAGCCACCCGGGCGGCAACGGGCCGCAACTGATCGTGGACGACGGCGGCGACGCCACCCTGCTGATCCACAAGGGCTACGAACTGGAGAACGGCAGCGAGTGGGTGACGTCGCCTTCGGCCAGCCACGAAGAGCAGGTGATCAAGGACCTGCTGAAGCGCGTACACGCCGAAAATACCCGGCACTGGCACGACATCGTGGCCGAATGGCGCGGCGTCTCGGAGGAAACCACCACCGGCGTACACCGCTTATATAAGATGCACGAAGCCGGCAACTTGCTGGTTCCGGCCATCAATGTGAACGATTCGGTGACCAAGTCGAAGTTCGACAACCTGTACGGCTGCCGCGAGTCGCTGGCGGACGGCATCAAGCGCGCCACCGACGTGATGGTGGCGGGCAAAATAGCGGTGGTATGCGGCTACGGCGACGTGGGCAAGGGCTCGTCGCATTCGCTGCGCGGCATGGGAGCGCGCGTGGTAGTAACCGAAGTGGACCCCATCAACGCCCTGCAGGCGGCCATGGAAGGCTTCGAAGTGACCACGCTGGAAGACACGCTGGGGCGAGGCGATATCTACGTCACCTGCACCGGCAACTGCGAAATCATCACCCTCGAGCACATGGAGAAGATGAAGGACCAGGCCATCGTGTGCAACATCGGGCACTTCGACAACGAGATTCAGGTGGACCGGCTGAACGCGTCGGCGGCGGTGCGCACCAACATCAAGCCGCAGGTGGACCGCTACACCTTTCCCGGCGGCAACAGCATCTTCGTGCTGGCCGAAGGGCGACTGGTGAACCTGGGGTGCGCCACCGGCCATCCCAGCTTCGTGATGAGCAACAGCTTTTCCAACCAGACCCTGGCGCAGCTCGATTTGTGGAAGAACCGGGACAGCTACCGGCCGGGCGTGTACGTCCTGCCCAAGAAGCTGGACGAGGAAGTGGCGCGGCTGCACCTGGAAAAGATCGGCGCCAGGCTGACCACGCTCACTCCAAAGCAGGCCGAATACCTGGGCGTGCCGGTGGAAGGGCCGTACAAGCCGGATCATTACCGGTATTGAAACCCGCGAGCCGTGGCGGGATGGAAATTGCGTTACAGTGGGAAATTATCGCAGGAGAAGAAACCCTTGGCAGACAATCAAAATTATCTTTTTACTTCGGAATCGGTGACCGAAGGCCACCCGGATAAAATTGCCGATCAGATTTCCGACGCCGTGCTGGATGCGGTGCTGGCGGACGACCCCACCGGGCGGGTGGCGTGCGAAGTTCTGGTGACCACCGGCACCTGCATCGTGGCTGGCGAGATCACCACCAAGACCTACGTGGACGTGCCCAAGATCGCGCGCGGCACCATTGAATACGTGGGGTACAACGACGCCAGCTTCGGGTTCGATTCCCACACCTGCGGCGTACACAACCTGATCCAGTCGCAATCGCCCGATATTTCGATGGGCGTGGACACGGGCGGAGCCGGCGACCAGGGGCTGATGTTCGGGTATGCCTGCGACGAGACACCCGAGCTGATGCCGCTGCCGATCATGATGGCGCACAAACTGGTGCGGCGCCTGAGCGAGGCGCGGCGTCAGGGCGAACTGGATTTTCTGCGGCCCGACGGCAAAAGCCAGGTCAGCGTCGAGTACGCCGGCAACCGGCCCAAGCGCATCGAAGCGGTGGTGATCTCCACCCAGCACAGCCCCGATATTTCCATTGAAGACCTGCGCGCGGAGGTGAAGAAGCATATCATTGACGCGGTGGTGCCGTCGGGAATGGTGGATTCCCAGACCAAGTACCACATCAACCCCACCGGGCGGTTCGTGGTGGGCGGCCCGCACGGCGACACCGGTTTGACCGGCCGCAAGATCATCGTCGACACCTACGGCGGCATGGGCCGGCACGGCGGCGGCGCGTTTTCCGGCAAGGACCCGACGAAGGTGGACCGCTCGGCCTGCTACCTGGCGCGGTACATCGCCAAGAACCTGGTGGCCTCCGGCCTGGCGACGCGCTGCGAAGTGCAACTGGCTTACGCCATCGGCGTGGCCGAGCCGGTTTCGGTCACCGTCAACACCTTCGGAACGGGCGCGATTCCGGACGCGCGCTTCACCGACCTGGTGCGGGAAAACTTTGCGCTCACGCCGCGCGCCATCATCGAGACTTTGAAACTGCGCCGCCCGATCTACCGGGCCACCGCGGCATTCGGGCATTTCGGCCGGACCGAAGACACTTTCACCTGGGAAGCCACCGACAAGGCCGAGATATTGAAGGAACAGGCCGGCGCAGCCCAGGCGGTCGCCCGCTAGGCGCTGTCAGGAAACAACCAGTTCAACTGCCGGCAACCGCTCCCTGACGGTCGCGGCTCAGGCTCGTGCCGTGACGCACCGAATGGCAGGAGTCAGAGCCGCGACCGTCAGGGAGCGGTTGCCGGAGCGTTGCGGAACGGCCACCTAAGAGGTATGGATAAACGCCGATCGGTCACGGGATGAGCCAACCGGACTTCGCACCGGCTGACAACGGCTCCGTCGTCGGCCGTTTTCTCCTCTTCACCGTCCTGCTGATCGTGTACGGATCGCTTTTCCCGTTCCACTTCGGCGCCCGTGCCGAGATGCCGGACCCGTTTTGGACACTGACCCACAACTGGCCGGCCGTCAACCGCTTTTTCTACCGGGACGTGGTCGTCAACGTGTTGCTTTACATGCCGCTCGGCGTGCTGGCTTTCGTGTGGCTGAGGGGCAAACTGGCGCCGCTCGAGGCCGCCGTTCTTGGTCTTGCCGGCGGTGCGCTGCTATCGGGCTCGATGGAATTCCTGCAAGGGTTCGACCGGCCGCGCCAGCCTTCGCCCAGCGATCTCATCACCAACATCCTCGGCACAGCGGCCGGAATCCTATTGGCGCGAACCTACGAGAATGCGCTGGCGCGCTTCACCCGGCATGCCACGCTGAAGGCCGCGCTTAGGCCGAGCGGCGCGTGGCTCCTGCTGCTGTTTTGGGCCGCCGCCCAAACCTGTCCGTTCTTTCCCAGCCTGGGCCTCTACGCGTTTCGTCTCAAATCGATGGCGCTCTCGAACCTCGAAGCGTTTCACTGGACGGACGCGCCCCTGATTGCCGTCGATTGCCTTGCCGTGGGCTGCCTGCTCGAAGCGGTGGCCGGCGCGCGAGCGGCGCGGCGCCTGCTGCCGGTCCTCCTGCTTCTGATTCCCGCCAAAATCCTGATCCAGGATCGCAGCTTTCAGTTCGCGGAAATTCTGGGCGCGGCGTGCGCCGGGCTGGCATGGAGATACGGGTTCTGGCGCTACCCGCGCCGAAATTTGCTGGTGGCATGGCTCAGCGTGGCGGCTTTATTCGTTCGCGGCCTCGCGCCGTATCATTTCCGCGCTGTCGCGGGGCCTTTTTCCTGGATGCCGTTCGGCGCCACGCTCAGCTACGATTATGCCGCCGCCATGCAACCGATTCTTGAAAAGGGATTTCTCTACGGAGCGAGCATCTGGCTGTTCTGGGCGGCCGGCCGCCGGCGTCTGGCGCCAACCATTGGCATCACCGCGCTGCTGGCGGCCATCGAATGCGCCCAACGCTATCTTCCCGGCCGAACCGCCGAAATCACCGACCCGGTTTACGCCCTGCTGCTGGCCATGATGCTGCGCTGGCTGGATACGGTGGCGGATCGAAGGAGCAAAGGACGTGAGCCACAGATGAACACAGATGAACACAGATAAGACCCAAGCCCTCTTATCTGCGTTTATCTGTGGCCATATTTCTTCCGCCACTTCAATCGAGATCGAAATCCCTCAGCGGCGGAGGAGCGTCGGGGTTCTCCTTGGCGCGCTGGAACAACTCGTCGAATTTCTTCTCCAGCACTTTGCCGTGCTGGCGTTCCGCCTCCACCTGTTTGCGGAATACCTCGTCGCGGCGCGCGCCTTCGCCTTTCAACTTGGCCACCTCGGCGGCCAGGTCGGAGATAGGCGGCGGCTTTACGGCAACCGTGTGGGCGATGACCGCGCGCGTTTCGGGGTCGATTTTCAGCTTCGCCTCGCAGCACGGGCAGTCCACCTCGAACATCGCGTTCGCTTTCACTTTCGCCATATTCCCATCCTAGCCCAAGTGCGCGGTTTCGCAGTTATGATCGCGTACTCGATGCGTGTGTACCACCGCTCCCTTGCGGTCGCGGCTCGGTAACGGGTGCCGCGTGTTTGCAGTCACTTACCGAGCCGCGACCGCGAGGGAGCGGTTGCCCGCCGGTACCAAGGCCTTCGGTCAGGCCCGAATGCAGACGGTTGTTAGAGAGGATTCAGGGGAGCTAAACGAGGGATCCGGGTAGCGAGGTGAGTGCAAGGGTGGGTTTGGCGTGGGCAACCGTCTTTCTTCGGGCCTGATCTTTGCGTCTCACGGTCGCTTCCTGAGCAATCGCTTTTCCAAACGCTAACTGCCCTGAAATCAGTCCACGCAAACCTGGTGGTGGTGGTGGTGTCATCCAAGTTGGCACCAACGTGTACATTCTGTGTTTCCATAGGAAACGCTGCCGCTCGTGACAGCGATGCTATAGTGTCGATTGTGAGTCCGCAAGCCGAGTCGGTCCTGGAATTATTTCGCTCCACGGGAGCTTACCTGGAAGGCCATTTTCGCCTCACCAGCGGATTGCACAGCGCCGAATATCTGCAATGCGCGCTGGTGCTGCAACATCCGCCCGCGGCGGAAAAACTTGGCAGGCTGCTGGCCGAGGAGTTGCGCGGCCTGGTCGGCGGCCTGGTGATCGGCCCGATCGGGCTGGTGGTTTCCCCTGCCCTGGGCGGCCTTATCATCGGCCATGAAGTGGCGCGCGCGCTGGGAACGCGCTTCCTGTTTACGGAGCGCGACGCGGCCACCGGGAAAATGGCGTTGCGGCGAGGGTTTACGATCTCGCCGGGGGAACGTGCCGTGGTGGTGGAGGACGTCATCACCACCGGCGGCAGCACCTGCGACACGATCGAGGTTCTCAGCCAGTGCGGCGCCAAGGTGCTGGCGGCCGGCTCCATCATCGACCGCTCGGGCGGGCGGGCCGACGTGGGCGTTCCGCGCGCCGCCCTGGCCACCCTGCAGGTAGCCGCGCACTATCCGCAAGACTGCCCCCTGTGCCACCGCGGCATACCCGTGGTGAAGCCCGGTTCGCGGCCGGTCTGAAACCGCGATGCGCCGCATTCTGATCCGCCTCGCCTACGATGGCGGCGGATTTCACGGCTGGCAGGTGCAGCCCGGTCTGCCGACCATTCAGGGAACGCTGGAAGAAATCCTGTCGAACATGGAAGGCTGCCCGGTCCAGGTTGCCGGCTCGGGCCGCACCGATGCCGGTGTACACGCGCTGGAGCAGGTGGCCGCATTCAGCCTCGAGAATCCCATTCCGCTGCCTAACCTGGAACGCGCCGTCAACCGCCTGCTGCCGCCCTCCATCCGCGTTCTTTCCGCGGTGGAAACCTCGCCCGGGTTTCATCCGCGTTTCGACGCCCAAGCCAAGAGCTACGAATACCGCATCGTGCGCGGCCCCGTATGCAGCCCGTTCGAGTGGCCCTACGTGCACCAATATCCTTATCCGCTGGACGAGGCAAGGATGGCGCGGCTGGCCGCCGTCTTCACCGGCGAGCACGACTTCTCGGCTTTCGCGGCCGCCGACGGCCGCGACCCGTTCGGGCGCTCGAAGGTCCGTACGATTTTCTCTTCGGTGCTGGAGCGCGCTCCCGGCCGCCTTACCTACCGCGTCCGGGGCAGCGGATTTCTCAAACACATGGTGCGCAACCTGGTGGGCACTCTCATCGAAGCCGGCCGCGGCAATCTCGACGCGGAGGCGTTTCCCACCCGCTCCGGCCCCACCGCGCCCGCCAAAGGCCTCTTTCTGGTTTCGGTGGAATATCCGCCGGCGGCGGGTAGCCGGCAGACCGCCAACAGCGGGTACAATGGGCTTGAAGACGATGAATAAATTTATCGGTAGCCTGCTGGTTCTATCGGCCGCATTCTGCCTTATCCTGCGGGCTGACCAACCCAAGAGCGACGACGTGATCGACGATCAGATTGCCATCAAGCTGACTTCCGACCCGATCGTCAAAGGCGGCAGCATTAAGGTGGACTCGCAACAAGGCGTGGTCACCCTCAGCGGAGCCGTGGGCACGAAAAAGCAGAAGGACCGCGCGGCGTCCATCGCCAAGAAAGTGAAGGGCGTCAAGCAGGTCCAAAACGACATTGTGGTGCAGAAGACCCTGAACCAATGACGCGCGCGGCGGCCGGTTGCCTGGCGGCAGGTACGCTGGCGGCGGCTCTCGCGGGCCAGGATTTCGCCCTGTTCCACACGGACCTGGTCGCCAAAGGCCACGTCTTCACGCAGGGACCCGCGTGGTCCAGGCAGGGCTTCCTGATTTTCAGCGACACGCCTTCCGATAAGCTGCTGCAATGGACCCCCGGCCGCGAACCGGCGGTGTTCCGGGAGGACGCGCACGGCCCCTGCGGCAACGCTTTCGACTCCGAGGGCCGGTTGTATACCTGCGAATCCCGCACCCGCCGCGTCACCCGCACCGAGAAAGACGGCGCCGTCACCGTGGTGGCCGATCGCTGGGAAGGCAAACGGCTCAATGCGCCGGCCCAGATCGCGATCTCGCGGAACGATCACGCGTACTTCACCGACCCGGCGTTTGCCAGCCAGTCGGCGCACCGCGAGCTGGATTTCTACGGCGTATACCACTTGCCGCCGCATGGCGCCATGAAACTGCTGGTACGCCTTTCCACCCGCCCCACCGGCATCGCCCTCTCTCCCAACGGCCGCGTCCTTTATGTGGCCAATGCCGACGAACGGACGGTGACGGCGTACGAACTGGACCGCGCCGGCGACGTCACGGGCCAGAGGGTTCTGGTCTCCTCCATCGATGGCGTGCCCGGCGGCATGAGCACCGATGAGAAGGGCAATCTCTACCTGGCGGCCAAGGGAGTGGCTATCTACAGCCCCGAAGGCAAACTGCTGCACACCATTCCGACCCACGAAGGGGCGTCCAACTGCGCCTTCGGCGAGGCCGACGGGAAGTCGCTGTTCATCACCGCGCGCGCCAATGTTTACCGCGTCCGCACCGACGCCAATGAGGAAAAATAAGCCCGTAGCGCCAGCGATCCTGTCGCCGCTGTTCTTCCTGAACCGCACAACCAATGCCGACTAAAGATAACCGCCGCTACCCCAAACGCCCCATGGTGGGCGTGGGCGCCATTCTGATTCGCGGCGACCGCATCCTGATGGCGCGGCGCGGCAAGATCCCGATGAAAGGCTGGTGGTCGCTGCCCGGCGGCGCGCTCGAAACCGGCGAGCTGCTGGAAGACGGCATACGCCGCGAAGTGCGCGAGGAAACCGGCCTGGAAGTGAAGCCGGTCGGCATGTTCCAGATCTTCGAGCGGATCATGCGCGACTCCGCCGGCGCGGTGGAATACCATTATGTGCTGGTGGACTATCGGTGCCGCATCGTGGGCGGAACCCTGCAGGCTGGCGACGACGTAGCCGAGGTGGCATGGGTCCGCCGCCGCGACCTCGCCGCCCTAGAAATCACCGAAGGCACGCTGGGAGTCATCGAGAGCGCCTTCAGAAAGCGGCGACCGAAGCGCGCCTAGAGTAAGTGGCGACCGCTGAAAAACGTTGCGGAATTAGCCGTCGCTCAGAGAAACAGGCCCACATCGAGATGAAAGAATTCCGCCAGCCTCTTGGCCTGTTCCTTGCCGATGCCGCGCTTTCCCGCCAGGATCTCCGAAACGCGGCTCTTCGAACCCACTACCGGCCAAAGCTCTTTGGCCGTAAGGCCGCGCTGATCGAGCAGGAAAGCCAGCAATTCGTGCGGCGCCGAACGGGGAATCGGGTACGCCTTCTCCTCGAAAGCGGCAATCAGGCCGGCCAGCAATTCCAGAAGCGCATCTTCCTCCGGCGACAGGTTCTGTTCGCCTTTCGACATCAGCGATTCGACAATGGCGAGCGCTCGCTCATTCTCTTCCTCGGTCTTGATGACCCTGGGAACCGTTCGCGCCAGGAGCCGGCCATAGCGGCTTAAATCGATATTTCCAACTGTCGTGCTCATGATTTCCATTCCCCCTCGTCGTACTCCCCGTGAGTGAGGATATGCTTGATGTAGACGATCTGGCGGGAGTAATGAATAAACGCAATCAACCGATACTTGTTTCCGCCCACGTTAAATACCGTCAGGCCACTCACGGAATCGGCTGACGGGAAATCAGCCTTCATCGCACTCGGGTTGCGCCACTCCGCCCCTTGGACGGCGTTGGCCCAGTGTCTCAGCGGCTCGGCCGCTCGCGGAAATCTGGCGCCGAACTCGCGGATCCGCCGCTTGCTGACGATCCGCACAACCCAGGTTCCCATATCTGGAACCATGCGTCAAGGCCATGTGGGGCCGTGCAACGTTCTATGCTGGGATTTCGACATGCAGACTAGCGCCAATCTTCTCGAATTCGAAGCCTTGCGGGAACTGCTCGGCCGCTATGTGGCCAGTCCGCTGGGTGCGGCCGAACTGGCGGCGCTCGAGCCGCACGCCGATCGCGCACTTCTCGAAACCGCCCTGGCCGAAGCCGGGGAAGCGATCCAATACCAGCGCACCTCGATCCGCTTGCAATTTGGCGGCTTGCCGGACGTGACCGAGGCGGTTCACAAGCTGCACATCGAGGGCGCCGCCCTGGAAGCGCGCGAGATCTCGGACCTCTACTCCCTGCTGGACCGCGCCGACGACGCCAAATCCCTCTTGCTGGCGGCGGCCGAACGCTTCCCGCGCCTCGCCGCGCGGGCCCACTCGATCGGCGATTTTCGTCTCCTGCTGCGCGAACTGAGCGGCAAAATCCTGCCCGACGGCAGCGTCGCCGACAGCGCCAGCGTCGCCCTGGCCCGCATCCGCCGCGAGAAAGAACGCCAGAAAAAGGCCATCCAGGAGTCCCTGGAACGCTTCCTCAAAGCCCACCGCGAGGAAGGCGTGCTGCAGGAGGAGTTCGTCACCATCCGCAACGAACGCTACGTGGTTCCGATCGTCAGCGGACAGCGGCGCAAGCTGGATGGGGTGATTCACGGCGCCAGTTCCAGCGGCCATACGCTGTTCGTTGAGCCGCTCGAAACCATCGAACTGAATAACGACCTGGTGCGCCTGGACGAGGAGGAAGCCCGGGAAGTACAACGCATTCTGCGCGAGCTCACCGACCACCTGCGCGGTCACGCCGATTCCATTCGCCAGACCCGCGCCACCATGGGCGCGCTGGAGCTGATTTTCGCCAAGGCGCGCTTCGCCGTGGAGTTCGATTGCGTCATCCCCCGCTTCGGCGCACGCCTGGCGCTGCGCGATGCCCGCCATCCGCTGCTCGAGGACGTCCTCCGCAAGCGGGCCGCCCACGCCGTGCCGATCTCGCTCGAGCTGACGCGCGAATCGGGCACCTTGCTCATCAGCGGGCCCAATACCGGCGGCAAGACCGTCACCCTGAAAACCATCGGCCTGCTCAGCCTGATGGCGCAAGCCGCCCTGCCCGTGCCCGCCGCCGAAGCCGAATTTCCGCTGTTCGACCGGGTACTGGCCGATATCGGCGATTATCAATCCATTCAGGAAAGCCTGAGCACTTTTTCCGCCCACATGTCGCGTATTCGCGAAATGGCGCAGAACGTAACGGCCGATTCGCTGGTGCTGCTCGACGAACTGGGCTCGGCTACCGACCCGGAAGAGGGCGGCGCGTTGGGCGTCGCCATCGTCGAGCACTTCCGCGCGGCCGGCGCGTTCACCGTGGTTTCCACCCACCTGCTGGCGCTCAAAATTTACGCCGCCGGCACGGCAGGGGTGGTCAACGGCTCGGTGGGCTTCGACGAGGAAACCTTCGCCCCCACGTTTCGCCTGCGGCTGGGACTGCCGGGCAAATCGGCGGGCCTCGAAATCGCCACCCGCCTGGGCATGCCCGAAGACATCATGCGGCGCGCCCGCGCTTCGCTCAGCGATCGGGAGCGCGACGTGACCCGCTTCCTGGGCGAGCTCGAGACGCGCATCGAAACCACCCAGGCGCTGGAGCAATCGCTGCGAGGGAAGCTCAGCGACCTGGAGCGCCGCGAGAAGGAACTGGGGCGCGAGTGGGAAAAGCGGGAGACGGCCAAGCTGAAAGAGCTGGAGCGGCGCACCGACCAGGCCCTGGCGCGTTTCGAGGAGCAGGCCCGGGATACCATCGGCAAGATCGCCCAGGGCACCGACCGCCGCAAGGCCGAGCAGGAAGCCCAGCGCCGTGTGTCGAAGACTAAACGTGAGCTGCGCGAGGATTTCGCCGCCACGGTATTGAATACCGAAGACGACGCGCGCCAGGGGAGCCTCGCCCCGCCGAAAGTTCAGGAAGGCGTGCGCGTCCGTCTGCGCGACGTGCGCGAACCGGCGCGGGTGCGCCGCCTGCTATCGAACGGCCGGATCGAAGTGGAAGCCGGCTTTCTGAAGCTGCAGGTATCGATCGACGACGTGCTGGAGGTATTGCCGGAGGCGGCGGCGCCGGCCTCTAAGCTGCCCCGCAACGTGACCTTCCGTCCCGCGCCCGAGCTGGCCCCGGTGCACCAGGAAATCAACGTAATCGGCCAGCACGCCGAAGAAGCCCGCGACCTGGTGGACGAATTTCTGGACCGCGCCGTCATGGCTACCGCCTCGCGCGTCCGCATCGTCCACGGCTACGGCATGGGCGTGCTGCGCAAAACCATCCACGAGTTACTAAGTCATCATCCGCACGTGAATAAGTTCTACCCCGCTCCCCAACAGGAAGGCGGCGCCGGGGCGACTATCGTGGAATTGCGCGAGTAGGGGAAACCTCGTCATTAGCCTCCCGTTAAAATGTCTTCGCGCTCGGCCTCGGCGGCCTCAAAGCCCGCCGCCACCAGTTCCGAGGCGGTGAATATCCGATCCGCGGCCGCTACTGAACCGCCGATCAGCACTTCGCCCGAAGTTTCCAGGGTCTTGCGGATGGCGGAGACAGACGATTCAGGAAGACCAAGAGCTTTCATGGCCTTGACGAACCCCGGAACCTTGAACGCTCCGGTTGAGAGCGGTTCCCCGTGATGGTGAAAGGGACGGGCAAGCAAACGGTACCTTCCTCCGCCTTCCCCGCGAGCCCAGACCAAATAAGGCTGATCCTGATAGTCCCCAAACCGGTCTATGACCACCGCGCCCCCATCGGGAAATATGGCTTGAATCTGGAGCACGCCCCCCATTGCATGAACATAGTTCCTTAATGTGCTGAGATACATATCCGCCCGCCGCTCAATACGAGAAATGGAGCTTTGCGGCACGTTCAGCATCTCCGCCATATCGGTTTGTGTAAGTTGTTTCGCGTTCCGCAGTTCCTCCAGCGCCATCCGCTTAAGCTCTTCGCGCACCAATCGGTTATTCTCCGCGCGGATCGCGGGATCCATTCTTGCCTGCAGTTCCCTGTAATTTCGGGCCATAAAGTTAATTAATATAATCCACAATAAGGTAACTCGGTTGACAGTAACTACGCAGAGGCTTTCCCGCTCATGGACCTCCAAGGTCTTTCAGGTGTCGGTCATAGATTGAATCCGCGACCGGTACATACTCCTCATACCAGCGATCGTTACCGGTCTTGTCCCCACCGATCAACAACAACGCCACCCGGCGAGGGTCGAAGGCATATAGCACCCGATAGGGCCGCCCTTCGTGCTGTATCCGCAGTTCCCGCAGGTGTCCGTGACGCGAAATCCCAACCCCGGACGAGTGGGGCATCCTCAACATTGGGCCAACCTCCTGCAAAAGACGGACGCCGAAGTCGACGCTCTTTTGTTCGGCTGCGTTCAGGCCGTCCCACCACGCCCCAAACTCATCGGTGAACTCTACCTCCCATGCCACGCTTCAGTATGTCATAGAAGGCATTATGTCGTCAACGGCATGTCGCTCGGCACCCGCTTTCGCCGCCCTTCGCCTCGCAGGCGCCATTGTCCCGCGATCGCGGCCCTGCTAGACTACCCCGGAGGGTCCCATGACTGCGATCGATACCGTGCTCGAGTTTCTCGAACGCATCAACCGCCGCGACGCGGACAAACTGGCGGAGTCGATGGCGGAAGACCATGTATTCATCGATTCCCTCGGTCAGGCGGTTCGTGGCCGCGAGAAGATGCGCGCCGGCTGGCGCGGCTACTACGCCTTTTGCCCGGACTGTTGGGTCTCGCACGAAGAGATATTCCAAAACGGGAACCAGGTCGCCGTGTTCGGCGCGGCGGGCGGAACCATAGCAGCAAACGGCAGACTCGAACCGGAGAACAAATGGCGGACTCCGGCGGCCTGGCTGGCGGTAGTCGAGGACGGCCTGGTGAAAGAGTGGCGAGTGTACACCGAGAACAAGCCAGTGTTCGACATTATGGCAAGACTCAAACGCAAGCCGGCGGAGTAGTTGTTGTCAGTCGATCAACCCATTACGCACCGCGAATCTCACCAGCTCGTTGATGCTGTGCACGTTGAGTTTCTCCATGATTCGCCCGCGGTGCGCATCCACGGTATAGACGCTCAGGTTCAGTACGCCCGCGATTTCCTTGTTGGTCTTACCTTCGGCTAACATCTGCAGCACTTCGCGCTCGCGGCTGGTGAGCAGATCGATCGGGTTGGTGACGTGCTTTCGATAGTCGTCCAGCACGGCGCTCGAAACCGCCGGGCTGAGGTAGCCTTCCCCGCCCGCCACGGCGCGCACGGCGGCCAGCAGGTCCTGGGCGGGCGAATCCTTAAGCAGGTAGCCGCGGGCGCCGGCGCGCAGGATCTCCCGCACATAGACGGAGTCTTTGTGCATGCTCAGCGCCAGCACGCGGATGTGCGGCGCCGACGCAGCCAGGCGGCGGGTAGCTTCGATGCCATTGAGCTCCGGCATGGCCACGTCCATCACCACCACGTCGGGCTTGATCTTCTCGGCCAGTTCGACCGCCTCGCGCCCGTTGGCCGCTTCGCCCGCGATCTCCATATCGGGTTGCTCGGCCAGGATCATCTTGAAACCCTGGCGGACTACGGCGTGATCGTCAGCCAGAAGAATGCGGATGCGTTTCATGGGGCGATTCGGGTCGCAGGGGTACCCGAACCTCAATTAGAACACCCTGCCCGGGGCGCGAGCGAATCGATACGCCGCCGCCGGCGCTGCGGGCACGCGCGCGCATGCCGATCAGGCCCATGCCGCCGCCATGGGGCTCGGCGGGAAGGCCCCGGCCGTTGTCTTCGATGGCCAGGCGGACTTCCCCGCCCTGCCGGTCCATGCGGATGGCAACGCGAGTCGCCGCCGAATGACGGGCCACGTTCGTGAGCGCCTCCTGGGCGATGCGGAACAGGTGGGTTTCGGTTTCCTCGGCCAGGCGGCCGGACTGGCCGGGTTCCACAACCACTTCGATACCGGTGCGGGCGCCGAAACCTTCCGCCAGCCACCGCAGGCCGGCGTCCAATCCGAAATCGTCGAGGATGGTGGGGCGCAGGAGCTGCGACATCTGGCGCACGTTGCCGATGGCCTCATCGACCAACCTGGCGCAGTCTTCCAGCCGTTCGGAGTGGAGCTTGTCCTTGCCGCTCAGCGCCGCCAGATTGGTCTTGACGGCGGTCAGCGACTGGCCGAGCTCGTCGTGCAGCTCATGGGAGAAGCGCTGGGCGGTGGCCTCCTGGGCTTCCATCAGGTGCCAGGAGACGCGCGCCAGTTCGGCCGATTGCGCCTCCAGGCCGCGAATCAGCCCGCCGGCCATGCGCACCGTGAACGCGGCGAACCCGAGCGCCAGCAGCACGCTGGCCGCAGTGAAGAGCACCGTGCTGGAAACCAGCCGCGCCGAGCGCCGGTCGATTTCGGCCTGCGCCGCACCGGCCTTGCGGTATTCGGCTTCCACCAGCCGCGCCACCACCGAAAGAAAAGCTTCATGGTCGCGGAACAGCTCCGCCGGCGCGAACGTCTCCGGCGCGTCTTCGGCCAGAATGCGGCGGGCTTCGGCGGAGAACTCGAGCGAGGATTGCTTCAGACGCTGCCACAGTACACTTTCGGCCGTCCTGGCGCCTTCCGCGGAGATGCGGTCGATGTCCCGATCGGCCGCGTCGAGCTGACTGAGAATCCGCTCGAAATCGACCGAATCGGGGTCGCGCGCCAAAACCGCGAACACGTCGCTCAGGCTGGTCTGCTGGCGCTCTAATTCGTCGATCAGATGGGCGGTGACGGATTGCTCCTCGGCCAGGCTGGCCGCGCCCGTCTGAATGGAGTGAATGTTGCGCGCGCCCACGATGGCGGCGGCCAACAGCAGCAGGATTACCAGCGCGAAACCTGCAATCAGGGTCACGAAAACGTTGCGGTGGGTGATCTCGCGCGCGTGCATCTGAACGATTCTAACTATAGCTGGAGTGAGGAGCTTTCAGCGATCAGCTTTCAGCGATCAGCTCTTGCGGCATCGTGGTCGGTAGAAAGCTCGAAGCTGACCGCCGACTGCTGAACGCTGACAGCTTATTCCTAACAAACCTTAACCGCCAATGCCCCGAATTCGTGGCCTCTTATAGCCTGTCGAGGCTATCGGAAATCTTCGCCGGTTACCGCAAGATGGAATTGTGAGCGGGCGGTAAGGCCCGCCGGGAGAAAAAGAAAATGAAAAAGACGCTGACCACCCTTTCACTGGCACTCGCCATGGTGCCGTTCACTTTCGCCGCGCAGAGCAATCCGCCCGCCGCCGGCAGCACACCCAGCACCGCGACGACGGCCAAGCCGGCCGCGGCCAAGACCAAAAAGCATACCAAGCCGGTGAGCAAGAAGAACTCGACCGCCGCGCCCAAGAGCGGCACCACCGCTGGCACCACCTCGAAGTAAGTTCTCACCAGTCTCGGAGGAAAAGGGGGGCGGCGAAAGCTGCCCCTTTTTGTTTGCCCCGCCTCTATCCGCGTTCTCCGCCTGAATCAATTCCCGGCTCCCGATGGCGCGCGCGATTCATTTCCCCAGCCCAGCGCAGATAGCGGAACAGCGGTTTTCTCTGCCGCCAGGCAAGCGACCAGAACTCGCGAAACCCGATCCGGTCGGCATGGACACCCCAGTAGGTTTCCAGTCGCCAGCGCAGATAGGGGCTCCTCCAGGGCCGCAGGCGGTAGCCGCGAGTCAGCCGCCAGAGGACCAGTATCATTGCGGCTTTTCTTTTTTGATGGGCTGCTGAAACTCGGAGGAATTCTTGACCGGGGGCGCGGACTGGTCCGGAGTGGCGAAATAGCCGCTGCGGGTGCGAACCGTCGGATGGCCGGCGGCACTCACCACGATCCGGATCTTGCGGTAGGTTGAATCCATGGCCTGGTTGCTGGGCGTGTACTCGATGGTGTACTGATTGCGGATATCGTGCGCTACCTGCTGGGCAATCCGGTCCACCTCGGCCAGTTCGTGGGGAAAGTAACTTTCGCCGCCCGTGGCCAATGCCAAATCTTCCAGCGCGCGTTTCGCGCGGGCGGCTTCGCGCCGTTCCTCTTCGCTCAGCAGACCGACCGCATAGATCAGCACATCGCTCTGCTGCGACGCTTTGACCAGGTTTTCCAGGCTGATCACGCTGGAATTATCGTTCCCGTCGGTCACCACCACCAGCACCTTTTTGTCGCGATGGGCCTTTTCCTTCAGGTGGTCGATGGACATGCGGATGGCGTCGCGCATGGCCGTGCCGCCGCGGGCATCGATACGGCTGAGAGCCTCTTCCATATCGGAGATCTTGCTGGTGAAATCCTCGCCGTGCGGCAAGTCGAGGAACGCCTCGTCGTTAAAGTTCACCACGAAGACTTCATCTTCGGGGTTGGACGCTTTCACCAGACCCAGCGCGGCCGCGGCCACCTTGGCCCTTTTCTCCCGCATGCTGCCGCTGTTGTCGATGATCAAGCCGAGCGACACCGGCACGTCCTCGCGCTTGAAAACCTTGATCGCCTGCTGCACTTCGTTTTCGTAAACCGTAAAAGCCGGCTGTTTGAGATCGGTCACCAGGTGGCCGTTCTTGTCCACCACGGTAGCGTGACAAACTACCAGCCGCGTGTCGGCACGGAAAATCGCTCCCGCGTCTTCGGCCGCGCCCGAGCCGGCCGGTTTCTGCTGGCCGTTCACGACTAAGGCTGCCCCCAGCAGAATCAAAACCTTCACGCGTTTATTGAACGGGAGCATAGTACCCCAGTCTCCAGAAGGGCCGCAGCGGCGGCAGCCCGCGGGGCGGCACGATCTTCACCAGCACATGGCGGTACTTCCCATCGTGCTGCAAATTGCCCGGGCTGTATCCCAGCACGTACTGATTGCGCAACTCCACGCCGATCTTGGCCGCCACGTCCGGCAGTTCGTTCAGGTTGTCCACCGAATACTGCCGTCCGCCCGTCTGTTCGGCGATTTCCGTGAGCAGGGCCGGCCCGTTGGCTTCCTCCGGCGTGCGCCCGCGCCCGCCCGCATCCTCATAAATGCCGATGGCGTAGATCTGCGTGTCCGCTTCCTTCACCAGGTCCTTGATCTCGTTCTCCGTGTAGCGGCTGTTGTTGTCGCCACCGTCGGAAATAATCAGCAACGCCTTGCGCGGGTTTTTCGCCCTTTTCATTTCATGCAGCCCGAGATAGACCGCATCCAGCAGCGCAGTCCTGCCCTTGGACCGGGTAAAAGTGAGACGGTTCTGGATCTCTTCCAGGTTTCGGGTAAATGGCTGAGCCAGGCTGGCCGTGTCGCTGAACTGCACCAGGAAAAACTCGTCCTCCGGATTGGCGGTCTTGAAAAACTGGGAAACCGCCAGGCGGGACTTTTCCAGTTTGTGCCCCATGCTCCCGCTGCAATCGAAAATCACACCCACCGAAAGCGGCGCGTCTTCGCTCGAAAACTGGGTGATGTCCTGCTCCTTCTTGTCTTCGTACAAGCGAAAGTTTTCCTTCTCCAGCCCAGTCACGAAGCGGTTCATCGGGTCGGTCACGGTGACCGGAATCAGTACCAGGGTGCTGTCCACCCGGATGTTCGCCTTGGGCAATACCTCGGCTTTTTCGAGCGCTTTCGGCCGCGGCACAATGCTGACCGGTTGCTCCTGACCGCTCAGGGAAAACAACAATCCGAGACTGAAGATGCCCGCGCACGACAGCTTCATGACGGAAGGCAGCAAGGCCGCTAGCCATCCTTTCTTTCCCAAGTCTAACACAGGGATTTTTGTGGTAACCTAGCGTGTGCCGCGTAAAATTCTGGGCGTCATTCCCGCTCGGTTCGGTTCCTCTCGTTTCCCCGGAAAAGCTCTCGCCCCCATCGCCTCTAAACCGATGTTACAGCATGTTTATGAGCGCGCGCGCACGGCGCAATACCTTACTTCCGTGCTGATTGCCACCGACGACGACCGCATTTACCGCGCGGCGCGCGAGTTCGGGGCGCGCGTGCGGATGACCCGCGCCGACCATCCCTCCGGAACCGACCGGGTGGCGGAAGTGGCCGCTTCGGAAAATGCCGACATCGTCGTCAACATCCAGGGCGACGAGCCGCTCATCGATCCGGCGGCCATCGACGCCGCCATTTTGCCTGTCGAGCACGATCCCGCCGTGGCCATGGCCACGCTCAAGAAACGCATCGAAGATCCGCGCGAGATCGACGACCCCAACGTGGTCAAGGTGGTTACCAACCTCGCCGGCGACGCCATCTATTTTTCGCGCTGCCCGATCCCCTTCGACCGCGATCGCGCCGCCGGCTCGCGCTACTACAAACATATCGGCCTATACGTGTATCGCACCGATTTTCTTCGCGCCTATCCGTCGCTGCCGATAGGCCCGCTCGAACGCACCGAACGCCTCGAGCAGCTCCGCGCGCTGGAAAACGGCTTCCGCATCCGCGTGGCCGAAACCGAGTATGAGTCGATTGGGGTGGATACGCCCGCCGACCTGGACCGCGTGGCGCGTCTGTTTGAAATGTCCATGGAGAGGAGGTAGGGGATGGTGAAGTATGTTTTTGTCACGGGTGGGGTGGTTTCCTCGCTGGGTAAAGGGATTGCGGCGGCTTCCATCGGTTGCCTGTTGGAGAGTCGCGGGCTGAAGATCGCCTGCCAGAAATTCGACCCGTATCTGAACGTCGATCCGGGAACCATGAGCCCGTTCCAGCACGGCGAAGTCTTCGTCACCGACGACGGCGCCGAAACCGATCTCGACCTGGGCCATTACGAGCGCTTCACCCACTCGAAGCTCACCCAGAGCAATAACGTCACCTCCGGCCGCATCTATGAGACGATTATCACCCGCGAGCGCCGCGGCGACTACCTGGGTAAGACGGTGCAGGTGATCCCCCACGTCACCAACGAAATCAAGGCGGCCATGAAGCGCGTGGCGCAGGACGTCGACGTGGTGCTCGTCGAGATCGGCGGCACCGTCGGCGATATCGAATCGCTGCCGTTCCTCGAGGCCATTCGCCAGATGCGCCACGAACAGGGCCGCGGCAATTGCATTTTCGTGCACGTCACCCTGGTGCCCTGGATCGCCGCCGCGCGGGAGATGAAGACCAAGCCCACCCAGCACAGCGTCAAGGAACTGCGCGCCCTCGGTATTCAGCCCGACATATTGATCTGCCGCTCCGAACGTCTCATTCCGCAGGAGATGAAAGAGAAGATCGCCCTGTTCTGCGACGTCGACGTGGAAGCCGTGGTCACGGGGCGCGACGTGAAATCGGTCTATGCCGTCCCCATCAGCTTCGCCGACGAAGGCGTGGACGAGATCGTCCTGCGGCTGTTGAAGCTGGACGCTCCGCCGCGCGACCTCGCTCAATGGATCGCCATGCTCGATCGCCTGGAGAACCCGCGCGGCGAAGTCAACATCGGCCTGGTCGGCAAGTACGTGGAATACGAGGATTCCTATAAGAGCCTGAAGGAAGCGCTGCTGCACGGCGGCCTCGCCCACCAATTGAAAGTGAACATTCACTGGATCGAGGCCGAAGGCGTCGCCGGCGACAACGACAAGCAACTGGAAGGGTACGACGGCATCCTGGTTCCGGGCGGCTTCGGCAAGCGCGGCATCGCCGGCATGCTCCACGCCATCCGCTATGCGCGCGAGCGCAAGGTCCCCTATTTCGGCATCTGTCTGGGCATGCAAACCATGGTGATTGAATACGCCCGCAACGTGTGCGGCCTGGAAGGCGCCGACTCCACCGAATTCAACCCCGGCGCGCCCCACCGCGTGATTTACAAGCTGCGCGAACTGAAGGGCGTCGAGGACCTGGGCGGCACCATGCGCCTGGGCGGCTGGCCCTGCAAGCTGGCCGAGGGCAGCCTGGCTTACCGCGCCTACGGCACCGCCGGCATCAACGAACGCCATCGCCACCGCTACGAGTTCAACCGCGATTACGAAGCCCGTTTGACATCCGCCGGCCTGCGCATCACTGGCGTTACCCCCGACAACACCTACGTGGAAATCTGCGAGCTCGGCGACCACCCCTGGTACCTGGGCTGCCAGTTCCATCCCGAGTTCAAGTCCAAGCCGATGGAGCCGCATCCCCTGTTCAAGGCCTTCGTGGGCGCGGCCTACGAGCACCGCCAGAAGCGCCTGCGAACTTCCTCGGCGGCGGCCTCGGAGTCGGTTTACTCCCGTGCCCATTGACTTTTCCGCATTTCAAAAGGGCCGGCCGCTGGTACTCATCGCCGGTCCGTGCGTGATCGAATCCGAAGAGCACGTGCACCGCATGGCCCACGGAATCCGTCAGGCCGTGGGGGATTTCGTTTTCAAGGCGTCGTTCGACAAGGCCAACCGCACCAGCGCGGGCGCCTATCGCGGACCGGGCCTGCGCGAAGGCTTGCGCATTCTGGCCGGCGTCAAGGCCGAAGGCTTCCCCATCCTCACCGATATCCACGAACCGGCCCAGGCCGAAGCCGCCGCCGAAGTCGCCGATATCCTGCAGATTCCCGCCTTCCTCTGCCGCCAGACCGACCTGCTCGAAGCCGCCGGACGCACCGGCCGCATCGTCAATATCAAGAAAGGTCAGTTCGTCGCCCCCCACGACATTCATCGGGCCGCCGAAAAAGTAGCCTCCACCGGCAACTCGCAGGTGCTGCTGACCGAGCGCGGCTCTTCGTTCGGCTACAACAACCTGGTGGTGGATATGCGGGGCCTGAAGATCATGCGCGACTCCGGATGGCCGGTGATTTTCGACGCCACCCACAGCGTGCAAATACCCAGCGGCGCCGGAAACGCCTCCGGCGGCCAGCCCGAATTCATCGAGCCGCTCGCCCGCGCCGCCGTAGCCGTGGGCGTCAATGGCATCTTCGTCGAGACCCACGATGCCCCCGAACGCGCATTGTCCGACGGCGCGAACGCCCTCCGGCTTAGCTTGCTCGCCGGCTTCTGGGAGAGGCTGCAAGCGATCGATGGGCTCGTCAAATCGTTCGTTGAGCCCGAGCCGCGACCGCAAGAAGCTGTGAAAAAACTCTCCGAAACGCGCTGAGCAGGCGGAACCGCCTGCTCCACCATTGAAAACAATGCACCTGCCTTGGTGGCGCAGGCGGTTCCGCCTGCGATTTGTGATCTGTTCACAGCTCCCAAGGGAGCGGTTCTCGTTTCGACACCTGATCGTGCCCGCGCGCGTAGGAGTGGACATAATGGTACCGTCAACGGTACCATTATGAACGATGTCAAACGCTGCGAAGCTGGTGGAGAGGATGAAAAACCACCCGCGCGATTGGCAAATTGAGGACTTGAAAGTCGTGGCCCGGCATTTCAATCTCAGATGGCGTCAGCACGGAACAAGCCATGTCGTGTTCATCAACAGCGTCGGCGTTGTTGCGCCGGTCCCCGCCGCCAAACCGATCCTGCCCGTTTACGTCAGGAACTTTCTCAAGCTCCTGGAGGAATGATGGCCAAGAAACAGAATTTTGACTTGGACGCCTATCCGTTCGTTGTTCGTCGCTTGCCGGACGAGGAGGGCGCAGGCTATTTGGTCGAGTATCCCGACGTGCCCCGTTGCATTGCCGATGGAAAAACGCCCGAAGATGCCATTCGCCACGGACGCGAGGCCCTAGAGGCGTGCCTGGCCACTATCGCGGACTTCGGTGAACGAGTCCCGCAGCCGAGCTCCGCGGCGAGCAGTGGCCAGTGGCGCCAGCGCGTCCCCAAGAGTCTCCATGCCCGCCTGGTCGAGCGCGCGCAACGCGAAGGCGTTAGTCTGAATACGTTGGTTACGGCACTGATCGCTGAAGGAATCGGTCGAAGGGAGGCCAGAAGCCGCCGCCCGGCCGGCCACTGACTACTTCTCAGCTGAAGGAGTTGGACAGCGTTCCCCAAGCCCACGGCGAGGGCTGCCCGGCCTGCTGAGCCGAGAACGTCTCGGCCCTCCTCGCCGCGCGGCACGCGACTCCTTGAACAAGGATTCCGTCCTTGCTATGGTAAGGACAGAGGAGGATCCGGTCGCGCCATGGCTAAGATAACTTCGAAATACCAGGTCACGGTTCCCAGGGTAATCGTGCAACAGTATGGTATTCGCCCCGGCGACAATATCGACTGGATTCCGGCCGGAGACGCGATCCGTGTCATTCCCGCCGGTAGACAAACGGCGCCCGACGATATTCAGTCCCGGCTCCGTCTGTTCGACCAGGCCACCGAACGGCACCGCCGCCGTTCCGGTAAACGCAAGCTGAGGCAGGTTCGCGATCGGGGCTGGACGAGAGAGGAACTCTACGGGCGTGGCCGCTCTCGTTGACACCAACATTCTGGTTTACCGGTTTGACAGCCGCTTCCCCGAGAAGCAGAGAACTGCCATTGAGATTCTTAGGCGCGGCATCCTCGAAGACTCGGTGCGCGTGCCGCACCAGGCGATCGTGGAGTTTGTCGCCGCGGCGACGCGTCCCATCCGCGGTCATGCCATTCTCAGCCAAGCCGAAGCTCTGCGCGAGGCGGAAGAGTTCCTGAGGCAGTTTCGGGTTCTCTATCCTAACGAAGCGATCCTGCGCAACGCGCTTCGGGGATGCGCAGCCTATCAGTTGAATTGGTTCGACGCCCACCTCTGGTCCTACGCGGAGCATTACGGCCTGGAGGAGATTCTCACCGAGGACCTGCAGCATGACCGGCTGTATGGTACGGTCCGGGTCGTGAACCCATTCGTGGGTTTGCGGTAGCGCGACTAACGGTAGCTCTTATCGTCCAGCTTAGTAAGATCCAGCGCATCCGGCAGCACGCCTACAGTCACAATCGCGAAAGTAAACACCTTCGTGCCCGGCTCCAGATGGCCGCCGATGGCCTTCTCCGGGTTCGCCAGCGTCATGTGCGCGTGGATGTGGCCGTTCATGACATACCCGTTCATCGAAATCAAATCGGCCGGCGCCGTCGGGTCCTGCTCGAACATATTCTTCGACGGGAACTCCCGGTTGCTCACCTGGTGTACCTGGTAGCTGATCACCGACCCTGCGCCTGAAAGAATCACGGCGTTCTGAATGTGGTTCTGCTTAATCATCGCTTGCAGGCCGGCGAGCAGGTCGGTCTGATATTTGAATCGGAAGATGACGACTCTCTCGAACTGGCTGGAAACGGCGTATACGTCCGGCACCGCCGGGTTATTGGGCTTCCGGTCGCCGGCCGAAGTGTTGGTGATCTCGTGGCGCGTCTGCTGGGCAAACGCCAGTGAGAAGGCGCAAACGAGAAGAATCGGGATTCGCATGCACACAGCATAACGCCCGGCGCGCGCCTGCCTTTGGATTAACCGAGCCGCGACCGTCAGGGAGCGGTTGCCGGGATTGGAGCGTCTGCTCCCCGATAGTCCGCCCCGCTTTCACCTACCGGTAATTCTCGTCATCCAACTTGGTAAGATCCACCGAGTCGGGCAGCACGCCCACCGTGATAATCGCGAAAGTGAAGACCCGCGTACCCGGCTCCAGGTGCCCGCCGAAGGCTTTCTCCGGATTGGCCAGCGTCATGTGCGCGTGGACGCGGCCTTTGATGATGTAGCCGTTCATCGAGATCAGGTCGGCCGCCGCCGTCGGGTCCTGCTCGAACATGTCCTTCGACGGGAACTCGCGGTTGCTCACCTGGTGCATCTGGTAGCTGATCACCGACCCCGCCCCAGCCAGAATCACGGCATTCTGAATGTGGTTCTGCTTGATCATCGTATTCAGGCCGGCCAGCAGGTCGGTCTGGAATTTGAAGCGGAAGATGACCACTCTCTCGAACTGGCTGGAGGTCGCGTACCCATCCGGTATTTGTGGGTTATTGGGCTTTCGGCCGGACTCCGAAGGACTATCGGTGACTTCGTGGCGCGTCTGCTGCGCCCATGCCAGAGAGCAAGCGCAGACAAGAAAAATCGCAATTCGCATGCAGCCAGCATAACGTGGAGCAGCCCCTACCCTTCCCGCACCGTCTCCGGCGTCCGGTAGTGCGCCTGTATCCGCCTCGCCGCCGCGGGTCCCACCGATGCGGCCAGTTCCTCATCGCTCGCGGCCCGCACCAGTTCCAGGCTGCCGAATTGCTTCAACAGCTTGGTCACCGTCTTCGCGCCCACCCCGGGAATCTGGTCCAACTCGCTCGTCAGTGCGCGGGCGTTGCGCCGCGACCGGTGGAAGGTGACGGCGAACCGGTGCGCCTCGTCGCGAATCGATTGCACCAGGTGCAGTATCGGCGAGAACCGGTCCAGCACCACCGGTTCGTCCTCCTGGCCGTACACGTAGATGATTTCCTCGCGTTTGGCGATCGAGGCCAGCGGTTGATCGGCGAACCCCAGCGCTTCGAGCGATTCCGCCGCCGCATGCAACTGCCCCAGCCCGCCATCGATCAGCACCAGCCCCGGCATCGGCTTGCCTTCTTCTTTCAGCCGCCCGTACCGCCGCGAAACCACCTCGCGCATGCTGGCAAAATCGTCGTTGCCCACTACCGTCCTGATGATGAACTTCCGGTAGTCGGCTTTCTTCATGCGGCCGTCTTCCCACACCACCATGCTGGCCACTTTGTCGGTCCCCTGAATATGGGAAATGTCGAAACACTCGATCCGCTCCGGCGCCGAGGGCAGGTTCAGCGCTTCCTGCAAGGCTTCCCGGATGGCGCGCGAGGATGGTTTCAACACTCGGAAACGAGCCTCGAAGCTATGCTTGGCGTTGTTCTCCACCATGTCGAACAGCGCCTTCTTCTGACCGCGCTGCGGGGTGCGGATTTCGACCTTCCGGTTGCGCTTTTCGCTCAGCAGCTCTTCCAGCGCCTCGCGGTCCTCGAAATCCACCGGCACGTGAATTTCGGTGGGAATGTACTGCGCATCCAGATAGAGTTGCTGCAGCAGCGAGGAGTAGAACTCCGGCGGGTCGAATGCCAGTTGGTCTTCCCAAAAGAACTCCCGCCGGTCCACCACCTGGCCGTGGCGCAGGTGAAACAGGTTCAGCGCCACCAGCGGCGGCTCGGCGTAGCTCGCCAGAATATCGATGTCGTCGCCCTTGGCGGCGGCCACCTTCTGCCGCTCCTCGATCTCTTCCACCGTCGAGAGCAGGTCGCGCAATCCGGCGGCTTCCTCGAAGCGCGTCTCCGCCGAGGCTGCTTCCATCCGTGCCCGCAACTCCCGCGCCAGGTCGCCGTGCCGCCCTTCCAGAAACAGCCGCGTATCCCGCACCGCGCCGGCAAAAGCCTCGTCCGTGGTCAACCCTTCCACGCACGGGCCCAGGCAGCGGTGAATGTGATATTGCAGGCAAGGCTTCGGGTGAAATCGCGTCAGATCCAGCTTGCAGGATGGCACCTGGAAGTGGCGATGAATGAAATGCACCAGGCGATGCGCCAGGTTGGCGGGGAAAAAAGGGCCGAAATAGGTGGCGCCGTCCTTGCGCAGCCGCCGGGTGACGTAGACCCGCGGAAAACGCTCCCGCGTCAGCTTCACGTAGGGGTACGTCTTGTCGTCGCGCAGCAGGATGTTGAAGCGCGGCTGGTATTGCTTGATGAGGTTGTTCTCGAGCGCCAGGGCTTCTTTTTCGTTATCGACCAGGATGTGATCCAGGTCGGTGGCTTCGGAGATGAGCGTGCCGGTCTTGATGTCCGCCAGCTTGTCTTCGGAAAAATAGCTGCGTACGCGGTGCCGCAGGCTCTTGGCCTTGCCTACGTAGATCACCCGTCCGGAGGCGTCCTTGTACAGGTACACTCCAGGCTCGGCGGGCAGTTGCGCGACCTTTTCGCGGAGGTCCATCGGGGGCTGGCTATAATTGAATTATGTCACGCTGGGTCTTGGTGCTGTTGGCTGCCGGGGTATGCCCTTTACAGGCACAGAGCACGCCGCAACAGCAGGCACCGCCGAATACCACTACCCTGAAAAAAGAGCATCCGCCGCAGGCCACCGGGGCGGAAGAGGACCCCCCGGAGGAAGATTCGTCGCTCTCGGTCGATTCTTACTCCTTCAATCCGCTCCAGTCGAAAAAGAGCGTGGATATCGGCAATGAATACGCCAAGAAGCACAACTTCCGCGCCGCCGCCGGCCGCTACCGGGAAGCGACCAAGTGGAACGATGGCAATAGCGAGGCGTGGTTGCGGCTGGGCGAGGCGGAAGAAAAACTGAAGAACGCGCAGGGCGCGCGGGCGGCTTACTCCAAATACCTGGAACTGGCTTCCGACGCCAGGAATGCCCCCGAAATCCGCAAGAAACTGGACAAGCTGAAGTAGGCATTGCCGGATCGCCCGCTCTCCTGCTAGGATTGTAGTTTCGATTCACCCAGGAGATTTCTGTCTTATGGCACAAGTTTGCGATGTGTGTGGCCGCAAGCCGCAATTCGGGAACAAAGTCAGTCACGCCCATAACGTCACCAAGCGCCGCTGGAACTTGAATTTGCAGTCGGTCCGCGCGTTGGTGAACGGCGCTGGCAAGCGCCTCCGCGTCTGCACTTCCTGCATTCGCGACGGCAAAGTTCAGAAGGTAGCGTAACTCCCGCTTCTCCGCCGGCTCGCTATAGCCGCTCCGGCCGCTTCGGCCATTGCAGGCAGGCGCCGGCGAAAGCCAATAGCGAGGCTCCCAGCAGGCCTAGCCCCAGGCCTACTCCGCTCGCCGTAAAGCGATAACCGCCGAATATATAGCCCTTCACCAGGAACACCGGCACGGCCAGAGCCCACAGCAGAAACAGCCCACGAAGCTTGCCCGCCATGGCCAGCACCACGCTCGCGAGTCCCACGAGCGACCCGACCAGCAGCCAGCGCACCAGCGCCGGGCCGCTCCACGGCAGAATGTCCAGGCGAAGAGAAACCGTCGACGAAGCCATCGCCAGCGCGGATACGGCCAGCAGAAAGAGGGTTAGTACCAAATGGAACAGGTAGCTGAAAATACGAACGAGGGTCTTCAGAGCCGCCACTTTACCGGGAACCTCCTTTGGGCCGGAACGGTCATTCTAGCAAGATCGGCGGATCGTGCGTCGAAATCGGATGGGCCGCCGCGGGTATTGTGTACCTGTATCTTGACCCCTTTGCTTTCAATTCGTTACAATTGGCTATAGGGGAAGTTAGAGTCGCGCACGCCATGGGCACCCAAACAGCTCTTAAATTGCGACACCGGGAGATTTTGAGTTCCATCGTCCGAACCTTTATCGAGACGGGTGAACCGATCGGCTCGCGCACCCTCTCGCGGCTGCGCAGTCAGGCCCTCAGCCCGGCTTCCATCCGTAACGTAATGGCGGACTTGGCGGATGCGGGATACCTTGCCCAGCCGCACACTTCAGCCGGCCGGGTGCCCACCGAGAAGGCCTTCCGCGCCTATGTGAGCCTGCTCACCGCGGCGCGGGTCGCCGGCGGTGAGTCGGACCGGTTGCGAACCGAGTTCAGCGGATTGCCCACCCTGGGCGCCCGCGTGGAACGCTCCAGCCATGTCCTCATGGAAATGACGCGCAACGTGGGAATCGCCGCCGCCATCCCTTCCCTGACCCAGGAACTGGACCAGATCGAGCTGATTCCGCTCTCCGATAACCGCGTGCTGATGGTTCTGGTGACGCGCGACCGCGAGGTCCACAATCGCGTGGTGGCGGTCGACGAGCCGGTACCGGCCGAGGATCTCATCTCCATCCGAAATTACGTCAATCGTAATTTCTCCGGCTGGCGATTGGGCGATGCCCGGCGCGAGTTGGTGCGCCGCATGCTGGAGGAGCGGGCGCTTTACGACGCCGTGCTGCGCAAGTTGCAGATGCTTTACCAGAAGGGTTTGCTGGACGTGGAAGTGACCACCGAAGTGCACATGGAGGGCGCCTCCAATCTGGTCGGCCTCGATTTGCGCCTCACCCGCGAGAAGCTGCGCGATTTATTGCACGCTTTGGAGGAAAAACAGCGCCTGATCGAACTCCTGGATCGCTTTCTGGAAGAGCCGGCCGGGGAGTTGCAAGTGCGCGTGGGCCTGGAAGAAGCGCATCCGGCGATGAAAGACCTGGCCCTGATCGGAATGACGGTCCAAATGGCCAGCGGGCAACCCGCCAAGGTGGCCGTGCTCGGCCCCATGCGTATGCACTATGAGCGCGTGATGGCGGCCGTCCTGCAAACCAGCCGGGCGCTGGCTGGCGCTCAATTCTGACCCGAATAAAGAAATAGAGCCACGGATGAACACAGATGAACACGGATGAAGAAAACAAAGGTTTTATCCGTGTTCATCCGTGGCTTGAATTTGATTTTTCAGGGCTCTGATGGAGTAGTTCTTACCATCGGCTGCTGGTAAATGCATTTGTAGTACGAACGCCTCTTTGGATCGAATTGACGCTTTTGGTAGGCTAGAATCAGTGGAACCTCAGAATCCCGAATCGAACGTTTCCGACGTGCGTACCGGCGAAACTCTGCCGGTGGAGACGCCCGAATCTCAACAGGCGGCTCTGGCCGCGGAACGCGACCGCCTGCTGGCGGAAAACAACGACCTGGAAGATCGCCTGAAGCGGGCTCGTGCCGATTTCGATAACGCCCGCCGCCGCGGCGAACGCGAGCGTTCCGAGTATCTCCAGTTCGCCGCCATGGACCTGGTCCGCGACGTGCTGCCCGTGCTCGACGATTTCGAACGCGCCCTTAAGGTGGAAACCGCCGACGCCAACTACGCCAAGGGAGTCGAACTGATTTATCAGCGCCTTTACGAGTGCCTCAAAAAGATCGGTCTGGAGCCGATTGACAGCGCCGGCAAGAAATTCGATCCCAACCGCCACCAGGCGGTGGACCGTGTGGAAACTGAGGATGTGGAGGATCAAACCATCCTGAGCGAGTATCAGCGGGGTTATGACTTCAAGGGACGGCTCCTCCGGCCGGCTATGGTGAAGGTCGCCGTCAGATCCTAAAATGGCAAATCCAGTGTCCAAACGCGATTACTACGAAATCCTGGGCGTGCCCAAGGAAGCCGGCGAATCCGAAATCAAGAGTTCTTACCGCAGGCTAGCCCTGCAATTCCATCCCGACCGGAATCCCGATAATCCGGACGCCGAGGAGCGCTTCAAGGAGGCCTCGGAAGCCTACAGCGTGCTGAGCGATGCGCAGAAGCGGGCGGCCTACGACCGCTTTGGCCACGCCGGCCTGCAGGGCCCCGCCGGTGGCTCTCAATTCAACCCCGACGCCTTCGCCGATTTCAGCGATATTCTGGGCGATTTCTTCGGTTTCGGCGATCTGTTCGGAGGCGGCGGCCGGCGCCGCACCCGCTCCCAGCGCGGCGAAGACGTCCGCTACGATCTCGAGATCGCCTTCGAAGAAGCTATGTTCGGCCTCACCGCCGAAATTCAGGTGCCCCGCACCGAGCCGTGCGAGCGCTGCCACGCCACCGGTTCCGAACCCGGCAGCGGCCCCTCCACCTGCCCCACCTGCCACGGCCGCGGCGAGGTCCTCTACCAGCAAAGCTTTCTCTCCATCCGCCGTACCTGCAATACCTGCATCGGCACCGGCCGGATTATCCGTAACCCTTGTGCCGAGTGCCGCGGCCAGGGCCATCGCCAGATGCGGCGGAAGTTGAAAATCAATATCCCGGCCGGCGTGGACGACGGTACCCGCCTGCGCCTGGCCAACGAAGGCAACCCGGGCGCCTCCGGAGGCCCTCCCGGCGACCTCTACGTCTTCCTCAAAGTCAAAGAGCACGCGTTCTTCGAGCGCCACGAAAACGATCTGCACTGCACCATCCCTATCAATTTCGGCCAGGCCGCCCTGGGCGCCGAAATCGACGTTCCCACCCTCGAAGGGCCCCACCGTCTGAAAGTCCCCGAAGGCACCCAAAACGGCGCCGCGTTCCGCTTGCGCCAAAAGGGCGTGCCCGTCCTCAACGGCGGCGGACGCGGCGACCTGCACGTCCACGTCGCCGTGCGCGTCCCCACCCGCCTCACCCGCGACCAGCGCAAACTCCTGGAACAGCTTCGCGATACCCTCCCGGTGGACAACACTCCCGCCGAAAAAGGCCTCTTCGAGAAGGTCAAAGACTACTTCATGTAAGGTTCCGCGGCGCCGCGGTTACTCGTACCGCAGCGCTTCGGTGGGGTTGAGGTGGGCGGCGCGGTTGGCGGGCAGGATGCCGAAGACCAGCCCCACCAGGCAGGAAACGCCGAAAGCCACCGCTATCGCCACCGGGGAAATGGGAATCGAAATATCGGTGAACAGCTCGACCGATAGCGGCACCGCCACCCCGGCCAGAATGCCCACCGACCCGCCGGCCAGGCTCACCAGCATGGCTTCCACCAGAAACTGCATCAGGATATCGCGCGCCGAAGCCCCTACCGCCAGGCGCACGCCGATTTCGCGGGTGCGCTCGGTCACCGTCACCAGCATGATGTTCATGATGCCGATGCCGGAAATCACCAGCGTGATGGCGGAAACCAGAACCAGCACGAGCGACAGGATCAGCGAAATATTCTTGGCCGCCTCCAGAATCGCCGTGAGCGTTTCCACCCGATAGGGCGCGCCCGGCCGGTGGCGGCTTTCGAGGATCTCCTGAATGCGCGCCGCCACCCGCTCCACCTGTTCCGGCCGGCGGGCCTGCACGTACATGGGGTCGATCCGTTCCACCGGAGCGAAATAGCGCAGCACCGTTATCGGCATCAGCACGGTGTCGCGCTCGATTTCCGACTGGCCGAAGGTCTCGACGCGCTCGTGAAACGTGCCGATGACGGTAAATTCGATCCCGAACAGGCGCACCTTCCGGTGGAGAGCCGTGGCGCGGACGCCGTACATGCGCGCGGCCAGGGCGTCGGTGAGCAGGATCACTTTCTCGCGTAGCGCCAGATCGCTCGAATCGAGGAACCGGCCCGAGCTGATGACGATGTTGCGCACGGCGCGGTACTCCTGGTCGGTGCCGATCACTTTCACTTCGCGCTGCCGGCTGCCGATCAGCACCCGGTCGAAGCTGGACATGACGCCGGTAGCGGCGACAATATCGGCGGCCAGATCCTGGCGGACGGCCTCGACATCGGTCATTTTGACGTAATCGGCGTCTGCCGACGTGACGGTAGGTCCGCTGGTGACGTAGTAGGCGAAGACGATGTTAGAGCCGATGCCTTCGATCTGCTCCAGGATGTAGTCGCGGCTGGTAAGAGAAATGGTGACCACCAGGATCACCGAGGCGGTGCCAATCACCATACCCAAACCAGTCAGAAAGCTGCGGATAGGATTGGCGCGTAGAGCTTGCGCACTGAACCGGAAGGCTTCGCCAAGGAACATGAAGATTCGCCGCCGGATCACCGGGGCAATTTCAGTCTAGCAGGATGCCGCGACGATTCTCCGTGGCGCGGACTGTTAGTCTGCGGCGTCGGCTTTCGAGCCGACGTTCTTGTCTTCGATAGCGCCGGCGATCTTGTCGCCGGTGTTTTTTGGGTTGCGGCTCCTCTGCCCTGTGGGACAGGCCTCCTGGCCTGTCGCGTGTCCCTCGGTGTCGTCTTTTTTGAAGCCAGGGACCTCAACTTTGAATCCAAGCGTTATGGAAAACGCAAAGTAACGCGGAGGTGCCCCATGACGGAATCTTCCGATTTTCGGCTGATGAGAATGCCGCTCAACAACGGCGGCGGCCATATGCCCGCACTCGGCTTCGGTACCTTGATTCCCGACGCGGCCGTGACGAAAACTGCGACCGGAGACGCACTGGAAGCCGGATTTCGACATTTCGATTGTGCGGAACGATACGGCAACGAGCGCGAGGTGGGCGAGGCGTTGCAGGTGGGACTTGCTGCCGCAGGGGTCGCACGCGAAGACATTTTCGTTACCACTAAGTTGTGGAACACCAATCATCGGCCCGACCGTGTCGGACCGGCCTTCGAGGCAAGTCTGGGCAGACTCAGGCTCAGCTATCTGGATCTCTACCTCATTCATACTCCGTTCGCATTTCAACCGGGAGACGAGCAGGACCCTCGAGATCAAAACGGCAATGTCCTTTACGACAACGGAGTGACTCTGCTCGATACATGGAGAGCAATGGAAAGTCTCGTCGACGATGGCAGGTGCCGGGCCATTGGGCTGTCGGACATCGGCTTGAACGAATTGTTGCCCATATACGAGTCCGCAAGAATCAAGCCAGCCGTGGTCCAGGTCGAAGCCCATCCGTATCTGCCGGAAACGGAGCTTCTGGAATTCTGCAAGGAGAAGGGTATTGTGTTCTTGGCCTTCGCGCCATTGGGTCACGGGATGAGGCCGGGGCTGCTCGAAGATCCAGTCATTTCGGCAATCGCCGCACGAGTGGGGAAGACACCGGCACAGGTTCTGCTGGCATGGGCGGTGGAGCGTGGTACGGCTGTGCTCACCACGCCTAAGACTGCAGCCCGTGCACGAGAGAATTTCGACATCTCCGCCCTTCCGGAAGACGCGTTTAACGAAATCAATCGCATTCAAACCAGGCAGCGGCTCAATGAAGTAGTGAAGACCGGCGTCCCCGGTTTCATCGCACAAGGCAAGTGAACTGGAAGCCAACAACAATTGGAGCAATCCGTGGAAGAGGAACGAATACGTGAAGCCCTGAATGCGCACTGGCATGCGTCGGCAGTCGGCGATGCAGGTGCGGAACACGATATTTACGATGACGACGCCATTTGCGACTATCCGCAGTCAGGCGAGCGAATCCTCGGGCGAACCAATCTACAGGCCTTGCGGAGTCATCACCCCGGCAAACCGTCAGGTTTCAACGTCAGGCGAATTCTGGGAAAAGGCGACCTCTGGATCACGGAATACACAATCCTCTACCAGGGGCGACCGGCATTCACAGTGAGCATTATGGAGTTTCGCAACGGTAAAGTCGTGCACGAAACACAGTACTTCGCGGACCCCTTCGAGGCGCCCGCTTGGCGAAGCCAATGGGTTCAGCAAATCGCGTAACGCCGAATTGGTTTCCCGGGGACAGACGAATTAATTGGTTTCCCGGGGACAGACGGGTTTCCCGGGGGTTTCCCGGGGACAGACGGGACGTTTCCGCGCGGAACAGCATGGCACGCGACCAAGGGACAGCAGCGATCCATAGACTGCAGGACTCTCCGTCGGAGCGCGACCGTCGAGAGGATGTCTCGACGCGGCACGCACGAGTGCGCGCGCCACGAAAATCGTCGGGGAATTGCGTGGCGCCAGCGAAAAGCCCCGGAAACGGCGGGGGAAGCTGCGAGGAAAACCGGTGACAGGCTACGGGGGAAAAACGGGTCGGGAAAAACGGGTCTGCCTGAACTAATACCTTTTCGATTCATCGAAAAGGGGGCAGAGCGGACTGGCACAATATTCCAAAATGCCGGCCAACAAGGCCCAGGCAGCCTATACCCGCGGACTCCTTTGCCGGATTGGGTTTCCAGCAAGTGCGCGCCGGAGGCAGCCCGTACGCGGCTATTACCGGCTGCGGCGAGTAACGCGGCAGTTCAATCCGTGTTGAGATGAGTAGGCGGGTGAAATGGAGGTGCCGTGCGGCCGAAGGGCGCCAGCAGGGCGACTCGCGAGGAGTTCAGCGAAGATGCAAAAAGGGGACGGTGCAGCCTGCTGCTACCTTTTCACCAGACCGAAAAGGTACAAGTTCAGGCTGACCCGTTTTCCCCCTAAGCCCGCGGCCGCCTACTTCACCACCAGCATTCTATCCAGTCCATAGAATGTAAGCAGCGGGTGTTTCACCATGGCGCGCACTTCGTAAGTGCCGGGGGCGAGGCCTTTCAATGTCCCGGTGAAGGCGCCGGCGGCGGTTCTCCTGACGAGCGCGGTTGCCGTCCACGCCCCTGTCCGCTCCATCGCATCCATGCCGGTGACGGAACGGTATTCGAACCCGGCTTCGAGGGCGGTGGCGTCGCCCAGATCGCCAATCTCACCCTGGAGCGTCACTGCCCGGTCCGTCGCGTTCCAACCCGGCTCACCGGTCGAAACCCGCGGCGGTTTGATGGCGGGCTGGACGTGCGTAAGTTTGATGACCACCGGGTCCGGCCATTTGCGGTCGTTGTAAATGCGCTGCGCCAACATGGCCCGGACGTGCAGTCCATCGGCGGCCTGGCGAAACGTAGTTTGCGGTATGACGCCGGGCTGGTATTCCAGGACCTTGTCGCTCTGCGACAGCACACTCGCCTGAGTTTCGGCGGTTGCCCGCACCGTCTTGAGCACGATCTCCTTCCACGCGCCGTACTTCCACCGTTCCGCTACAGCCACGTAGAGCGTATCTTCGTCCTTTTTCCTGGTGAACCAGTAATCGTTCTCGTTGGTCACCACCCAGGGGCGCACACTATAGATCATCTCCGAGTTGATGAACATCCACAGCGCCACTTCCCGCAGGCGCTCCTCCTGTTCGATGGGCAGTTCTCCGTCGGGCTTCGGCCCCACGTTGAGCAGCAGATTGCCGCCCTTGGCCCGCGTCTCAATCAACGTTGCGATCAGTTGGCCTCCCGACTTATAAACCTCGTTGGTCGGCTTGTACTGCCACTGCGTACCCATGGTCAGGTTTGCTTCCCAGGCGCCTTCGAGCGGCACGCCGGGGACATACTGCTCAGGGGTCTGGAGGGCCCCGCGCGTAACCACGACGTCCGGCTGCAACTCCCACGCCACCTCGCGCAACCCCTGGGCTTCGCCGTCGAAGAAGACCACGTCCACCTTCCCGTAGCGGCTCATCAACTCCCTGACCTGCGCGCGGTCGTAAGCGAGCAGCCCCGGATTGTTCCGCGGTTGCACCTCGGGCGTGCCGCGCTGAATCGTCTTACCGTTCTGGTAAAGCCACCAGAAGTCGTCGGGCGAAAAGTACAGCCCGGCCGCCAGGCCCTGATCGCGAAAGGCCTTGAGCACGTCGGCTGCGATGTCCCGCCGGAAGGGCGTGTGCATGATGCCGAAGCCGGTTGTGGCCGTGTCGAACATGCAGAAACCGGAATGGTGTTTGGCCGTGAAAACCACGTAGCGCATGCCGGCCAGTTGGGCCAGCGTGGCCCAATCGCCGGGATCGAACTTCCGCGGGTTGAACGTCTTCGGAAGGCCGTTAAAGAACCGGTCGAGGTAGTCGGGCGAGGCCCCCACCAGGGAATGGCTGATGACCGAGCCCAATTGGGAGTCGACGCTCCAGTGGATAAACATGCCGAAACCCTGATCGCGGAACCACTCCAGCCGGCCGGCCCGGTTCAGGTCCGGATCGTTCTCGGCCGACGCCGGCACGGCCATCAAAGCCCCGGCAAGAACCGCCACCAGATGCAGGCTCGACAACTTCACACTCCTCCGCATGAAGCACACTGTATCATTAGTCATCAACGGCGCCGGGGCCGGGGCGATTCGCCCGCGTTGCCGGCAATCGAGATTTCCCGCGGCGCCCGTTCTTCGAGGACCGGCTGCGACATGGCCTCCAGCAAACGCCGCCGAGTCAGCGGCTTGGCCACGTATCCATTCATTCCGGCGCGGATGCAGCGGTCGCGGTCCTCGGTGAAGGCATTGGCGGTCACGCCGATGATGCGGACCAGGGAAGCCTTGCCGGCCAAGGCGCGAATCAAGGCGGTGGCCTGGTAACCGTCCAGCTCCGGCATCTCGCAGTCCATCAGGATTATGTCGTAGGGAACGGCCCGATGGCGCTCTACCGCCTCCCGCCCGTTTTCGGCGATGTCGACGACCGCACCAGCCTGGGACGCTATGGCGAAGGTCACTTTCTGGTTGACTGGATTGTCCTCCACCACCAGCACGCGCAGTCCTGGCAACAGGGCCGGTACCGAGGGTGCCGCGATGGAGATGCTGGTGAACCTGTCCCCGGCCGCCGCGAGCGGTAGCTCCACCTGAAAAGTCGAGCCCTCCCCCAAGCGGCTCTCCACCCCCAGCCGTCCTCCCATCAGCTTCGTCAATTGGTGGGAAATCGCAAGGCCGAGTCCCGTGCCGCCAAACTTCCGGGTGGTCGACGAATCCACTTGATGAAACTCCTGGAAAAGACCCGTCGTCTGTTCCGGTGACAGTCCGATGCCCGTATCGGAAACCTCGAAACGGACCCAGCCCTGGCGGGGCGCTTCCACCGCCAGCCGGACCTCCCCGGAGGGTGTGAACTTGACCGCATTGTTGAGCAGATTCGAGACGACCTGCCGGATGCGGACCGAATCTCCATCCACCTGCTGGGGCAAATCCGGCGCCAATCGCAGCACAAAGCGGAGTTGCCGCGCTTCGGCCTGTGCCGCCGCGGGGGAGGCAATCTCGCGAATCAGCCGCGAGAGATCGAAACACGTCCGCTCGATCGACAGGTTCCCGGAGGTGACTTTGGCCATATCCAGAATGCCGTTCAGGATCGATAGCAGATGGTCTCCGCTCCGGCCGATATCGGCCAACAGTTCGTGGTGTTCCGGCGCCAGGGCCGCGGCATTGAGAACCTCCGCGAGCCCGATGATGCCGTTCAGCGGCGTCCGAATCTCGTGGCTCATATTCGCCAGAAAACGCATCTTCGCCGAAGAAGCCTGCTCGGCGGCGTCGCGGGCCCGGCGCAGGTCTTCGCTTTGCGTCTCCAGGGTTATCTGGGCGAGAAACATGCGCCGCAGGTGCGCGCTATTCACCCGGATCAGTTGGAACATGGTCACCGCGTGGATGACGATCAGGGCTCCCAGCAGCCAGCCGTAACGAGGCGTGGCATACACGGACCAGATATACACCGGCAGCACCTGGGCGCCCACGATGAGCCGGTCCAGGCCCGGAAATGTGGCAAACAGACTGACACTGGCGCTCGAAATGCCGGCGATCCCCAACACCAGCATGCACTCCGGAATGACCAGCCCGCGCACATTCCAAATCGCATAGGCCGTGAACACTCCGAATGCCAGGCCCTGAATTCCCGCTACCTGTTTCAGCCGTCCGCCGTCGGGTCCAATCTCCGGCAGATGGATCACGCGCCTGGCCAGCAGCGTCCGGATCGCTCCCAACACCCCGAGCAGAGCCGACAACCCGAGCGCAACCGTTCGCACTCCCGCGTGCAGGCTGAGCGAGAATAAACCTGCGAACAAAGCGCAAACCAAGCCGCTCCAAACCAGCCGTTGCGCCAACTCGCGAAGCAGCCGGAGTTCCAAGGTCGGCCTGTCGTCAGGATTCACCACCAGATTGCCTTATCGGCCGAATTCGCCATTTCCGTTACGTCCCTGGCAAGCTTACCGGTGGGACAGGCCATCGCTTTTCGTGGTCTGTCGGTCCTCGCCAGACCGGAACCAGCCTGACAGACGACAAAAAACGATCGTCTGTCCCACCACGGGGTCCGATCGGGAGTTCTGAGGCTAGGCTTGCCTATTTCCCCAGCAATTGGCGGGCGCGTTCGAGATCGGCCCGCGCGCCACGTTCGTCGCCGAACTTGCGTTTGGCGTTGCCGCGCGCTCGAAAGGCCAACCCGTAATTGGGTGAGATGAAGATGGCGGCGTCGAAATCCGCGATCGCGTTCCTGAGCCCGCCGCGGTGCATGTGCACAAGTCCTCTGCCATAGAGCGCGGCGGCGAGATCGGGCTTCAAGGCCAGCGCCTGCTCGAAATCGGCCATGGCGCGATCGTCCTGCTGCAGCCGCACCAGGCAATCCCCGCGGTCCGCATAGGCGTTATAGCCTTTGGGGCGGGCGCGCAGGAACTGGTCGAAATCGCGAATCGCCTCGGCGCACTGGCCCGACAGTTGAAGCGCGCGTCCACGCGCGAAGACCGCGCTCGGCCAATCGGGGTGAATCGTCAATGCCTCGGAAAATGCCGCAATCGCCGGCCCAAACTGGTGCGACTTCGCCAGCTCCCGCCCTTGGCGGTAAGCGGCCATGGCTGCCGGTTGAATCTTCGGTGGCGGCGGCGCGTCCGCCACTTCGCGATCCGCCGCGGAATCCTCGGGTGTATCGGACAAGGATGCCGTCGCTGGCTCCGGCGGAGGGGGCGCCGGCTTGGCGATGGGCTGGCTGGCGGAGGCGGGCTTCGCTACGGTGGCGGCAGCGGCCGCGGATTCGGATTTCGGGGCCGGCTGGCGGGTTGGCTTGGCCGTCGTGGGAGTCTTCCGGACCGGCTCCGATTTCACCACCGGGGCTGGCTCGGCGGGAGCTGTTTCCCAGGGCCGGAAAATCGCGGCGCCGGCCGCCAAAATCACGGCCACTCCTAACAGCACCACCAACCAGGCGCGGCTTTTCTCTCTCGCCGCAACCGGCGCGGGGATGGCCGCAAGCGGCGCTGCCCTCGTCGGCGCCAGGGGCGGTACGGTCCGAACCGTGGTCGGCTCCCGAACGGCGGAAACGGCGCCGGCAAGAGCCGCGGCCAGGGCTTCGACAAACTCGCCGCAGGTGGCGTAACGGTCCGCGGGCTGTTTGGCGAGGGCTCTCGAGATTACCGCATCCACCGCGGCCGGAAGCTGCGCGTTACGCGTACACAGCGGCGGCGGCGGCTCGTTCACCGTCTTATACGCCAGCGTTGCCAGCGAGTGCTGGCCGAACATGGTCCCGCCGGCAAGCATGCGGTACGCCACGGCGGCCAGGGCAAACTGGTCGCTGCGTCCGTCCACCGGCTCGCCCTTCACCTGTTCCGGAGACATGTATTCGACCGTGCCCATCACCATGCCGGCGGGCGTGGTGGTGCGGGTATCGACGATGCGGGCAATGCCGAAATCCATGATCTTGGGGGTGCCGGCCAGATCGATCATCACGTTGGCCGGCTTGATATCGCGATGCACCACGCCGCGCGCGTGGGTATAATCGAGGGCCGAAGCCATGGCCCGCAGCACTTTGACGGTGAAAGCCGGATCGGCCACCGGGGTGCGATTGAGCGTCGCCGCCAGCGTTTCGCCGGACACGTACTCCAGCACCAGGTAGGCCGAGTTCCCTTGTTCGAACACGTCGAAGACGGCGACGATATTCGGGTGCGAAAGCCCCGCGGCGGCACGCGCGTCGCGCAGCAGGCGGTTGCGAAGGAACTCGCGCTGAGCGGCATCGTCCTCAACCAGTTCCACGGTCTTGATGGCCGCCTGCCGGTTCAGCAGCGTATCTTCGGCCAGATACACCACTCCCATCGCGCCCTTGCCCAATTGCCCTTTGATTTTGTAGCGGCCGATTTGCTCCACCATGGCTTCCTCAGAATCATAACCTAAGTAGCCGTCAGTGAAAACGCAAGCTTTTCAGCATGCGCGTAGTGTCCAATAAATAACCGGTCAGACCCCGTGGGGCAGCCAATCCTGGTTGCAGCCGCCTTTCAGGCGGCTCTTCCCTTCGCGTGGCTGCCCACCTACTTCGCGGACGCTACACTGGTCTAACGTAGCTGCCAGGAAATACGACTTACGCCCGGCACCCGGCTTCTAACCCCGGTGTGTCCTGGTGCTTGTACATGATGAAGTATTCGCGGTGGCCCAGCGATTCGGGTTTGCTGGCGCTGCCGGAGGCCACGCCTGCTACCAGATCGCGGAGCTCGCGGGCGGCATCGTCGAGCGAGATTTCACCCGTCAGGATGCGGCCGGCGTTGAAATCCATGTCGCCCGACATGCGCCGGTAGGTGCTGTAATTGCCGGTGATTTTGATGAGCGGGGCGATAGCGCTGCCGATCACGCTGCCGCGGCCGGTTACGAACAGAATCACCTGAGAGCCGGCGGCGACCAGGTCCATGATGCCCTCGGTATCGTTGGGGTTGGTGTAGCCGAACTGCATGAAGTGCGGGTCGGGGACGCTGTCGAGCAGCCACAGGCCGGGGTGCGGCGGCTGCTGGGCCACTTCGATGACGCCCTGAATGGGACGGGTGCCGCTCTTGGCGAATGCGCCCATGCTTTTCTCTTCAATGGTGGTCAGTCCGCCGGCGAAATTGCCCGGCGCGATGGAATACTGGCGCACCTCGCTGCAATAGCGCTCGGCTTTCCGGTAGGCGTGGGCAAGCTGTTTTCGCGCCTCCGGGTTGGCGGCGCGGGCTTCCATGATGGCGCCGAGGCCGATCATCTCCACGGTCTCTTCGAAAATGGCACGGCCGCCGCCATCCACCAGCAGGTCGAAAAAGGCGCCCACGGCGGGATTGCCGGCCAGGCCGGAGGTGCCGTCGGAGCCGCCACATTCGGCGCCCACGGTGAGGTCGGCCAGGCCCATGGGAACGCGCGGCACGGCGGCGATTTCCCGGCGCATGCGCTCGAGAGCTTGCTTGCCGCGGGCGATCGAGCTGAGCGTGCCGCCGTTTTCCTGGATGTAGAACCACTCGGCCGGGCGATTGGTCTGCTGGACCGCTTCAGCCAGGCGTTTGGGCTGGGTATACTCGCAGCCGAGGCCGACCGCCAGCACCGCGCCCACGTTGGGATGGCGGGCCAGAGCCAGCATCAGGCGGATGGCGAAGGCGTTGTCGTAACAGCCGGGAAAGCCGATCACGTGGGCGTCTTCCTCGCCGCGAGCGATCTCCTTGGCCACGTGGCTGGCGCATTCCACCGTGTAGACCACCAGCACCAGGTTGCGAATGCCCTTACGGCCGTCCTGGCGCAGGTAGCCCTGCCAGACGGGCTCGATGGGCGAAAGGTTAGTCATAAGCCATATCCGTGGTGGCGCCGGTCGCGACGTCGAGCGTGGAGGAGCGCTCGTCCAGGGGGCTGGCGCAATTCTGCAGGTGGACCCACTGGCCGGGGTGGATGGGATGGGTAGCGACGCCGATCGGCACGCCGAACTTGACCACCGCATCGCCGGCCGGGATTTCGCGCAGGGCTACTTTGTGGCCCAGCACGACCGGCTCGCTCAGTTCCAACACCGCGGGCACGGCCCCCAGCACCTCCACCGCGCCGCCGGCCGCACCGTCTTCGAGCAGCGTGGCAACGTTGTCCTCCGCCTTCACCTGAAACGCCTTGGCCATCACTCCAGTGTAACCGGCTTCCAGGTCTTATCGGGATCGAAGCGAGTCGTCTGGCGCGCCAGGGCGGCGGTGGAAGCACCCAGATCCTTTTCATACACGATGCCCTTGTGATTGACGAGGAAGCTCTTGATGCCGCTGGCGCCATAATCGGCGGGCCAGGCGATCAGGGCGAAACCGCCGATCATTTTGCCCTTCACAATGTAATCCAGCGCGCCGCCCTCGGCGCCGGGGCCTTGCGCTTTCAGAATGCGGAAGTAGTAGCCGTGGTAGGGGGCGGGTTTGCGCGCCTCGCCCATGGCGGCGGCCGCGTCGGAAAAAGCCTTGGGCACCAGCGCCGATTCGCCTTCCCAGTAAAGGCCGTCCCGTTTCCCCGCCGAGCTGACGATCTTCTGGGCGTACTCCAGCACGTTGCTGGCGTCGCGGTCGGCCGAGGCGTACTGCATCTGGGCTTCGACATAACCGCGGCAGACTTCCACGGCATTGATTTCATTGCGGCCGATGCGTCGGGCCAGCACTTCGGTTTTGCCGGTCGGGGTATCGAAACGCCATTCGCCCTTGGCCAGCGCCAGGGGCACCGGAAACGGCCATTCACCGTTGCCCACCAGCAAGGTGGCGTGGCTGGAATCGCGCTCGACCACCTGCAGTTTTTCCTGCGCCAGCTTGGCGAACTGCAGGCGCAGGGCGCGGTCTTCGGCCGCGTCGCCGGAATCGACGATAGGTTTGCCTTCGGGGCCGAACAGCTTCATCAGGGCGCCGGTGTTGTTCAATTCGGCGGCGGAAACCAGCGCTTTGGCGGCGGCCTGAGGGTTAGGGAAGGGCGTTTGCGCCGCCAAGGGAAACGCAGCTCCCAATAGCGCCAGGCTCAGGTGGAGCAAGTTTTTGGTCATGACTTAGTACACAACTTCATAAGTTGGCTAACGTATTTCCAGGCAACCGCTCCCTGACGGTCGCGGCTCGGAAACACCCGTAACCGAGCCGCGACCGTTAGGGAGCGGTTGCTCATTAGGTGGCCGTAATTCCGAAATGGAGGACTTAGCGCCTCCCCCCGCCACCGCCGCCGGAGCGGGCCGGCGCGCTGCGCGACGGACCCATGCTCGAGAAGCCGTGGTCGGCGTACGATCTCGCTTCGCGTCCGTTCTCCGCGCCGGAGAAAGCGCTGCCGTTCCGGGCCGGAGGCGCGCTGGCCGGGATGTTGCGGCTTCCCATATGTTCCGCCGTTTGCCGCTCGAATTCGCCGCTCCCGGGGCGAACCGCGAGGTTGCGGCTAACGTCCTGCCGGTACTGGCCGTTGAGCGCCGCGCTGGAGTACGGAACTCCCTGGCGGTGGACGGGGTTGTGGGCCCACGCCGAAGTTCCGCGCAGGCTGCCCAACCCGGACGTGTTCAGGTTATAGCGGTGAATAAAGGTGTTGTTGACCACGATGCCGCGTGCGCCCCACGCCGGATGCCACCCCCACGCGCCCCAACCGCCCCAGCCGCCGCCGAAAAAGAACCCGACGTTGATGCCGGGGTAGAAGCCAAAACCCAACCCGCCCACGACGATGGAAGGCCCCGGCCAGTACCACGCCGGGTAAGGATAATATAGGGCCGGTCCCCAAATCCAGGCGGGGTCGTACTCCGGCACGTACATCATGTCGGGATTGGCGGGCTCGATATCGATGGCCGGTTGGCCGTCCTGGTCCGTATTGGTGACGGTTTCGTCGGCGCTCGACGCCAGCTTGCCGTTCTGCTGGGCGCGCTGGCGCATGGTTTGAATCGACGCCATCACGTCGCTTTGCTGGGAAAGAAAGGCGTTGCCCAGATTGGTGGTCCAGGTAACGTCGGCGGTCAACAGCTTGACCACGTCGGGAAACACGACCATCGCCTGGACGCTGGGGTCCCAGTTTTGCTGTTGGGCGGCTTCGGTGAGCGCGGTTCCGGTAAGCCCCGGATTCTTCTGCAGCCACTGCCCGGCCTCCACCACCTCGAGCGGGTAGGTGCATGCCACCAGGATCTGGCCCAGCAACGGATCGGGATAAAGGGCGATGGGCGCCACCAGGTCGCCGAGCTGCTCGGCGGTGAGGGTTTGTTCCGGCGAAGGCGCGACCGGCTCCGGGTTTTGGCCCCAAACAGGCCCGCTACCGCACAGCGCAAGCAAAAGCGCTACCGCCGTCAAGCTTGCCGCCCGCCTGAACCAACGCCTGATTTCCGAATACATGCCCACCTCCCGAGCGGGTCTGCCGGCCCAGCCGGCCCCCGTTCCGCCATTATAGATCCGCGGCGCGCGATTTAGGTTTCAAGTGTCCGCATTACAGTAATTTACGATTCGTGGTGCTTTTTGTGGAGCGGACTCTCAGTCTGCCACGCCGGGACTCATCCCGGCGCGTTTGGTTGCGGCTATGCTGCGCTGTGGGGCAGCCAATCGTGGCTGCAGCCGCCTTTCAGGCGGCCCTTCGCTTCGCGCACCTGCCCACCTATTTTCGTGGACACTCCGCTACGCGCCGGCCTGGCCGGTGGTGGCGGGGACCAGGGTAGCATTCAAAGTGATATTGGTGTGGTAGAGCTTCGATACGGGGCACCCGGCCTTGGCGGCGGCGGTAGCTTTTTCAAAAGCCTCCTGGGTGGCGCCGGGGACGATGGCCTTCAATTCCAGGTGGCTTTCGGTGATGGTGAAGCCTCCGTCCTTCTGTTCCAGCGAGATGGTGCAGGTAGTTTCCAGGCTGTCGGCCTTCAGCCCGGCTTCTCCCAACTGCGCCGAGAGCGCCATGGTAAAGCAGCCGGCATGGGCGGCGGCCAGCAGTTCTTCGGGGTTGGTGCCTTTGCCGTCCGCAAACCGGGCGTGGAAAGAATACGGAGTCTGGGAAAGGGTGCCGCTGGCGACGGTCAGGGCTCCGGTCCCGGTCTTGAGATCTCCCTGCCACTTCGCGCTTCCAGTTCGTTTCATATAGGAATGCCTCCATGTGGTGGATGTTGGCCACGCCGGGCAGGATTCGGCGATATTGCGGGCCCGCAACCTGTGGAGAAACTTACCTTGAGAGGCTTCCGCGAGCCCGCAAGCCCGACGCGGTTGCCGCGATGCGAGGTGGCGCTGCCGGGCGGCCCAACTCGGTTCCAACAGCGCAACCTGCGGCTGCTCCGCGACAAGACGGCCCTTTGCGGTCACGCGCCGTGATGTACGATGATCGGGTGCCCTGAATCGTCCTGCTGGGCGCGGGGTGTTAGAAGCGGAGTTGCGGCCGTTACCCGTAATTACGCAGCTTGTATCACGCGTAGGCGACCTTGGCGGCGGGTGCGGGGGGACGCTATGACGATGATCTCTACGTCCCGTCCAAGCGCGTTGAGCCAACTCGCTAACCGGTCGATGGTGACGCTCTCCATTCGGCCACGGAACACTTTGGATAGCGTCGGCTGATCTGTGCCGCAGAGCCGCGCTGCTTCTTGCTGCGTCAGTTTGCGCTGCTCGATGGTGTCCTTGAGGGCGATGATCAAGCTGCTCTTAGCGGCGAGCTCCGCCGCCTCGGCTGATGTGAATCCAATATCGGCAAAGACGTTGCCGCTGCTTTTCTCAAACGAAATTTTGGTCATGTTCAATCCTCCGTGTCTAGCTCTCGTGCGCGCCGTAAGCGTACCGCGATCAACTCTGCGTCCGGCTTCGGCAGGCCGACCCCGGACTTGGATTTTTTCATTGTGCAACTTTGTGCAGATCAGGCCACGGCCAACGCCCAGTTGCCTTTCTGGCGCACTTCGCGGACGCCGGGCAGTGCGAAGCTAACCTGTCCCGTTTCATCCAGTTCGAAGCCGCTGACCAGGATCGTGCCGCCGACGCGGCAGACGCGGACGAAATCGGGTGCAAGCTGCACTATCGCCTCCGGGCTGATGTTGGCGACCACCAGGTCCACCGAACCCGAACGGACCGCATCCACCGACCCGACGAAGCCCATGCCGGCGATCTCGATGGCGACCGGATCGGTGTCGCAAGCGATGACAGTGCCGGCCCCGAGCAACCGGGCGGCCCGCGCCAGAATGCCCTGGCCGGTGCCCACGTCTAGCACCACCGTTCCGGGGTGGACAAACTCTTCCAGCGCCTCCAGGCACAATTGGGTGGTTTCGTGAACGCCGGTGCCGAATGCCATACCGGGATTCACCTGGATGCGGAAGCGGCCTTCCGGCGCCGGATCGTCGCGCCATTCCGGTACCAGGAAGAACCGCTTGCCGACCGGCATGGGCTGCAGCATGGCTCGCGCCTCGCCCACCCAGTCGCGGTCTTCCTCAACGCGAATCGCGGCGTCCGGGTAGCGCGCCAGCAGTTGGTCCCGGTCGGCGGTATCGTCGAAGAAGACGCGCACGCGCGCGGCATCGAGCTCCACCACGCCGGCGGGGTCGAAGTCGTACAGGTCGGCCAGCAGCCAGTCGCGCCGGGCTTGGTCGCATTCGATTTCAAGCGAGAACATTGTTATCGTGGAGGTTCGTTCAGGATCATGAAACTACAGGGTATTTTCCCACCAATCACGACGCCGTTCGATCACAACGGTGAAATCTATTGGTCCAAGATCCACCACAACGTCGAGAAATGGAACCTCACCACGCTGGCCGGCTACGTGGTGATGGGCTCGACCGGAGAGAGCGTCCACTGCACCACGGAAGAAAAGATCCAGGTTTGGGAAGCGGTTGCCAAACATGCCGCACCGGATAAACTGCTGATCGCCGGCACTGGGGTGGAAAGCGTGCGCGAGACCGTGGCGCTGACCAATCGGGCGGCGGAGCTGGGCTACAAGGCGGCCATGGTGCGCACGCCACATTATTATAAGAACCTGATCAACCGCGCCGACGCCCAGGCTCTCTACTATCGCGCCGTGGCGGATCAGTCGCGCCTGCCGCTCATCATTTATAACTGGCCGCAGACGACCGGGGTAGACATTCCGGTGGAAGCGGTGGTGGCTCTGAGCGAGCACCCCAACGTCATCGCCATCAAGGAAAGCTCCGGCAACCTGGAAAAAGTAATGCAGATGATTCGCGAGGTGCGCCACGGCTTTCAGGTGATGGTGGGTTCGGCGCCCACGCTCTGGCCATCGCTGCTGATGGGCGCGACCGGCGCCATTCTGGCCTACGCTAACGCGGCGCCGTACAGCGTGATCGCCATCTGGGAAGCCTACCGCACGCGCGAGGAAGCCGCGGGCCTGGACTGGCAGAATCGCATCGGCCGGGCCTCCGCGCTGGTGACCGGCAAGTACGGCGTGCCGGGTTTGAAATACGCCATGGACCTGAACGGCTACTACGGCGGCCCGCCGCGCCTGCCGCTGAGCGTGCCCACGCCGGCCGCCAAACAGGAAATCGAAGAAGCGTTCCGCGACTTGAAAGGATAACTCTTTGTCATGCTGATTCTAATGGTTTCGATCCACGTAAAACGCGAATCTCTGGATGCGTTCCGGCAGGCCACCATCGAAAACGCCACCAACAGCCGGAAGGAGCCGGGCGTGGCGCGTTTCGATGTCATCGAGCAGACCGGCGACCCGACCCGTTTCCTCCTGTACGAGGTCTACCGCGACGCCGCCGCGTAGGCCGCCCACAAAGAGACGGCGCATTACAATGCCTGGGCAGCCAAGACCGCCGACATGTTCGCGGAGCCGCGCACGAGGCAGATCTATCGGAACGTGGATCCGCCGGATAGCGAGTGGTAAGGAAGACGGCCGGCTCGCGGGCCGGTAACTACTCGTATCTCAGCGCGACGATGGGATCGACGCGCATGGCTCGACGCGCGGGAATGTAGGACGCCGCCAGGGCAACCAGAATCAACAGGAATGCCACGGCGAGGAACGTGAGCGGGTCGTACGCGCTCACACCGAACAGCATCCTGGCCATCAGCCGGGTCAGCGCGAGAGAAGCGGCGACGCCCGCCGCGACCCCGATCAGGACCATCTTCGCGCCGTTGCCCAGAACTAACCGCAGCACGTCATTCCGCTGGGCGCCGAGCGCCATCCGAATGCCGATCTCATGCGTCCGCTGCCCGGCCAGGTACGAAATCACGCCATAGATGCCGACGCACGAGAGAACCAGTGCGAGCGCGGCGAAGATGCCCAGGAGAATCATCGAAAATCGGCGCGCGGCCAGCGAATTGGAGATGATCTTGTCCATGGTCTCGGTATCGTAGACCACAATCTCGCCATTGATTTTAGCGAGCGCCCGCCGGATGGCGCCGATCTCGTTTTCCGGCGATCCATGCGTCCGCACCACGAATACCCCGCCGCGGGCCAGGAGCGGCAGGAACTGGTCGGGAACCTGCGAAATCGGCATATAGAACTGCGCCTGGACAGGCGAGTGGTTATCTTCCGCCAGGCCCCATTGCTTGACGTGTCCCGCGATTCCCACAATTTCGACCGTTTTGTTCAGAATTGCGAGGTTCACGTGCTTGCCGATAGGGTTCTGCCCCGCGAAGTATAGCTTGGCGAACTGTTCGTCGATGACGATGACGAGCGGGGAGCGCTCATTGTCGGCGGATGCAAGGAATCGCCCGCGCTCGAGCGGAATCTTCATGGCCTTGAGATAATCCGGCTCGACGACGTAGAACAGCGATGTTTTCATCTCCGAATCGGTGGCGGGCTTGGGCTGGCCGTCAATCCAAAACGGCAGCTCGGAATCGCCACCCATGGGCAGCGCGCCGCCGTTGAGCGATGCCGCCTCCACCCCGGGAACGGCGGCCACCGTATCCTGGAGCCGGCGCACGGAGGCGCGAATGGCATCCGGCGTCGCGCCCGGGATCGCCGGATTGGAGATGGAGAAAGTGACGACGTTGCGCGGATTGAAGCCCGGATCGACGCTCCAGAGCTTGGCCAGGCTGCGGACCATCAGCCCCGCGCCGACCAGCAACACCAGCGCCATCGCCATTTCGACGGCAACGAAGAGTCCTTGCAGCCGGTGGCGCGCGCCGCTCGACCCTCGGCCCCCTTCTTTCAGCGTTGCCTGCAGATCTTCGCGGGAGGTTCCCAGCGCCGGCGCAAGTCCGAAGAAAATTCCCGCCAGCACCGACGCCGCCAGAGTAAACAGCAAAACGCGGGAATCGACATGCACCGACTGCGTGCTCGGCAGGGCCTCCGGCATCAGCCGGATTGCCGCCCGCGTTCCCCATGAGGCCAGCAGCAGGCCCAAACCGCCACCGGCGCAAGAGAGTATCAGGCTTTCGGTGAGAAGCTGGCGAACGACGCGCACCCGGCTCGCGCCGAGCGCCGCGCGAATCGCGAATTCGCGAGTGCGGCCGGTCGAGCGCGCTAAAAGCAAATTAGCCACATTCACGCAGGCGATCAAGAGAACAAAAGCCACCGCGGCCAGCAGCACCAGGAGAAATGGCTGGATGCCGCCCACCACGTCCTGCTTGAGCGGAAGCATCGCGATCCCTTTGCCCTTGTTGGCGTCCGGATATCTCTCGGCAAGAGCTTGCGCCACCGCGTCCATGTCCGCCTGGGCTTGCTGCAGCGCGACTCCCGGCTTGAGCCGCCCTACCGCGTCCATGCCCATGCTCGCGCGCCGGTCGCGAAAAGTCCTGTCGCTCCACTGGCCGATGGGCACATAAACGTCGCTGGTCTCAAAATTGCCGCTTTGATAACGAAAATCCGCGGGAATCACCCCAACCACGGTGTAGCCCACTCCGTCGAGCCGCAGCGTCTTGCCGAGCGCGTCCGGCGAAGATCCGAATTTCCGCTGCCAGAATCCGCCGCTGATGAGCGCTACAGGCTGCGCGCCCATCCGGTCCTCCTCCGGGCGAAGCAGGCGCCCGGCGACAGGGTTCACGCCGAGCACCGAGAAGAAATTCGCCGAGACCATTTCCGCTTTGACACGCTCGGGCTCGCCCATGCCCGTCAAGTTATAGGTATCCTCGCGAAAGGCCGCCATAGAGGAGAAAGAGCGCTGGTTGCGTTCCCAGTCCAGAAAATTTGGATAGGAGGCGGAAGCGTGCGAAAACTCTTTGGTCCTTGCATAAATGGCAACCAGGCGATCCGGTTGCCGGTACGGGAGCGGGTTGAGCAGCACGCCGTTCACAACGGAAAACAGCGCGGTATTGGCGCCGATGCCAAGCGCCAGCGTGAGAATCGCAATCGCCGCAAAACCCGGCGATTGGGCGACCATGCGGATGCCGTAGCGAATGTCTTGCAGTAAGGTATCCATCTTGTCTCCGGAGGCACATTTCCCGATAGGGACGCGCGATTGGCGCCGTCCCCGGCCATGCCGCCTCACAAGGGTGATACGCGGTTGGCGCCGGTGATGTTCCTCACCGATCCGCGCCCCCGGAAAGGGAAGGCGTCGAGTAGAGGCTCGACGCGGCACGCAAAAGTGCGTGCGCCACGGTAGTAATCTCAGGTTATGCCATTTGAATTCGCTACCGCGCAGCGCATCGTTTTCGGAGAAGGCGCGCTGTGCGACGTGCCGGCCGCGGCATTCAGCCTGGGGCGCCGGGCGCTGCTGGTGACGGGAGCGACGGCGGAACGGGCCGCGCCGCTGGCGGAGGCTCTGAGAGCCAAGGGGGTGACGGCGGTGCCGTACGCGTTGACGGGCGGCGAGCCGACGATCGATGCGGTGCGCGAAGCTACGGCGCTGGCCCGCGGTGAATCCTGCGAAATGACCATCGCCTTGGGCGGCGGCAGCGCCATCGACGCGGCGAAGGCTGTGGCGGCGCTGCTGGCTAATCCGGGCGACCCGCTGGATTACCTGGAAGTGATCGGCCAAGGACGGCCGCTGGTGAATGCTTCGGCGCCGTTTATCGCCATCCCGACTACGGCCGGGACCGGCTCGGAGGTGACGCGGAACGCGGTGCTGGCCTCGCCGGAGCGGCGGGTGAAAGCCAGCCTGCGCTCGGCCGGAATGTTGCCGCGGTTGGCGGTGGTCGATCCGGCGCTGACCTATTCCCTGCCCCGCGCGGCGACGGCGGCGAGCGGCCTGGACGCAATCACGCAGCTAATCGAGCCGTACGTTTCGGTGCGAGCCAACCCGATGGCCGATCTTTTTTGCGTCGAGGGGCTGAAGAGCGCGCGCACGGCGCTGGAGCGGGCGTGGCGGAACGGGGCCGACAGGGAGGCGCGGGCGGCCATGTCCTGGGCCAGCCTGCTGGGCGGCCTGGCTCTGGCCAACGCGGGGCTGGGCGCGGTACACGGATTGGCCGCGCCGCTGGGCGGGATGTTCGACGCGCCCCACGGGGCAGTGTGCGCGGCGCTGCTGCCGCACGCGACGGCGGCGAATGTGCGGGCGCTGCGGGAGCGCAACCCGGATGGCCCGGCGCTTGGGCGGTACGCCGAAATCGCACGCCTGCTCACGGGTAATCCCCAGGCGGAGGCGGAAGATGCCGCGCCTTGGCTGGCCGGTCTCGCCCGGCGGTTGGAAATCCGGCCGCTCGGAAGCTACGGCGTCCGCGCCGAGGATTTCCCCACGGTAGCCGCGCAGGCGGCCAAAGCGAACAGTATGAAATCGAACCCCACGGTTTTGAGCGACGGGGAAATACAGGAGATTTTGGCACTGGCGCTCTGAGCTAGACGCCGGTCACTTATAAGCCGTGGCTCCCGATGTTACCCTCGGCATTTAGGGCGGCCAAGGGAAAACTGACCGGGAGGTGGGACAGACGATCGTTCCTTGTCGTCTGTCAGGCTGTTAAGCCTGGCGAGGGCCTGACAGACCACGAAAAGCGATGGGCTGTCCCACCTCCTCCCCGCGCCACGAGCGTCATTTTGGCAATGACGCCTGCACGAACTTCACCAGGTCGGCGTGGTACTTAGCCGCCGCGGGCTGGTCGATGTAGACCATGTGGCCCGATTCGTAGTAGCCCAGGGATATGTTATTCTTCTTGACTTCGTCGGACACCTTCAGGTGGGCGATGGTCCACTCCACGGGGTAGAAGGGGCAGGCGAAATCGTAATATCCCATGCCCACGAAAAGATGCATGTGCGGATTCTTGGCGAAACCGTCTTCGAGATTGACCACGGTATTGTATTCGCCGGACCACGGCGGCGCGTTCCCGGCAACGTAGTAGAGGTTGTCGTTCTTATAGTTCAGATCGTTGCGGACGTAGGCTTCGAAGGCGGTCAGGAAACAGTCTTCGATATTGCTATTGCTGTAATCGAAGCTGGTATTGGTCGATCCCGCATCCAGTTGGTAGCCGGCGAAGCGCGAATCGAGGCGCGACGTCATCAGGTGTCGATCGCGCAGCAGCTCGGTGCTGAACGGCCCCAGCGGGACACGCAGGTCGAGGCCGTCGATGTAACTCCTGGAGAGTCCCGTATAGCGCGCAAAGTCGGTGAGCGCTTTCTCGCGTTGCGCAACGGTAGCGCGCGCGCCATCGAACAGGTATTCCAGGTATTCGCCGGAGGCAAATTCGCGCGCCTGTCCGGCCATCTGCTCCACGCTCAGCTTTTGAAGATCGGGCGCCAGCTTTTTGTGAAAATGCGCGGTCATGATCTCGGTGGGCAGGGTCTGCAATTGGCGTTGTTCGCCGGCGCTGGCATTGGAATCGATTACCGCCGACAGCAGCATCACGCCGTTAATGGGAATATCGTGGTCGGTAAGATAGCCGGCCAGGCCCGCCGCGCGGGTGGTGCCGTAACTCTCGCCGCCGACAAACAGAGGCGATCCCCAGAGGTTATATTCGTTCAGGAAGCCGCGGATAAACTCGCCGAAGGCGGCCAGATCGTTCTCCACGCCGCCAAAGTCGGGGCCATATTTTGGCTGGTCCGGGCGGCTGAAGCCGGTGCCCATGGCGTCGATGAAGACCAGATCGCCGGTATCGAGCAGGCAGTTAGGGTTATCGACATAAGTGTAAGGCGGCGGCGTTGCCAGGCCGTTCGGGCTCATCTTCACCATCTTGGGGCCAAAGGCGCCCATGTGCAGCCAGACCGTGGCCGCGCCCGGTCCGCCGTTGAATAAGAACCAGACCGGCCGTTTGGACTTATCGGTGACTCCGTTCTTGGAATAGTAGACGTAAAACAAATGCCCCTCGGTCACGCCACTGGTGGCCTGGTGGATGGGCAGGAATCCCACGCGGGCCGTGTACTGGATGGTCTCTCCGTGCAACGCGATCTCATGCCGGGTGGTAATTGGTTCGGCGGGGTAGTGGATCGGCTGCATCTCTTCGGTGTCGTAATTGAAACGATAGAAGTCGTTAATCGCGGCGGGGGCACCGCCCCGACCTTGGGCGAAGGACTGCGCGGCCAGGGCAGCCATTAAGATGATGAAGAGTCCGTAGTTTCTCATGACATTGCTCCTTGGTTGCGCAGCTTACTTACTTGCCGGTGTAGCGGCTCCGCGGATGAAGGCGGCCAGGTCGGCTTGAAGTTCGGCCAGCGCCTTGTTGTCGACATAGGTCATCTGCCCGGCCTCGAAGCGACCGACGGTGATGTTATGGGCGCGCGCCTCCGGCGACACGCTCAGGTGAGCCAGGGTGAATTCGGCCGCGTAGAACGGCGCATTCAGATCGAAGTAGTTCATGCCCACGAAAAGGCGCAGGCCGGGGTTGCGGGCGAAAGCGGTGGCCAGGCTGGCGTCGCCGCTCCCGGTGGAGGCGAAGGTGCCGACGCCGCCGCTCGAAAGGTAGAAGATTCCGCTGCCGTCGAAGCCGAGCTCGCGCCTCAGATAGGCATCGTAGGCAGTCTCAAAGCCGCCGGCCAGATGGCTCAGATTGAAATCGATGGGTGCCGGAGGGGCGCCGAAGCCACCCCGCCCGCCGCCAAATCCGCGCCCGCCCGCCGGGGCCGGCACAAAGCCGGTCACTCGCGCATCGGAGTTCGAAAGCCCAAGGCGCTGGTCGTGCATCAGCTCGCCGCTAAAACGCTCGAGCGAAATCCGCAAATCGTTGTTTACGATAAATGCCTTCGCCAGGCCGGTGAGCCGCGACAGGTCCGCTACTACCTTGGCGCGTTCCTCCGGCGTTATGCGGTCTCCTTTATAGAGCGCGTGCAGATACTCGCGGGATGCGAACTGGCGGGCCTGGCCGGAAATCTGTTCGGCGCTCATGGCGGTCAGCTCCGGTGCCAGCTTCTTGTGATGCCAGGCGGCCATCGCCAGGCTCGGCAGCAGGGTGATGTATTGCTCGTCGCCGGCCACGGCGTCGGGGCTCATGGCCATCGATAACAACACCACGCCCTGAACCGGCGTCTGGTGTTCGATGAGATAGGCGGCCAAACCCGCCGCCCGCGCCGTGCCAAAGTCCTCGCCGGCCAGAAAGAGCGGTGCGTTTCCGCGGTTGTAAGTATGGAAAAAACTCCGCACGAACTCGGCGAGCGAGGCCACGTCGGCGGCGGTATTCCAAAAGCTCGGGCCGCGGTTTGGCTGGTCGGGCCGGCTGAATCCCGTGCCCACCGGATTCACGAAAACCAGATCCGCCTGGCCGAGCAGCGTATGGGGATTGTCCACCCACGCGTAGGGCGGCATCCCGGCGGTGCCGTCGTTCATCCATCTCATCCGCTTCGGGCCCAGCCCGCCGAACTCCTGCCAGGCGGCCGCCACGCCGGGAGCGCCCCCCAGGAAAAACAATACCGGGCGCGGGGACGAGCCGCCGACGCCGTCCTTGGTGTAGCTGGTGTAAAACAGATGGGCTTCGGGTTGTCCCGTGGTCGCGTTTCGCAGGGGCAGGTAGCCGGCTCGCGCCGTGTAGGCGAGCGCTTCCCCGTCGACCGCAATCTTCTGGTGCGTTTCCGCGGGCGGAGCGTCGGGGATCGCGGATCCTATGCCGGCCGCTGTATCGTAGTTGTAAAAGTCGCCGCCGTCGCCCCGCCCCGCCGTATTCGCAGGCGCTCCGGCCTGTGGGGCTCCAGCCTGTTGCGCTTGGCCGGCCCGCCCGGCGCGGCCGCTGCCGCCCTGGCCCGAGGCAGTAAAGGATACGCAGAGCGCGATCGCCAACAGGGTCATTCCGTTACCTATGTATCGCATCAAGACTCAACCTCAATTCGATCTCGAACGTTGTGCCAACCGGCGCCCGGGCGGCACCACCGTTTCGCCGCCGACGATCGAGAATTCACCGCGATAGCGGATTGCATTGGCGGCGCCCGATTACACGGGCGGCGATCCGCAAACGAATCGTTGAAACTGACCGGTTTCCCGCTATGATACACCAGCCGGGGCAGCCTTCCGGGGCTCGGGGTGCTTAACCGATTTGGGGAATTTCGCAGTTAAGGCGCAGCAACCGCTCCCTCGCGGTCGCGGCTCGGTTACGGGCGCCGCGCGTTTTCAATCACTTACCGAGCCGCGACCGCGAGGGAGCGGTTGCCGGGAACGGATTTACCCAGGCCGGTTAAGCACCTCGCGGGGCTGGATCGACATGCCGACGATCATAGCCCGGCGGAATCACTCCTGGGGCCGGGATGGTATCGCACCGCCGCGCTTGCTATATTAGGCAAAGAAAAAGCGAAGCGGAGATGGAAGATCTGAAGCAACAGCTTGCCGAGCTCCGGCAGCGGATCGCGCGCATCGACCGGAAGTACGCCGGCGCTTCGCCCGCGCCGCGCCGGGCCGACGCCGCTTCGCAATCCTTCCTGGAAGAGCTGATCTCGGGCGAGGTGGTGCGCACATCCAATGGTGAGCACTTCGAAACGGAGCGGCTCTGGGAGCGTCACCGGCGCCATGGCTCAGTCGACATCGGGGACCTGTTCGAGCTGCCCGGCGACCTGCTGTCGCCGCTCTCGGGTGGCGCTATCGCCTCCGTCCATCCCGCCAAATGGGCGTTTCTCGACACCGAGACTACCGGCCTCGCCGGAGGCACGGGAACCTATGCATTTCTGATCGGCGTAGGTTCGATCGACGCCTCCGGTTTTCGCGTGCGCCAGTTCTTCATGCGCGATTATGGCGAAGAAGCGTCGGTGTTGTGCCGGCTTTCCGAGTACCTGGCGGATTTCGACGTGATGGTGACGTACAACGGCAAGGCTTACGACCAACCGCTGCTCGAAACCCGGTACCGGATGGTGCGCGCGCACCATCCTTTCGAGCGCATGGAGCACCTGGATCTGCTGTTCGGCGCGCGGCGGCTGTGGAAGCTGCGCCTGGAAAGCTGCCGCCTGGTGGATCTGGAGCAGCAGGTATTGGGCGTCGAGCGCCAGGGCGACCTGCCCGGCGAAATGATCCCCTATTGCTATTTTGAGTTTCTACGCCGGCAAGAGGCTTTTCGCCTGGTGCCGATTTTCCATCACAACGCCATCGATATCCTTTCCCTGGCTTGCCTTACGGCCATCGTGCCACGGGCATTTCGGTCCCAGGCCGGCGCCCGGGCGTTGCGCCACGGGGCGGACCTGGTCGGCCTGGCGCGCTGGCTCGCCCAGGCCGAACGGCACCAGGAAGCCCTCGACCTGCTCCGCCGCGCGGTGGAGCTCGGCCTTCCCGATCACCTGCTGTTTCGCACGCTCTGGGACGCGGCCGCCCTGGAACGCCGGTTGGGAAGGGAAGAAGCGGCTCTGGGCGCGGTGTCCGAACTGGCCCAATCGCGCAATCCTTATCAAGTGCGCGCACTTGAGGCGCTAGCCAAGGATTACGAGCACCGCCAGCGCAACTACGCGATGGCGCTCGAAATGGCCCGCGCCGCCCTGGCGCTGGAAGATACCCCCGAGATGCGCCGCCGCGAACAGCGTCTGAAAGCGCGGCTGGCCCGCGCCCCTCGGGGCCAGTTGACGCTGTAGAGGGCGGGCGCATAATGCCACGTCGGGTCGTCCCTCTTCGTGGAATAAATTCTACGGAAGACGCCCTACTGCGAGCGAAGAGTTCTTCCGATATGTTCCCTGTGATGAGCTAAACGGCCGGCGCATTCCTATGACAATCGGAAGCAAAGTAATCGTCGTAGCCACGGGCAGCGTGGTGCTGAGCACCTTGACGGCATTGTGGGTTCAGCACCGGGTGATTGGAGATCAGGGAATCGAACTGACGCGCAATACCATGAGGGCGGCGGTGACTGCGGCCGAGGAGGTGCGCAGCTCTATTTCGAGTCTGCGGACCCGGCACGCATTCGACGAAGCGGCTATGGAGCGCGACGCGAAGCAGGGCGGCGGCTTTCGGCACACCAGCCTATACGATAGTGTCCCGGTCGTCGCTGCATGGAATTCCATCCATAAGGTTGCCGATCGGGAGGGCTTTGAGTTCAGGGTTCCCAAGCGTCAAGCCCGCGATTCCCGGAATGAACCGACAGCGGAAGAAGCTGCCATCCTGGATGCGCTCGAAACCAGCGGCCAGGAAGAATACTTCGCCGCCGACAGGAGTGCGAACCTGATTGTCTACGCCCGGCCGATCCGCCTGACCGAGGATTGTCTGATTTGCCATGGGGACCCGGCTGACAGCCCGACCCACGATGGCAAGGACGCGCTCGGATACAAGATGGAAGGATGGAAAGCGGGACAGATTCATGGCGCTTTTGTGTTGAAAGCGCACTTGGACCAGGTCGACCGCGTGGCGTCGGCCAAGGCACAATCGGGGGCGTGGATCACCACTCTGCTGTGGGTGATCCCCATCGGTATTCTGACTGCCGTCGGTTTCTATTGGTATAGCAAAAGGGACATCATCCGGCCGCTCGCGGAAGTCATAGATACGGTGGGAGCCTCCAGCACGGAGACATCTTCCGCCGCCGGTCAGATCGCCGCGGCCAGCCAAAGCCTGGCACAGAGCGCCACCGAACAGGCCGCCTCTCTGGAGGAAATCAACGGCTCGGTTGGGAGCATATCGGAAAAAATCAGGAATAGCACCGATGGCGCTCGCCGGGCCAAGGCTCTTACCGAACAAACCGGTGAAGCTGCTTTCGAAGCTGTGGCCGATATGAAACGAATGTCGGATGCCATGGAGGAAATCGGGGAGGCGAGTCAGGGGGTTGCCAGGATTATCAAAGTAATCGACGAAATCGCTTTCCAGACCAACGTCCTGGCACTGAACGCCGCCGTGGAAGCCGCCCGGGCGGGAGAAGCCGGGGCTGGATTTGCGGTGGTGGCCGATGAGGTGCGCAGCCTGGCTCAACGAAGCGCGGCTTCGGCGAAGGAAACTACGTCTCTGGTCGGAAACGCCATCGAGCGCACCCAACGTGGAGCTGAAATCTGCGGGCAGGTGGTAAAACGGCTGCGGGAAATCGAGAGCCGCGGCAAGCCGCTCGATGAAGCCGTCGGGTCGATCACACACGCGGCGGAGGATCAGCGCGCCAGCATGGAAAGGGTCGCCAGCGCCGTGTCTGAAATGAGTTCGGTCACACAAGGCGTGGCCGCTCATGCCGAACAGAGCGCCTCCGCTTCGGTGGAACTCAGCGCCCAATCGGAGCACTTGATGGAAGCCATCAAGGAGTTGAGCCAACTGGTGGGAAGGCGAACGGGCTGACTACTCCTGTTCGGAATCATCAGTACATGTACATCGCATGCCCACTCACATTCCGCCTTGCTTTAGGAACCCGGCTGCGACCTGGGCGGCGGAGCGATGCTGGGCGTCCACTTGGTAGTTGAGTTGCCGCATAGCCTGGTTGGTGAATTTGCCCGACAATTCGCGCAAGGCTGGTTCAAGGCCAGGGATCTGGCGCAGGCGGTCCTGGCGCACGGCAATGCAAACCTGGTAGGGCGGGAAGGCGTGACGATCGTCGGCAAGGACCTTGAGATCGAGCTTCGAAAGCAGGCCGTCGGTTGCGTTGGCGGCAATCATATCGACTTGCCGCTGTTCCAGTGCCTGGTAAAGCAAACCGAGATCCATGCTTCTGGGCCCGGAGGAAAAACGCAGGCGGTAGGCGCTCTCCAGCGCGGCGAATCCGTCGGGGCGCTGTTCGAATTCGTAGCCCGCGCCCAGCGTCCAGGGCTCGCTGCGCCCGGAGGCATCGGTCAGCGTTTCCAGGTGGCGCCGGCGGGCGTCCGGGCCGCGCACCACGATGGCAAATCCATTGTCCACGCCCAAGGGATCGAGCCACTCGACCTGGAAACGGCGCTGGTATTCGGAACGCACCCGGGCCAGTGCGGCGGCCGAGCCGGCGGGAACGGAGGAGTCTTTGAGAATCGCCGCCAGCGCGGTCCCGGTGTATTCGGGATAGAGATCGATCTGGCCGCTCAAAAGCGCCTGGTGCGCCAACAAGGTTCCGCCAAGATTGAGGCGCCGTTCGACGGGCCGATGCAGCCGATGTTCCAAGTGCTGGGCGATGATCTCCCCGAGCACGACCTGTTCGGTGAAGTTCTTCGAGCCTACGGTGATGGCGCGATCCGCGGCCGGGCGCGAGCACCCGCACCACAGCCAGGCGCACCACGGAAGTGCCGCGATCAGGCCGGCGCCAATTTTCGTTCGATCCATCCTAATCCCCCGTCCGCCACGAGCGCCATTAGCGCCGCGGGCACCGCGCCGGCCAGAATCTGCGCCGAATCCACGGATGCGACGCCGCGAAAGATGAATACACCCAGTCCGCCTCCGCCGATCGCGGCCGCAATCGTGGCGGTGCCGATCGTCGCCACGGTGGCAATGCGGATGCCGGCCAGAATGGTCTGGGCCGCGAGAGGCAATTGCACCAGGCGTAGAAGCTGCCAATCGGTCATGCCCATGGCGATGGCGGATTCGCAGACGGCCGCGTCCACACTCGCGATGCCGACGAAGGTGTTGCGCATGATGGGCAGCAGCGCGTAAAGCACCAGTGACACAATCACGGTGCGCGGCCCGATACCGCCGATCAGGGGGACCGGAATCAGAAACCCGAAAAGCGCCAGGCTTGGAATGGTCTGAACCACGCTGGCGAATCCCAGCAGCCATCTTCGCAGGGCCGCACGGCGGGTGAGCAGAATGCCGGCCGGCACTCCCAGCAGGATGGCCATGCCCATCGCGCTCACCACCAGCAGCAGGTGTTCCCCGGTAAGTTGGAGGATGTCGTGGGCCAGATCGGAGCGCATCGGGCGATCAATCCTCCAGACCTGCCAGGAAGGCTCGTGCTTCCTCGGTTTGGGCGCATCGGAATTCGGCCGGCGCGGCAATGGTTTCCAGGCGTCCGCCAACCAGCAGAGCGACGCGCGTGCCCAGCCGCAAGGCTTCCCGGACATCGTGGGTCACGAAGATGCAAGTCTTATGGAAGTCGCGGCCGAGCTCCAGAAACTGCTGCTGGAGCTCGCGGCGGGTAACCGGATCGAGAGCGCCGAACGGCTCATCGAAAAGCAGTAGCGCGGGATCGGCGGCTAGTGCGCGCGCCACGCCCACGCGCTGGCGCTCTCCGCCGGAAAGCTGGCGCGGATAGCGCGTAAGGAATTCGGCCGGCGCGAGGCCGACCTTTTCCAGGAGATCACCCGCGCGACGATCCCGCTCAGACGGGTTCCAACCTTCCAGTTTAGGCACCAGGCCGACATTCTCGGCCACGGTAAGGTGCGGGAAGAGTCCGGCCTCCTGGATCACGTAGCCGATGCGCCGCTTCAGGCGGATAGGGTCCCACTCCAGCGTGGGGCGGCCTTCGACCAGGACCTGCCCGGTGGTCGGGAACAGAAGGCCGTTCGTCATTTTAAGCGCGGTGGTTTTGCCGGAGCCGCTGCGGCCGAGGAGGACGAGAGTTTCCCCGGCTTCCACGGAAAAGCTAAGGTGCGAGAGGATGGTCTTGTCGGCAATTCGATACCCGACGTCGCGAAATTCCAGCAGAGGCATCCAGAAGCATTGTACGGCAGACTGGCTGCGCAGCGTCCCGAGCCGCCCAACCGGCGTGCACGAACAGGCGCGGCGAAACCGCTCCCCTCGGCCGCGGCTCAGTAGCGCACCAGCAGAGTCTCGGCGAAGGGCCATTCGCCGTCCACCCACTGCGCTTCACGGCGGAAGCCGGCCTTCCGTGCCAGCGCCTCGACCTCCGCCAGCGAATACTTGTGGCTGCTCTCCGTCCAGATCGTTTCCCCTTCGCGAATAGCAATGGAAAAACCCGCCTTCGCGACCGTCACGCGCTGATCGCGAATCGATCGCAGGTGCATCTCGATGCTGCGGGTTTCCGAGTTGAATCGCGCCTCATGCTGGAAGCTGTCGAGCACGAAATCGGCATCGAGCTCGCGGTTGACTCGCGCCAGCAGATTGCGATTGAAGGCGGCGGTAACGCCGAGCGAATCGTCGTAGGCGGCAATCAGCCGGCTCACGGGCTTCTCCAGATCCGTGCCCAGCAGCAAGGCGTCGCCCGGATTCAGGATCAGGTGAATCTCCTTGAGAAAGTTCAGGTCGGCGGGATGGTCGAAGTTGCCGATGGTACTCCCGAGGAACAGTACAAGCATCCGCTGGCCGGAGCGGCGGCGCGCGGCCACTTCGACGAGACCATCCAGGTACTCGCGCTCGAAACCCACGATGCTGATGGATTCGATATCGGCCAGCTCGCGCCGGCACATGGCCAGCGCGGTGGGAGAAATCTCGATAGGGAAATACGAGGTGTGCCGGCAGCGGGAAAAGGCTTCCAGGATCGAGCGCGTTTTGGTCCCGCTACCGCTCCCCAACTCCGCCACCATGGTGTCCCCGGGAATGCACTCCACAACCGCCGGGGCGTAGCGGCGCAGCAGGCGTTCGTCGGCGCGCGTCAGGCCGTATTCGGGCAGCAGGCTGATGACGTCGAAAAGTTTCGAACCCAGCTCGTCGTAGAGGTATTTCGACGCCAGCTCCTTTTGTCCGGGCTTGGTCAGGCTGTTGCGGACGTCGGCGGCGAAGGCGGACGCCTCATCGAGAGCCAGCGCTCTGGTCGCCATGGCTCAAACTCCTCTCGCGCACCGGAAGCCGGCGTAAACATACTGGTAGTGCGGCTGGAACCAATTGCGGAAAGAGCGGCGCAGCATGCACGCCGCCGTGCGGGTGGAACCGCCCTTCAGAACGTAATGCTTTCCGTCGAAGAAATCGGCCGAGTAGCCGCGGTAGGAGGGGTGGGCTTCAAATCCGTCGAACGGGGCAAAAGGTGTGGACGTCCACTCCCATCCGTTGGCCAGCAAACCGTCGATGCCAAATGCACTGCGCCCGCGGGGAAATGCGTTCACGGGAGCGGGATCCCAGCGGGCAAAACCGAAGGACCCATGCCGCGGCGCGGGCGGTTCGTCTCCCCATGGGAATTGCCGCTCGGAGCCGTCCGGTGTGCCGTAAGCGGCGCGGTGCCATTCGGCTTCGGTTGGCAGCCGCAAGCCGCCCCGTTTGGCATACGCGCTGGCCTCGGCGTGGCTGACATAGACCGGCCAATCGAGAGGCAGGGGGATTTCGTCGAACATGGTGCGGCACCGCCATCCGCCGCCGTCGCGTTGCCAAAACGCCGGGTGGACGATGTTCCGCTCGGCCTTCCATTGCCACTGAGCCTCGGTCCACAAGTTCCGGTCATGGTAGCCGCCGGCTTCGACGAACTCCAGGTAATCGCCGTTGGTGACTTTGTAGCGATCGATCGCAAATGCAGGGACGTCCACCGGGTGTGCTTCAAATTCGTTGTCCCAACCGAAAGCCCCATCGCGCGCGAGTCCCAAGGTGGCACGGCCGGCGGCGATCTCGATCGTTTGGCGCCGAACCGGTTCGCTGGGCGGCACAGGGGCCTGAGGCTGCGCGCATTTCGCCTCCAGCGGCAGTTGATGCAGCATGTACGCGAGTGTTTCCGCGTGCATGAGGCGATGTTCCAGTGCCATGTGAAGGAGAAAGCAGTCATGCCCGGCGTCATCGAGCGTCTGTCTGATGCGATGGTTGTAACCGCCAATTTCGGCTAGCGACGGCCAGTCCGAGGGAGTGTCGGCCGGCAAGCCGCCATCCACCGGGTCGATACCGAAGGCGAACAGCCGGTCGAAGCCCGCCTGGAACGCTTCCTCGTTGCGCATGTGCGGCCGCAACAGATTCCAGTCGAACGCTTCCAAATGTCCCACGTAAAAGACGATGCGGTGTCGCTCCGGAATGGGGCGTTGGTAGAGCCAGTCGGGATGGACCAACTCGAAGAGCTTATCGGTCTGGTTGCGCGCATCCGCTAACATCGTGTGTGCGTTCATAGACAACTCAATTGAGCGGCGACAATTCGCCGAGCATCGTGGGAATCAGTTCCGAGACCGTGGGATGGATGTGCACGGCTCGCTGGATTACGGTGTACGGCGCCTTGGCGTACATGGCGTCGAGGATGGAATGGATCGCTTCATCGCCTCCCGTGCCGAGGATCGACGCACCCAGAATCTGTTTCGATTCCGCGTCGATCAGGATCTTCATGAAGCCCTGCGTCTCGCCTTTTTCCACCGCGCGGCCCACGCGGGTCATAGCCCGTTTTCCGATCAGAGCCCGCTTGCCGGAACGCCGCACGTCGGCTTCGGTCGATCCGGCGCGGCCAAGGGGCGGATCGATATAGAGCGCATAGGCGGTGATTCGATCGCTCACTTTGCGTGAATCCCGATCGAGGAGATTGGCGGCGACGATTTCGAAATCGTTGTAAGAAGTGTGCGTGAAGCCGCCTTTGCCGTTGCAATCGCCCAAGGCCCAAATTCCCGGCACGTTGGTTTGCAACTGGTCGTCCACGGCGATGTATCCCCGTTGGTCGGTGGCAACGCCGGCAGCTTCCAGGCCGAGATCGCCGGTATTCGGACGGCGGCCCACAGCCAGCAGCAGGTGGGAGCCGACGATTTCTGCGGCACCGTCGGTGCAATCCACAGCGGCGGCGATCTGGTCGCCCTGTTTCCGAAGGCGAATACACCTGGCATTCAAACGGATGGCTATGCCTTCCCGCTGGAGGATTTCCCCGACCGCCGCGGATACGTCCTCGTCTTCGCGCTGGATCAGCCGCGGCCCCATCTCGACGATGGTCACCTCGCTTCCGAAGCGCCGGAACATTTGCCCAAACTCGAGGCCGATGTAACTTCCGCCCACGACGATCAGATGCCGGGGAAGGGAATCCAGGTTCAGCATCGAGCTATTGGTGAGATAAGGCACATCCGCGATGCCGGGAATTTCGGGCGTGACGGCGCGGCCGCCGACGTTAATGAAGATCCGGCCGGCGGTGAGCCGCTCGGCCCCGACGCTCACCATCCGCGGCGATTCCAATCGGGCGTGACCTTCATACACCGTGCAGCGCGGCATGTTCTTGAGCCACTTTTCGACACCCTCGCGCGATTGGCCGGAGATGCGGCGCTGGCGGGCGTTCACCTCCTTCATGTCCACCTGCACGCCGCCGTTGACGCGGAACCCGAACTCGGCGCCACGCCGCGCCAGATGGGCGGCATAAGCGCTGGCCACCATGGTTTTTGTGGGGATGCAGCCGGTGTTGACGCAGGTCCCACCGAAGCGATTTCGCTCCACGATGGCAACTGTCATCCCGGCCGCCGTCAGACGGCCCGCCAACGGCGGACCAGCCTGCCCCGTTCCGATGACGATGGCATCGTACCCAACCATCCAGAATCCCTCCCAGTGTCGAAATCGGCAACCCGCTCGACGTATCCTATCACTGGAACCGCCGTGGCGGCGCGGCTATTCGAGAACCTGAGCGTGTTTGACACCACGCGACAGGTCATATGTGATCGAATCGACGAAACACCAGCCCCAGCTTTCGCCCGGTTCAATGGACCGCATCATGGGGTGTTGCGACCGATGGAAGTGTTTGGTAGCGTGCTTGTTTTTGGACGAATCGCAGCACCCGACATGGCCGCAGTCCAGGCAAATTCGCAGGTGCACCCAACTGTCGCCCATTTTGACGCACTCCTCACAAACGTGCTTCGATGGCTCCAGGTCCTTGGCTTCTTTCACGTGCTCGCAGGTCTTCACGTTCCCTCCTGTCGGCGATTGCCGCGGCGTACCGCCCGATCTCTTCGACCAGTCCACCACATTCCCCACCGAGGGTGCAAATGCCAGCAGGGCAGATGAGGTGACCCGTTTTTGTGGGGCAGGTTGGCAACCTGCGGACCGATTGTCAATCGGTCCAGCCGGGCGCCAGCCCGGCCGTGTGCCGACGGGCTCGAAACTTGGCTCACCGACAGAGGCCCCGTGCGCCAGTGAGAGAATGAGTCATGTCTCCCCAACTCGTGCCAAGCGCACTGGACGCCCGCACTCAGGCGTTCCCTGTCCTGACTCCCGCGCAGATCGATCGCATCCGTCCGATGGGCCGCTCCCGGAGTGTTCATCGCGGCGAAATCCTCTTCGAGCCCAACGATACCGCGGTTCCGTTTTTCGTGCTCCTTTCGGGAAACATGGAGATCGTGCAGCCGACTCTTGACGGCGAGCGCCTGGTGGTGGCGCACACCCCCGGCAATTTCACCGGCGAGATGACCATGATTTCCGGGCAGCGGTGTCTGGTCCGTGGACGCGTGACGGAGCCGGGCGAATTTCTCGAAATCGGCGCGGACGAATTGCGGTCGCTCGTGGCAAAGGACGCGGAACTGAGCGAGATCCTGTTGCGCGCATTTATCCTGCGGCGGCTCGAACTGGTCCGTTCCGGCTACGGCAACTTCGTACTGATGGGCTCGCGCCACTCGGCTCAGACCCTGGCCTTACGCGAGTTCCTCAGTCGCAACGGACATCCCTACACCTATATCGATCTCGATACCGACCGGACCGCGCAGGCGCTGCTCGACCGCTTCGAGGTGAAGCCGTCGGACGTGCCGGTAGTGATCTGCCCCAGCCGCGGAGTACTGCGCAGCCCGACGATTCAGGAGCTGGCGGACGGTCTGGGCTTCAACGTCAACATCGACAGAACCCACGTGCGCGATCTGATCATCGTAGGCGCCGGCCCGGCGGGGCTTGCCGCCGCGGTTTACGCGGCGTCGGAGGGCCTGAATGTGCTGATGATCGAGATGCAATCCCCCGGCGGGCAGGCGGGGTCGAGTTCGAAGATCGAGAACTACCTCGGCTTTCCCATGGGAGTTTCCGGGTTGGAGCTGGCGTCGCGAGCCACCACCCAGGCGCAGAAGTTCGGCGCGAACATGATGATCGCGCGCAGCGTGGCGCGGCTCGAGTGCGACGACCGCCCTTACCGGGTGGTGCTCGATACGGGAGAGACGCTGGCAACCAGAGCCATCGTGATCGCGACCGGGGCCCAGTACAACAAGCCGCCGCTCGCAAACCGGGAAAGATTCGAAGGCGGCGGGATTTACTACGGCGCCACCCATATCGAGTCGCAGTGGTGCGAAGGGGAACAGGTCGCGGTGGTGGGAGGGGCGAACTCGGCGGGGCAGGCCGCCGTGTTCCTGGCGCAGAGCGCGCACCACGTGCACATGCTGGTGCGGGGAGGGGAGTTGTCGGGCACCATGTCCCGATATCTGATTCAGCGGCTGACGGAGAATCCCAATATTGAGCTGCATTTCAATACCGAGATTGTCGCTCTGGAAGGCGAATCCTGTCTGCAGCGTGTGGTGTGGCGGGACCGCAAGACGGGAGAAACTTCCGCCCACGACATCCGGCACGTATTCCTGATGACGGGGGCCTCGCCGCGAACCGAGTGGCTGCGGGGATGCGTGGCGCTGGACGACAAGGGCTTCATTCTAACCGGACGGGATCTGGACTCTCCCGGGCCGGAGAGTGGCCCCAGGTGGACGCTCCCGCGCCCTCCCCAAATGCTGGAGACCAGCCTGCCCGGGGTGTTCGCGGTCGGGGACGCGCGCGCCGGCAATGTGAAGCGGGTAGCGTCGGCCGTAGGCGAGGGCGCAATCAGCGTCCATATGGTTCACCGAACCCTGGCGGAGTTGTAGCGGCGGCGGTGTCGATTTCACTCGTGGCGCGGGTCGTTGGCAACAATTGCCAACCCTGATAGGATGGTCCTAGCTGGCGGATTGCCGCATGCCAACGCGGAACGTCAACCTGACCGAACACCTTGACCGCTTCATTGAAGCCGGCATCAGTTCTGGCCGCTTCAGCAACGCCAGCGAGGTGGTGCGCGAAGGCCTCCGCCTCCTGGAACAGCGCGAGCAGGAAGACAAAGCCAAGCTCGAGTGGCTGCGTGCCGCCGCCAAGGAAGGTTTCGATCAACTCGACCGCGGCGAGGGCACCGAGTTTGAATCGATGGATGAATTCGATGCCTACGTCGACCAGATTGGAGAGGAAGTCTCCGCCGAGGTAGCCGCCGAGCGCAAGCGTGGCTAAGAAGCGTGCTTCGCGGCCCAGTCTTGCCCCCGCCGCTCGCCTGGATATCCGCGAAGCTCTGCGCTGGAGCGAACAGCGATTTGGCGAAAGCGCTGCGGCGCGGCCGGCTTGATACGCGACTCTCCTATCCCGCGCGGGACAGACGTGGCCGACCGGCTAGATGGCCGCAAATAGCCGATCGAGGGGAATCGAGGCTTCCATGAAGGGCACCGGCAGCGTTGCCGGCGTCCGGTAGAGGTGAACGCCGGCTGTCTTGCTGTACACCGCAACGGTGGTAGTTTTCGGATCCACGATCCAGAATTCCACGGCGCCGTCGCCAGCTAGGGTAGTCATGGCCCTATCGTGCAGCTCGTCCTTGGTGTTCGAAGGGGATTTGACTTCGATCACCAGCTCGGGCGAGCCCATCAGCCACTTTTCCGTGTCGTCGTCCCGTGCCTGTGCAACACAGGCAACATCCGCTCCCCAGACTTCACTTTTCGGCAAAGGCCGGTAGGGATACTCCGTATCGACGAGGAACCCGCGCGGCTTCGCCAGTGCCTCCAGCATTTCCCGCAAGCGACGCTGTAAGACCTTATGCTGCCGGACGGGATAGGTCACAAACACCAACTCTCCATGATGCAGTTCGTAGCGTCCACCCGGAGGATCGGGCGTTCGTTCGTACTCCTCCACGGAAAGCAGCTTCGGAACGGATTGGGCGCTCACGATACACCCATTCTACAGGACGATCCCGCGCGGCGATGCCGCCTACAGCCTCAAGGGTGCTACCTGATTTGGGGGAATTAGTTCCCGACAACCGCTCCCTTGCGGTCGCGCCGCAACTGCGAAATCCCCGAATCGGTTAAAGCACCCCAGTCTCAAAAAAAACGCGGTCACACCCGATTTAATCCCGCAACCGACTGAAAACAAACCTCCAGGAGAAAACAGCCAATTCCCGGTGTTCTATCATGGACGAGGGAGGGAACTCGCCAGTCAGGGTAAACCAAGTGGCGCGGCGCTCTTGCCCGTCGTTGTCGGGATTACCCCGGCATGTTGCCACGCCACGACAAAAGAAGCGGAAACGCACAATACTGCACAAGACTGCACAAAGGCCGGCCGACGATCCCCGACGGTTGGTCGCTGATCGGTTGGCACAAAAATGCACAAGCGCGCACAACCGGCAAGAGCCCCCGGCAAGCGCCAGTGAAGAAATCAAAGGGGTTATTTGTTTTTCCACGCCTGGGCGGCGCACAGGAATGCACAACGATGCACAACTGACACACGCTCGAGCGGCGAGGCCCAAATGGGGACAGTGGCCAGGAGCCCGCTTTTGTCACCCGTCACGAGGTAATCGGCCTTGCCCGCTTCGCACATGGCCAGCAGAAAATCGTCGGTGGGATCGGGAGAGCGTTCCACGCGCGGCAGCGGACCGATATCCTCGGCGAGCTCCTTGATCTGGTTGACCAGGCGTCCAGCCTTATGCGGCTTGATACGTTCGGACACGCGCGGCTTTTGCAGCGTGGAGCGCAGCTCGTCGACGTGCGCCGCGCAGGTCAGGAGAGTAAACTTGCCGTCCAGCCAAATTCTGATGATGGCGGCGGGCTTTCCGGCCGGAGCGAGAAGTGCGGACACGATGATATTAATATCGAGCACCACGCGCATCAGGCTTTGTCGGCCTTCTGTTTGGCGCGGCGTTCGGCACGCACCTCGCTGACCGCTTCGTCGACGATGCGCTCGACTTCATCCGGATCGGCATCGGCGTTGTGCTCCCAGATGTCCTGAATGGTGCACTGAAGCACGCGCCGGCGGACGGCGTCCTCGACAAATTTCGAGAGATCGCCTTTCTTCATGCCCTGGGAGCCCAGGAATGTGCGCAGGGTCAGATCGGTGTCCTTCGAGACCTTGAGGCTCCAGCGGACGGCTTGTTCTTCCATTTTTGCACCTATACGCTTAAGTTGATAGACTCTCAAACGTTTATGTGTCTATTTTAGGCCAGATTCCGGCTGTGGACAAGTGGTTTCCGTACGGCGAGGCCCAACTGGCTGCTTACCATTAGAAACAACTTGGCTTATGGCGGCCGCAGTTTTGTTTTTTCAGACGCGGACCCGATGAGTCGCGGAACGGGATAGAATTGATGAGGTTCCCAACGGTACACGATACATGGTTCGCAGAAGGTTTCTTCAGAGCCTAGCCGCCGCGGCGGGCGCTGCCTCGCTCGCGGCGGGCGAACGGACCGGCGTGAAGCTGGGGTTCGACACCTACTCGCTGCGCGCGTTCCGCTGGAAGGCGCCGCAACTGATCGAGTACGCTGCCAGCCAGAAACTGGACACCATTCAGATCACCAGCCTGGGCGACTATGAAAGCCTGGATGCGGGGTATCTGGCCAGGGTCAGAGACCAGGCCGCGCGCGCCAGGATTGTGCTGGAGGGCGGAACGGGCTGCATTTGCCCTTCCAGCCGCGCCTTCAGCCCTAACGGGCCGCCGGCGCGCGAACGCGTGCTCGAAGGCCTGCGCGTGGCCAAAGCGATTGGCGCCGCCTGCATGCGTTGCTACCTGGGCGGCAGCGTGGACCGGCTGGGACCGCTGCCGATGGAAGCGCACATCGAAAATACGGTGAAGGTATTCCGCTCGGTTCGCGGCGAAGCGCTCGACCTGGGTGTCAAAATCGCCATCGAAAATCATGACGGAGACATGCAGGCCCGCGAGGTGAAAACCCTGATCGAAGAATCGGGCAAGGACTTTGTCGGCTCCTGCCTGGACACCGGCAATCCGTTATGGGTGGTGGAAGATCCGCTGGTTACATTGGAAGTCCTGGCCCCTTACGTGGTGACCACGCACGTGCGCGACTCGGTGCTTTTCGAGCATCCGCGCGGGGCGGCGGGGCAATGGGTGGTATTGGGCGACGGCAACGTGGACTTCGCTAAATTCACGGAACGTTTCCGCGCGGCCTGTCCCGGCGTGGCGATGCAGCTTGAAATCATCACCGGCCGTCCGCCTCGCGTACTGCCATACCTGGAGGCGGATTTCTGGAAGGCCTTCCCCAACGCGCGGGCCGGCGAATTCGCCCGCTTCGTGGCGCTGGCCAAGAGCGGCCATCCGTATATGGGGGCGATGGTGGTCGAGGACGTGGCTGGCACGCATCCGCCGGCCATCCTGGAGGACGCGCTTAAGGAACAGCAGCGCCTGGACCTGGAGCGGAGCCTGGAATTCGCGCGCAAGAAACTCGACGTGGGAATCGCCTGGCGCGCCTGACGGCGGGGAGTGGAGACTATGACGACACGAAGAACGGCCATGAAAGCGCTCGGCGCCCTGGCGGCAACGCTGGGCCGGGCGGCGGAGCGAATCCCCGCCAATAAGAACGTCAAGTGGGGACTGGGATCGAACCTTTGGACTGCCTACTTCAAAGGCACGAAGTTGACCGACATTTTGGACGTGATGCGCGATACCGGCTTCATCGGATTGCGCGTGACGCAGTTTCCGAAATTTCTGGAAACCTACGACATGACGCAGCCGCAGATGGAGAAGGAAGTCTCGAAGCGGGGCTTGCAGGTGGTGACCATCTCCTTCAACGGTCCGGCGCAGGACGCATCGAAGCAAAAGGAAGTTCTGGAGAGCGCGCGCCAGGCCATGACGTTCCTGAAGGAATTCGGCGCCAGCCGCCTGGTGGTCTTCTCGCCCAACCGCAAGCTGGGGGAGGCCGAAGGCGCGTTCAAGACGATGTGCGAATGCTACAACCGCCTGGGCGAGGTGGCCGGAGAAATGGGATTCCAGGCGGGACTGCACAACCATATGGGCCAGATCGTGCAGAACGAAGACGAGTTGGACCGGTGCATGCGGATGACGGACCCGAAGCTGTTCAAGCTATCGCCCGACACGGCGCACCTGCACCTGGCGGGGATGGATGTACCGAAGATTCTGGACCGCTACAAGAGCCGGCTGATGCTCGCCGACTACAAGGATGCCAAGCGTGGGGTGGCCAACTTCCAGCAAAGCATTTTCGACCTGGGCGACGGCGAAATCGACTTCCCGGCATGCCACCGCGTGCTTCGCTCGGTCTCCTATAAGGGTTGGCTGATCGTCGACCTGGACATCGCCCGCCAGGGCCCGCGCACCAGCTACGAACGATGCGGCGCCTACGTGGTTGGAAAGCTCGAGCCGATTTACGTTTGACGTGCGCCGCGCCTCCGAGTGGAGTAGGATCTATAGTTGACTATGGCAGAGTTGCGCTTCGATCTCGCCCCTGTGTCCGACGCGCTCACCCAGAGCATCCGGGTTGAGGTCCTGGCGCAGCACTCTCCGGAAAACTCACGGCCAGTGGAAGGTCAGTGGGTCTTTCAATACACCGTCCGGATCACCAACCAGGGCAGCGATACGGTTCAGCTTCTAAGCCGGCACTGGATCATTACCGATGGCACGGGGCGCAGCGAGGAAGTGAAAGGCCCGGGTGTGGTTGGACAACAGCCGGTGCTGACCCCCGGCCAGTCCTTCCAGTATTCCTCCTGGTGCCCGATTGAAACGCCCATGGGCATGATGCAAGGCACCTACCGGATGGTCCGCTCCGGCGGGGAGGAGTTCGACATCGAAATCGCGCCGTTTGCCTTGAAGGCCCGGCACACGGTGCATTAGGCCGGAGCTAGCCGCGATTGGCGGTCGGGAAAAGAGGACGGGTCGGGATGCCCGCCCTCCGCTGGTTTCTCAGTCGCCCTGCAGCGCGGCGGCGTCCTTGGCTTCCTCGTAACGTCCGTTCACGGCTCGACTGCTGCCCGCCGTCATGGCGATGGTTCTGGAGCGCGCGTTGCGCGCGTTGCGCCAATTCACCTGCGGCAGGAACAGCGACTCGTCAATGCGGTCCCGGTAGCGAACCGCGATGTTCATGAGCGAGTCCAGCAGCGACTCCGAGAGCAAATGCGGCTCCAGGCCAAGGGCCGCGAGTTTGGAATGCCGGGCGTTGTAGTAATGCTCCTCGGCTTCCACGCGCGGATCCGGCAGATGGTCGATTTCGACTTGCAAACCCAGCTTGCGGCCGGCGACCTGCACCAGGTTGGCCAATTCCAATACCGAAAACTGTTCGGTGAACTGGTTGAATACGCGGCACTCGCCCGGGTTGGCGGGGTTCAGACAAGCCAATTCGACGCATCGCACGGTGTCCCGAATATCCAGGTAGCCGCGCGTCTGTCCGCCCTTGCCATACACTGTGAGCGGATGGCCCCAGGCGGCTTCCACGCAAAAGCGGTTCAGCACCGTGCCGAACACCTCGTCGTAGTCGAAGCGATTGATGAAGGCCTCGTCGAGGGCCACCTCGTCGGTCATGGTGCCGTACACCACACCCTGGTTCAGGTCGGTGGCGCGCAGTCCCCAGATCTTGCAGGCGAACATGATGTTGTGGCTGTCATGCACCTTCGACAGGTGATAGAAAGAGCCGGGCTGTTTGGGAAACGGCAGCACGTCCTTGCGTCCGTTGTGCTCGATGGCGATATAGCCCTCTTCGATGTCGATATTGGGCGTGCCGTATTCACCCATGGTGCCCAGCTTGACCAGGTGGCACGCCGGCCGCGCCTCGCGCAGAGCGAACAGCAGGTTGAGCGTGCCCACCACATTGTTGACTTGGGTGAAGACCGCATGCTGCCGGTCGATCATCGAGTACGGGGCGGAGCGCTGCTCGGCGAAATGCACCACCGCGTCCGGCTGAAATTTGCCGATCGTGGAGGCGAGAAACTCGAAATCGGTTACATCGCCGACAAACAACCGAATCCGGTTGCCGGTCGCTCGCTCCCAGGTATGCAGCCGTTCGGCCATGGAACGGATGGGTGTGAGCGTCTCGACCTGGAGGTCCGTATCCCACTGCCGCCGGACGAAACTGTCGACAATCGAGACGTCGTGACCCTTTTGGGACAGGTACAAAGCGGTCGCCCAACCGCAGTAGCCGTCGCCTCCCAATACACTAATTTTCATGTAATTCCTCTTCTCCCTTGGAGGAGTAACCGCAACGTCGGCACACTCGCGGTGCCCTTGGAATAAACCGGTTCACTCCCGGCCCTTTTCCGATGCGAAACTATTCTTCCCCGTTACCCGTTTGTGCCGCGAGCGCGAAACCAGGATCTGTGCGGTCTTTAGCTGGAAGCCCGACCGTCTCTTCCTATCTTACAAGCCCTAATCTTAGCAAACGGATTGGGGAAGAAGTGCCTAGCCCTTCCGAGCTATCAAGGGATTAACCCCCTTCTTTTTGGAGGCTTGCGGCGTTTGGAATTGATTCCCAAAAAAGATCGACTACTTTTTAGCGGCGCGCAGCAGGACCTGCGGATCGAGCAGATGCTGTGGTTTGAAACACTTTTGGGACCAGAGCGAACCGGCTTCGAGCTCCACCCCGATGAAATAGCCTACTTCCCGGTACACACAGTAACGAACGTGCCCGCTGAAACGATGTTTGTTGGATTCCCAACTGATTTTCGCCGCCAGCGGCACGGGGGTTTCCAGTTGCAGGCATGCACCGGAATGGGAAATGTCTTCCAGTAAGCCCATCGCGCGCAGGGTCTTGCCGGCCGGGTCCCGCCATCGCACATGGACCATGTCCGCGCAAAGCATCCTCACTTCCGATCTCCTGTCCTGCATAACGTTCATATCGGCGGAGGGAGGCTCCAGCATTACAGCGCTCCCGCAACCCGGCCGGGCCTCCTGGCCGAATATTCGAAGTGTAAGGTAATCCGCTTGAAAACATAAGGGAAGTGGAGAATGCCGAGAATGCCGACCGGCGTGAGCCGCCCGTATCGTGGCATAATCGGACCAGCGCCATGCGAAAGGCCCTGGTGGTGGCGCTGGCCGCCTTGGTGGCGGCTGGCTGCGCTCATAAGAAGCGGACCACGTCGAAGGTCCCCGCCATCGCCCCCATCGGCCACACCGAAACCGGCACGGCGAGTTGGTACGGCTACCCTTATCACGGCCGCCCGGCCGCCGATGGCGAGATTTACGACATGGAGACCCTGGTAGCCGCGCACCGTACGCTCCCGTTTCAAACCTGGGTACGGGTAACCAATCTCACCAACGGGAAGACGGTCGACGTCAGAATCATCGACCGCGGACCGTTCGTGGACGGAAGGATCATCGATCTTTCCCATGAGGCTGCCCGCCAGATCGACCTGATCGGACCGGGGATTGCCAAAGTGCGGTTGGAGGTGATTCGGGCACCGGCGAATCCGCCCGGGGGGTTGTTCGCAGTCCAGGTGGGGGCCTTCCGCGGCCAGGCCGCCGCCGAACGCCTGCGCGGGCAAATGGCCGCCCGCTATGGTGCGGCGCGCCTGGTGCCGCGCGCCGGCAGCCCGCCGCTTTGGCGGATCCTGGTGGGGGCGGAGACCACCGAGGAGGGCGCCCATCGGTTGGCCGCCGAAATTATGGAACAACTCGGCGAGAAAAATACCTTCGTCGTCCGACTAGATAACCCGTAGAGGGTTCTTTGGAATGATGCGGCCCGAAGCCGGGAATTGTCACGATTTGGTAGGGTGTTCCCCCGCAATCGAGGCCGTGCGTCGGATGATAGCCAAGGCGGCGCGGAACCGGCTCCCCGTGCTTTTGCTCGGCGAGAGCGGAACCGGGAAAGAGGTGGTCGCGCGCTCCATCCACGCCGCCAACCCTCTTGGACAGTTCGTGCCCATCGACTGCGGTTCGCTGGTGGGAACTTTGATGGAAAGCGAATTGTTCGGCCATGTCAAGGGCTCTTTCAGCGGTGCGGTGGCGGATAAGAAGGGCCTGGTGGAACTCGCTGACGGGGGCACGGCCTTCTTTGACGAGATCGGCGATCTGCCGCCGGAAATGCAGGTGAAACTGCTCCGCCTGGTGCAGGAGCGGGAATACCGGGCGGTGGGGTCGCTGCAGTGGCGAAAGGTCGACCTCCGCATCATCGCGGCTACCCACCGGCACTTGGAAGAGGAAGTGCTGCGCGGGCGGTTTCGGCAGGACCTGTACTACCGGCTGAACGTCCTCCCCATTCGTCTGCCGGCTCTGCGCGACCGGGCCGAAGACATTCCGCTGCTGGTCCGCCACTTTTGGGCGCGAAGCGCGAGGCTCGATACCGGGGTTCTCGAACTCCCGGCCGACATGGTGACGGCGCTCGCCAGCTACGACTGGCCCGGCAATGTGCGGGAACTGCTGCACGCGATCGAGCGGATGGCCGCGCTACATTCGGAAGGCGCATGGAGCGCCGCGGACCTGCCCAGTCAACTGCAGAACCATATCTACGCCAGCCTCGCCGGGGCGAGCGAACTCGAGCTGGCGGCCGGGGTCGGGGCTGGCTGCGACGCCGGCTGCGAGGCGGCGCCTTTTGAAATCCTGCCGGCGGCGGCGCCTGTGGTTTCGCTCGCGCAGTGCGACGTTTGCCAGCGCAAGGCCATCGCCACCGCGCTCGTGTCCACCGGTGGAGAGCGCGCCCGTGCCGCCCGGCTATTGGGCATCGGCCGCACCACTCTGCATCGAAAGATGAAAAAATACGGAATGGTTTGACCATTTCCCTCGATGCTACCTACAGCCTGGACCCGTCCCCTTCGGGGGTGGCCCTCTATTCCCGCGAGATTCTGTATGGCCTGGCGCGCCAGCATCCCGAGGCCGGCTTTCAATTTTGCTATCGGCCGCATCGCTTTTTCGGCTCATTCGACGCCGCACTGCCGCCCAATGCCCGCCGCGGGCTGCTGGCCGAGCCCTGGGGGCCGCGCCGCGCCAATCTCTTTCACGGTCTCAATCAGCGCCTGCCGGAAATTCCGCTGCGGCTGGCGGTCGCAACCTTCCACGACCTATTCGTGCTGACCGGAGAGTATTCCACGCCCGAGTTTCGCGCCCGGTTTGCCCGTCAGGCCCGGGAGGCGGCCTCGCGCTGCGACGCCATCGTGGCGGTTTCGGAGTTCACCCGCGGGCAGGTGGTTGCGCTGTTGGGAGTAGCCGCCGCCAAGGTGCGCGTGATCCATCACGGCACCCGGCCGCTGGCATTTCCCGCCTGTCCGCGGGAAAGGGTGATTTTGAGCGTCGGCGCGCTGCAAACGCGCAAGAACATCGTCCGCCTGGTGGACGCGTTCGAGTCGGTGGGTACCGAGTGGCGTCTCGTGTTGAGCGGGTCGGCGGGGTACGGAGCCGAGCGGATCTTCGACCGCATCCGCCGCAGCCCGGCCCGGGAGCGAATCGTATTGGCCGGCTATACCACGACCGCCGAGCTGGCCGCCTGGTATTCCCGCGCCAGCGTCTTCGCCTTCCCCTCGCTCGACGAAGGCTTCGGTATGCCGGTGCTGGAGGCCATGGCCGCGGGAACGCCGGTAATCACGTCCAACCGTTCCGCCCTGCCGGAGGTTGCCGGCGATGCGGCCTTACTCGTGAACCCGGAAGATACCGACGAATTGCGCCGGGCGCTGGCCGAAGTCACCGGAAGCGAAGATTTGCGGCGCGAGCTGAGCCAGCGGGGTTTGGAGCGGGCAAAATCGTTTCGCTGGGAAGATGCGGTACGACGCACCTGGGAACTTTACGGCGAGTTGTTGGGCTGAATGGTAGGCCCGCCCAGCGGCGCGGTTAACGCGATTCGTCGTCGACCGCGATTTTCAAGGCGCGGAGAAAGCGGTGATCCTGAGAGGTGAACTTGATTTTGCCGGTTGCCTCAAAGTTCCGCTTGGGTTGTTCCTCCACTGTTTCCGCCGATTCCTCGGTTTCCTCGTCTTCGTCCGATTCGTTGCGGCGATTGAAGCCGATCGTAGCCTCTAAAACCAGGAATACATCGTACCCGGCTCTTTTGATTTCGCCGATCGCCTCCGCGATCCGGTCGGAATCCGATAACGAATCGTTGATGGCATTTCCGAGCTCCTGCATCAGGTGCTTTAGTGGTTCATCCACGGAGTACTCCCTTACCTTAGGCGGACGCGTCAGAGTCGATCCGCGTTCCACGGCGGCAACCCGACTCTGACCACCCGTTCCGATTGTAGTGGACGCACGGCCGGGTCCACAAGCCGAAACCGTATTATCTATCGACGGAGCGGAAGCAATGCTTGAGGGCCATAATCGCCCAGGGACGCGATTTTGGTTTTGCTAACATGAAGTCGTGTGGCAAAAACAAGCTGGGAGACAGGGCCTGGCTTTTCTCAAGCACGTCGTACCCGCTGTCATCAAACCGGCGCGAACCCTATGGAACGAGGTGATAGGGTTTCTTTTCATATCGTTAGGAGTATATTTCGCCTCTTTGACGGTGATTCATATGCATGAAGCGGTCCGTGTCGTGTTTGGAGTACCCTGCACCGCCATCATGCTTTGGTACGGGATTTCCTCCTTCCGCAAGGCACGCAGGATTTCCCGGTCATAAAGGCCCCCAAAATGAGCCGAAGGGCGGAAACGGTGACGGGCGCGGCGGCGCCGGCTCGTCTACATCCGCATTTTAGACCGATGCCGCCGAAGCGAGTTCCGGGTTCACCACCGCCGGAAGAGGCGCGTAGGGAGGCGCATAAAGCCGTTTCGCCCGCCCCCGCACGCGTTGCCGCAAGCCCAGCCGGTTGATGATGCGGCCGACGTGATCGGGATCGTAATGCACGCCGAAACGAGCCTCGATCGCCACCGCGAAACGTATCGTGGTCCAGCGGTCGCTATCGAAACCCGCCGATCGCGGTCCGGCTTGGTAGACCTCGGCGAGGCGGCCAAGTTGGGGTTGACTGAGGCGGCAGGGGCGGCCCGGTGCCCGCCGCTTCCGCAACGCTTCGACGCCGGAACCGTGCAAAGTCCGGCCCCAACGGGACGCCGTCGTCCGGCTCACGCCGAACTTGCGGGCTACTTCAGACTGGGTAAGGCCATTTTGCAGGTCCTGCGCGGCTTGCAGGCGCCTGCTCTCCATTTCGTCGCGGTTCAAAATTCCGTGCGCGGCTGTTTCCATGGCTGTTCGCGCGCTTAGTCGAGTACCAGAGCTTCTCCAGAATAACCAAAAAACATTTGGGATGCAAACTGTTTTTTCGGGGCCGCGAATCCTGCGACAATCTTGTTTGTGGAGAGTCGTCGTTTTCCCGAGGAAGAACCGGCGCCGCGGATGGTGACCGGCGGAGCGGTGGATCTGGCGGTGTGGGAATGGCCGGGCGAGGGGCCGCCGCTGCTGCTGGCGCATTCCACCGCGTTTCACGGCCGGCTATGGGACGCCGTCATGCGCCTGTTGCCTGGCCGCCGCGCCCTGGCTATCGACGCGCGCAGTCACGGACGAAGCGGCAAAGGGCCGCTGCCGGCGCGCTGGCCCGCCTTCGGCGCGGACCTGGCGCGGGTCATCGACCATTTCGGGCTGCGCGGTGCGGTCGCGGTGGGCCACTCGATGGGCGGCCACGCCCTGGTGCAAACCGCGGCGTTGCGCCCGGCCGCCTTCAGCCGATGGCTGCTGATCGACCCCACCATTTATCCCCGGGAGCGCTACTCCCAACCGCCCTTCGACGGCTCTTTCACCTTGCGGCGCAAAGCCCGCTTCGACTCGGTGGAGCAGATGTTCGAGCGCTTTCGCAACCGCCAGCCCTTCGCCCGCTGGCGCCCGGAAATATTGCACGACTATTGCCAGTTCGGCTTGCTTGCGGACCCAGACGGCCTGGTGCTGGCTTGCCCGCCGGCTTTCGAGGCGTCGATTTACGCCGAATCGACCGCGCCAGAGGCCGACCTGTACCCCGTAATCGCCGGTATCTCTGCGCCCGTGGTGGTGATGCGTGCGGGGATGGAACGCGGCGCCGGCGCGCTGGATCTGAGCGCCTCGCCCACCGCCCCCGACCTGGCCTCCCGCTTCGCGCGCGGCCGCGACATCCTTGTGCCCGGCCGGTCGCATTATATCCCCATGGAAGATCCGGAGGCGGTGGCGGAGGAAATCCGGCGGCTGGGATAAGCCGGGAAGGCTGGTCCGCTTCGTCGGAAGGCGTGAAGAACTACGGCCACATCTCGGCCTTCCCCACGGATCAGCCCCGATCCATGTCATGGGCCGATCGGGGCCGTTACATGGGGGAACCGGGATAGCCGGAACTCGCCCCATCGCACCCGCCATCGTCCCATGGCCGCTCCTAAGCCCTTGACTTCCGGGTATCTTTATCCGAAACTTCGGTTATGCAAGGCAACCCTAAAGTCATCGCTGCATTGAATGAAGCCCTGAAGGAGGAGTTGACGGCTATCAGCCAATACTTCATCCATTCGGAAATGTGCGAGAACTGGCACTATGACAAATTGGGCGGCTACATCAAGACGCTATCCATTGTTGAAATGAAGCACGCCGAAGCGCTTATCGAACGTATTCTATTTCTCGACGGCACGCCCAACCTCACCGAGTTGTTGAAGCTCTCCGTAGGACAGAACGTCAAGGAACAGGTCGAAAGCGATCTCAAGCTGGAAATTGAAGCCGTGGCGCTGTACAATCAGGCTATCCAGATCGCTCGTGACGAAGGCGACAATGGCTCAAGGGAGTTGTTCGAGCGTCTTTTGAAGGCCGAAGAGGGTCACGTCGATTGGCTGGAAGCGCAACTCCATCAAATTGGCGAGATCGGCTACGAACGCTACCTGAGTCAGCAAATTCTGGAAGAGAAGTAGGGACACTCATGACTTTCAGTTCCGCTCTTTGCGGAGCGGACGGCGAGGGCTGAAGGAGGGCTGAAGGGGACGGGCTGAAGGGGGCTGAAGGGGACAGCCTGACGGGGGGGCTGAAGGGGCCAGCCTGACGTGAGCCCCTCGCGAAAACCGCGAACATGTCGATTCCCCTGGAGGATCCGGACGCGGTGGCGGAGGAAATCCGGCGGCTGGGGTGAGGTCCATGGCTGCGCCTCCCCGTCCGTGCGTCACTGCGCGGAGGTCGGTCCTTGCGGCCGGAAAACCGTCACCCCGAATTGTTCGGCAGCCTTGCGCATCGGCCCGTCGAGAGTAGCGAGGACCAGCTTTTCCCGTAGAGCAAGATCGACGTACGCCGCGTCGTAAGCCGTGAGGCCTTCCCGTTCAGCGACGGCTAGAGCGGCGTCGGCATAGGAGCTGCTTTCATCGGGCAAGGCCCAGGCAGGGCGACAGAGGCATCGACTACAAGAGGCATTTACCGGCGGCCGTAGTTGACGTAATCGCGCGTTGTCCAGCCCTCAGGATCGGGCCTGACACGCGCGCGTAGCGCACGCATCTCGGCAACCACGCTGCCGGGAGGGGCCGCACGGAAGCCGGCATCTCCCTCCAGCAGACGCAGCACCGTATCCTTCACGAACCGCTCGGCGTCGGTGCCCGCGTTCAGGGCAATCTGCGCAATCTGCGCTTCCTGCTCGGGGGTGAAGTGTACCTCCATGGCTTCCCAGGATACGGGAAAACCGGCTCGGAGGCAACGCCGCATGGCGACGCGGATGCACTTGGCTCACCCCTGTGCTAACCTTCGGGGCATGTGTAGGCGCTTACCTCTGGCGGCGCTGCTCATCGCGCTGAACCTCACACTCGCGCGAGGCGCGAGCGATCCGGATCGCGATTTTTCAGGAAAGTGGCTGCTGGACCAAAATGCCAGTGACGTTGGTTCCCTGGGACAGGTAGCCTGGTCTCTCTCCGTCTCGCAGGGGGATGCGGGCATCCTCTGTTCGACGGCAGGGGTGCAGTGGTCGTATGCGCTCGACGGCAGCGAGACGCGGAAGCAGATCGGCGAGGAATCCCGAAGCTCGGTTGCCAAGTGGGAAGGCGCGGCGCTGCTCATCAATACGCAGGTTTCCGGCCCGCGAAATTACACGGAAATGGACCGTTGGGAGCTCTCGCGCAGCCACAGCGTCCTCACCATTACCCGCCAGGTGGTGAGTGCCGGCGGCGAGGTGGAAGGCAGGTTGTTATTCCGGCGCGAAGGCGCTCCGGTAGCGGTTACCCGTCCGGTGGTTCCGGCAGCCGCGGCTGCCGGCGATGTGCCAAGACCCCTGGCGGCGAGGCCCGAGCCGGGCGTGCCTCCCGATATCACTGTCCCCACCGGAACGCGCGTCCTGCTATCGCTGATCGGCGAAGTGAGCACGAAGCACGCCAAGGAAGGGGATCGCGTCTATCTTCGTACCGACTCTCCCGTGGCCGTAAACGGGCGGGTGGCGATCCCGCGCGGCAGCGATGTCCAGGGCGCCATCACCCGAACCAAGCCGGCCGGCAAGGTGAAGGGCAAGGGCGAGCTGTTCATCCGCTTCGACTCGTTGATTCTGCCCAACGGCGTGTCGCGCGATTTTCGCGCCCGGCCGCCGGGAACGGAGGGCCAGGTGGAGGGCAACGGCAAATCCGCCGACGGCCGCACCGTGATGGCTGGAGCCGGCATGGGCGCGACGATTGGCGCCATTACCAGGGGACTGCCCGGCGCCGGCGTGGGCGGCGCGGCCGGCGCCCTGGCCGGAGTCCTGCTTTCACGCAATCAGGACGTGGTGCTGCACTCGGGCACTCACCTGGAAATGGTCCTGGATCGGGATTTGGTATTTCATCCGGACGAACTGCAAGGGGTGAGGTAAGGGCCGGCGGGCGCCTCAGATTGAGAGTCTCGCTACTCGGGTGCGTCGAGAGGGTAGACAGACAAGTTGATTTTGTTGCGCAGGACGAGCAGGTAGTCCCTCCCATTAGCCTTCGAGAGGATAGCCCCAGAAGCCTTCCCGGGCTCCGCCGCAACGGAACCGACCTCCTTTGACTGGGACAACTGTCTCAGCACAGGGGGTCACGCCGCCGACGTTTCCGCCCACGTTAGGCTGCCCTCATTTGGCACTCTTTGGTAGCGATACGTCCTTTGTTCCTTTCTTTATCGGTGTTCATCGGCGGCTATATTTCTTCGCGGCTGTTGGAGGTACCGGCGAAGTAGCCTCGGCCCCAAGCGGTGCTCTTGGTCCAAGTGCTCCTCCTTAAGCCCTAAGCCCGTTTCGAACGGTCTTCCAGGACACCGAGCCTGGTGCCGAGGTCGGAGAGCCTTCCCATGATGAGATCGAAGCGGGTGTTCATGCTGGTTTCGAGGGCGAGCATGCGAGCTTCCAGGCTGCTCATGCGACCGGAAACGGCGGTGTCGAGCGTGGTCATACGGCCAAAGAGAGCGTTTTCGAGGGTGGTCATGCGTGCGGAGAGGGCATTGAACAAAAGACCATTCAAGATCATCCCCAGAACGAGGGCGATGGTGGGGATGCCGACGGCCAGGTAGAGCTGGGTGTCTGTCATTTCGGGCTAATTCTCCCCGTTGGCAACGGTGCTGCGCCGGAGGCAAACTGGGCTGGCTGCGCTTCCTGCTCGAGGGTAAAATGTACCTCCATGGCTCCCAGAATACGGGAAAACTGGCTCCGTGGCAACGTTTACAGAGTCCGGCCGGCTGGCAACAAAACCCACAACCTTCGGTTCAGGCCTGGGACGCCGCAGTTCGGAGAGGACGTTAGTGTCGAGCAGCCACGGCATCAAAGGCCGACGTCGCGCACGGGGAAGCGATGGCGGGCAACGCCGAGATCGATCTCGCGATAGGGGGACGCCTGCATGGCGGCGACGAGAGCGGCGCCCGTGGCGGGCCCGGAGATCCCGGCCTCCTCCGCGAGAATTCTATCCAGTGCCGCGCGCACCAGTGCGTCCACGGAGAGGCCCTTCGCCTGAGCGGCAGCCATGATCCGGGCTTCATCTTGCGGCTCCAGCTCCACCCACCGTTTACAGCGTCTTCAGATACGCCACCAGGTCGTCTTTGTCCTTATCGTTGAGAATATCTTTATAAGCCGGCATGCCGTTTCCGCCTTCGTCGATCTTGGCGCGGATATTGGCTTCGGTCGGCTTCTTGCCGTTGGTCAATTTGTCTTTCTTGAACAAGCCCTTCATGCCCGGCCCCATCTTCTTCTCGGCGCTGTCGGCATTGTGGCAGACGGCGCATTGTTCGAATACCGCTTTGCCGGCTGCCGCATCGCCTTTGCCGGCGGCGGGAAGAAGGGCGGGCATGGCCGCCAGGCTTGCGCATAACATCCAGGAAGGAAAACGAGTCATTTTGGTATCTTACCAGCCCGGACGCGGTGTTCGACGAAGCGTATGCGAATGCGGTTGCCGGCGTCGCCGTAAACCAACTCCAGGTCCTTCAACTTTTGCTTTTCCATGGGAAAGTAGAGCAGGCCGGACACCGGCACCGTGCTCTTGCCTTCCGGCAAAATCCGCTCGGTCAACAGCTTTTCGAGGGGATTCGGCTCTTTATCGCTCTGCTCTTTGACCACCACCTGGGCGGTAATCGTCTCACCAGGCCCGCCTGGGCTGGACCGGCCCCTTCCATCGCTTTTGAGTTTCACCACCGCGCCGGTCCCGGCCACCTGGCTGGCCACGTAGGAATGGGTCTTCTCGCCGTCGTGATCGGTGCGCAGCACAAAATCGTCGCGGTCGAGCGCCACGTCTTTGCCATACTTCGGCTCCACTCTGACGTCGGCCACGATGTAATGCCCCCCTAGGTCGTCGCCCAACAGTTGCTTCACCGCGTCGCCATCGGTATACAGCTTCACCTGCAGGATCAGGTCCTCGTTCTCGCCCTCGGCCGAGGGTATCGGCGGCTTCGGTGCCTCCTTGGGCGCGGCGGCCAGGAAAAGAGCCGAAAAAATCGCCGAGAAAATACCGGCCAAACGGACACGACCAGTCATGACAGCCTCTTCAGCCAATTATAGCCGCCGCTGCTACAATAAGGCTGTCAACTTTCCCAGGAGCGAAATCCCACATGGACGAGAAGGAGCGCACGCGCGCCTTGGATCTGGCGTTGGGCCAGATCGAGAAGCAGTTTGGCAAGGGGTCGATTCTCCGGCTCGGGTCGAAAGACGCGATCGTGCCGGTTTCGGTGATTTCCACCGGTAGCATCTCGCTCGACGCAGCCCTCGGCGTGGGCGGGTTTCCACGCGGCAGAATCAACGAAATTTTCGGGCCGGAGTCGTCCGGCAAGACCACCATCGCGCTGCAGGTCATCGCCGAAGCCCAGAAGGCCGGCGGTATGGCCGCCTTCATCGACGTGGAGCACGCGCTCGATCCAGCCTACTCGAAAAGGCTCGGCGTGGATATCGACAACCTGCTGGTTTCGCAGCCCGATTATGGCGAGCAGGCGCTCGAAATCACCGGCGCCTTGATCGCGTCCGGCCAGATCGACGTGCTGGTGGTGGATTCGGTGGCGGCGCTGGTGCCCAAGGCCGAACTGGACGGAGAAATGGGCGACAGCCACATGGGCGTGCAGGCGCGCCTGATGTCGCAGGCCCTGCGAAAACTGACCGGCGTGGTTTCGAAATCGCGCACCTGCCTGATCTTCATCAACCAGATCCGGGAAAAGATCGGCGTCATGTTCGGCAATCCCGAAACCACCACGGGAGGCCGGGCGCTCAAGTTCTATTCCACCGTCCGGCTGGATATCCGGCGCATCGCCGCCATCAAGGACGGAGAGGCCGTGGTGGGCAACCGCACCAAGGTGAAGGTGGTCAAGAACAAGGTGGCGTCGCCGTTCCGCGAAGCCGAGTTCGACATCATTTACGGCGAGGGCGTTTCGAAAGAAGGCGACCTGATCGATCTGGGCGTGGCGCAGAATCTGGTGGAAAAGAGCGGCTCCTGGTACAGCTACAAAGGCGAGCGCATCGGCCAGGGGCGCGAAAACGCCCGCCAGTTCCTAAAAGACAACCCCGATATCCGCCAGTCCGTCGACACCGAGTTGCGGAAAGCGCTGGGGCTGATCAAACCCGAGCCGGCGACGGCCGAAGCGCCGCCGGTTCCGCCGCCCAATTCCACGGCCAAGGCCGCCGCGCCGGCCCGCCGCTAGTTCGAGCGGCCAGCAATCAGCGGTCAGCCTTCAGCTAAACCGCCACGGTCCAAGCTGACCCTGATTGCCGACCGCCGCAGGCTTTTCGTGGCTACCGAAGACGATCGCCGGCGTACGATTCAGCGCAAGCTGGCCGCCATGCCCCTGCGCGTCCTCGATCCGCTGCCTACCGGTTTCGCCGTTCTCGACCAGGCTCTGGGCGGCGGCTTGCCCCGGGGCGGAATTGTGGAGATTTTCGGACCGCCATCGAGCGGCAAGACCACCCTTTCGGTAGCCGTCGTCGCCAATCTCGAACGGCGGGGCGGTACCGCGGCCTGGATCGACGCCGAACATTCCTTCGACCCGGCTTTGCCCGCCCGCTGGGGAATCTCGCTCGCCCGCCTGCCCGTGGTTCGGCCCGAATCCGCCGAGCAGGCCTTCGCCATGGCGCTGTCGCTGGTCGGTTCCGGCGCCATCGAATTGCTGGTGGTCGATTCCGCCGCCGCGCTGGTGCCTTCGCTCGAGCTCGAAACCGGCATCGGCGCCAGCGGCCCGGGACTGCAAGGCCGCGTTCTGGCCGCCGGCCTGCGCCAACTGGCCCGCCAAACCGCCAAAACAAGTTGCGTCGTTTTGTTTTTGAACCAAATCCGTTCCCGGGCCTCCGATCGGGGCGCGGCGGAGACCAGCGCCGGCGGTCCCGCGCTCAAGGCGCACGCCGCCACACGCATTTCGCTCGAAGCCGGCCGCGCCGGCACGGTGCGCTTCCTGGTGCTGAAAAACAAGGCTGGCGCAGCGCTTGCCGACGGATCCCTCTCGTTTCCGGGACCCGTGGATGCGTGAAACGCCCGTAAACCGGGCATTTCAGTGATACCCGTGCAAAAAAACCTCGGAAAACCGGGCTTTTTCAATGGTTTTCCCCTTTACAACCCCATAACGTTCCCTTATGATTGGAATCGAATCGCGGCCCGCGCCCATTAGCTCTTCGAGCGCGGGGGCCCTGAACATCGATGGAAGCGTTATTGGGAGAATCACAAGGAGAATTATGGCGACTACTAGATTGACTCAGACGCAACTGGTCAAACTGCTCGCGGAACATACCGAAACGAGTAACAAAACCGCAAAGGCCTTCCTGGAGCACCTGTCCAGCGTGGCCGTCACCGAAGTGAAGAAGAACGGCGTATTTGTGCTGCCCGGATTGGGACGGCTCGTGCGCCAGGAGCGCAAAGCCCGCATGGGACGCAACCCCGCAACCGGCGAGTCCATCAAGATCCCGGCTAAGAAGGTGGTGAAGTTCCGGGTGGCCAAAGCCGCCAAGGATGCCATCGTTCCGCCCAGGAAGGCAAAGTAATCCGCCTTCTCCACACACGAAACCCCGCGATGCTCGTGCGGCACCGCGGGGTTTTTTCTTTTCCGCCGGAAAATTGGAAGCCGAAGGAAGCCGGCTCTTTGAGTGCGAGCGGCCCCGAAGCCCGTATTACTTCTTCGATTCGACCTTCTCTTCTTCCTTCTTGGGTTCTTCGTCGCTCTTCATCGCAGTCTTGAAGTTACGAATCCCTTCGCCGAGCCCTTTGCCCAGCTCGCCGACCTTCTTGCCGCCAAATAGCAGGACGGCAAGGGCCGCGATTACCAGTACTTCGGGAAGCCCCAAACCAAGGGGTCCAGCGGTTAAAACGGGCTGCATGATTGGCCTCCTTACGCCCCACCATTGTAGCCGATTCCCGCGCCCCGCATCATAACGGCCCTCCCCTTGGAATGTGCCCTGCCGCCCTCCCCTCCAGCCGCGCGGGGCGAGCCGGGGCAAACTTTAGCCGATTCGCGAACGTCTCAAAAGGTGAGCCACCGAGCCCGCTTCCATCGCCCATAATGAATGAAGAAGCCCTAATACCGAGTCCTTCTCAAATGGCCACCAACCAAGCACAGCCCCCCCTCGCCCTACCCGGCCCCGCCGAAAGCCGCGCGGCCAGGCAGATTCGCGACATTTTCGCCTCCGGCCGGCCGCTCACCTACATCCGATCCTCCGAAGAGCAGCGGGTGCGCCGCGTGCTTCGGGAGGTTTCGCTGCGGCTCGCTCCCGAGCCGACCCCGGTGTGGGAATGGAGTCTCACCGAGGGCATGAGCCGCGACGGCGTCGCCGAGCCCGCCGCGTTGGCGCCCCGCGCCGCTCTGGATTTCATCGCCGCGCATGCCGGCAGCGCCATTTTCCTTCTCAAGGATTTCCACGAACCGCTCCGCGACTCCATGGAAATCCGCCGGCGCCTGCGCGACGTCTACGAAGCCTGCACCGATCGCCACAAGTACGTGGTGATGACTTCGCCGGTACGGTTTCTGCCCGAAGAGGTCGAGCGCAGCGTCATTTTCGTCGAACTCCGCCCGCCCGACGTAACCGAACTCTCGGCTTTCCTCCGCGAAGAAACCGCCGACATCGCCCCGCCCGCTCCCGTCATCCACTCGCTTGCCTCCGCGCTGCAGGGCCTCACCCTCGATGAAGCGCGCTACGCCCTCCGCCGTGCCCTGGCCGCCAGTCCGCAGCTCGGCCCGGAAGCCTTGCCGGCCGTGGCCGAAGAGAAACGCCTGCTGGTCAATCGCACCGGGTTCATCGAATTCGTGGCCGAGCCCACCAGCCTGGGCGAGATCGGCGGTCTCCAGGGTCTGAAGAAGTGGCTGCTGGAGCGCCGCAAGCTGTTTCAGATGCGCGAAGAGATCGATTCGGAAATCGTTCCCAAGGGCGTGCTCCTCATGGGAATTCCCGGCTGCGGCAAAAGCCTTTCGGTGAAAGCCATCGCCTCCAGTTTCAGCCTCCCGCTCTATCGCATCGACATGATCGAGATCTTTTCCGGCAGGCACGGCAAGCCGGAGGGCGCGTTCGTGCAGGCCTGCCGCATGATGGAGGAGATGGCGCCGGCCGTGCTCTGGTTCGACGAAATCGAAATGGGCATCACCTCGACGGAAACCGGCGGCGAGCAGGGGCGCATCTTCGCCTTCTTCCTCACCTGGATGCAGGAAAAAACCCGCGGCCTGTTCGTCGCCGCTACCGCCAACCGCATCGACCTGCTCCCCGCCGAAATGATCCGCAAGGGCCGCTTCGACGAGGTCTTCTTCGTCGACCTCCCTCTGGACGACGAGCGCATCGAGATCTTCAAAATCCACCTCAGCCGCCGCGGCGTCGATCCCGCCGCCTTCGACCTGAAACAGTTGGTCGCCTTCACCACCGGCTGGGCCGGCGCCGAAGTGGAGCAGTGCGTGGTGTCCGCCATCACCGAGGCGCGCCTGCAGGGCCGCCAGATCGGCGAACAGGACCTCATCGATACCGCCGTCCGCACCGTCCCCTTGTCCCGCACCATGAAGGAGCAGATCCACCACATTCGCGGCTGGGCCTTCGAGCGCGCCGTCCGCGCCTCGCCGAACCCGCTGGGGCGATGAACGGCTGCCTACGGCTGCGTCCGCCGGCGGGCCGGTGCGATGTCCGGCCATTGGAAATCGGGATGGTCCTTCAGGAAGCCCGCTATGAGATCTTGGGTGATGGACTCGGCATCTTCACCGTGCTCGGTGGCGTGCTTCGCGCGGAATGCATGCAGTTCGGCCAGAATGTCGGCCGTTTCAATTGAATCCTCCGGTGAGTTCGTCCGGAGTGCAGATTGTCGCGGGTTCATAGCCTTGCTCCCTGACAACATTATCGAGTATCGGACGGAGGTGCGCATTGGAGCTTTAGGACGCTATCACCCCGAGTAGGTGACTGGGCTAGGTTCGGTAGCGTTGAAACGGGTAAACTGTGAAGGCACGCCACGGGCAGCGAACGGGCCACGGCAATTGCAGGGAAGGAGTGGACATGGCGGAACTCACATCGCACATCGGCAACAGAGTCACCTTTACTAATCCGACGAGAAGAGAGCCGGAGTACGGACTCATTCAGGACGAGATCTGGGCCAGAGAGCCGAATGAGTTCGCGGACATTGCACCACCCGATAATGGGTGGAGGGAAGGAGCATTCGTGGTGCAATTGATTCGATGGAATGACGGTTACCGCAGCATCCGGTTTACGTACTATTTAAGGCCAGAGGGCGGTGGCCGGAACACTTGGTATTTTGGCGGCCAATACGCTCCATCAATGGGCCTTGACGATTACCGCTCGCTGTTGGGCAAGATTGGGCGTACAAGGAGCGATCGGCTCGGCGAAGAACCCGTCGCCTAACCATTGTAAATCGCGATCAAGGCGGCTTTAGGATGGTACCCGCGTTGGCGAGTCCCCGCCAATCGTCGAAGCAAGGCCGGCAAGGCCGACCGGAGGTCGGCCGCAGACCTGGAGGTCAGCCCCACCCGGTACCGACTTCTGTGGGCCTCATGGTACAAAGTGCGTATGCCCTCTTTTCGCGTCGCCGCCGCCCACCATGCCTACCCCGTCGTCGTGGAACGCGGCATCGTCGCTGCCGCGGCGAAATACCTGCCGGACAAAGCCGGAAGAGTATTTGTCGTTTCCACCGAAGATGTCTGGCGGCACAAGGGCGAGGCGCTGGCCAAGGCTCTCGACGGACGCGCGCACGAGGTCCTGTTCCTCCCCGGCACCGAGGAGCAAAAGCGCCTGGCGCCGCTCGAGGCGCTGGCCGAAGAGATGGTCGAGCGCGGCGGCGACCGGTCGAGTGTAGTCGTCGCCTTCGGCGGCGGCATCGTCAACGACATGGCCGGCTTTCTGGCCGCCATCTTCATGCGCGGCATCCCCGTCGTCCAGGTACCGACCACTCTGCTGGCGCAGGTGGACGCGTCCATTGGCGGCAAGACGGCCGTCAACCTGCGCTCCGGCAAGAACCTGATCGGCAGCTTCCATCCGCCCGCCGCGGTGCTGATCGACCCCGCCGTCCTGGACACCTTGCCCGATCGCGAATTCCGCTCCGGCCTGTGGGAAATCGTCAAAGCCGGCATCATTCGCGAGACGGCGCTGTTCGACTACCTGGGCCAACACTGCGCCGATGTCCTGGCGCGGCGGCCGGAGGCCGTGGACCACATCATCGCCGAATCGGTCCGGATGAAGGTGGAGGTGGTCAGTGCCGACGAGCGCGAAGGCGACCTGCGCCGTATTCTCAATTTCGGCCACACCTTCGGCCACGCGCTCGAAACCGAAACCGCTTACCAGCGCCTGGTACACGGCGAGGCCGTCGCGTTCGGCATGCGCGCCGCCACCTGGCTGGGGGAAAAGGCCGGCTATTGCCCATCGCCCGAGGCCGCCCGTATCCACGAACTGATCCGCCTGTATGGGCCACTTCCGCCCCTCGACGGCATCTCCGCCAACCGCCTTTTGGCGCTGCTGGTTCACGACAAAAAGACCCTGCAGGGCAAAGTGCATTTCGTGCTGCCGGTGAAAGTCGGCGAAGTCGCCGTGGTCTCCGAAGTCGATCCCGCCCTGGTGCGGCAAGCCATCGTCTTCGCGCTGTCATGAAAGGCACCACCCCGAAGGGCGCGCGCAACGAGCAGGAAGCCGCCCGCTGGGTGCGCCAGATGTTCGGCCGCGTGGCGCCCCGTTACGATCTGGCCAACCACCTGCTCAGCTTCAACATGGATCGCTACTGGCGCGCCCACACGGTGAAGCGCGTGCGGACCGTTCTCGATCGCCCCGCCGCCCGCGTACTCGACCTGTGCTGCGGCACCGGCGATCTGCTGCTGGCTCTCGAACGGCGCGCCGCCAGTGTGGTGCTCGGCTCGGATTTCTGCCACCCCATGCTGGTTGCGGCGCAGCGGAAGATCGCGCGGCGTGGCGCCACGGCGGTGACCTTCGAGGCCGACGCCCTCCGCCTGCCCCTCCGCGACCGCTCGCTCGATCTGGTGACGATTGCCTTCGGCTTCCGCAATCTGGCCAACTACCAGGCCGGCCTGGAGGAGATCGCGCGCGTGCTGGCGCCCGGCGGCGTGCTCGCCATTCTGGAGTTCTCCCAGCCGCCCAACCCCGCCTTCGCCGCCCTCTACAATTTCTATTCGCGCCGCGTGCTCCCCCGGATCGGCGGCGCGCTCTCCGGCTCCCCCGACGCCTACACCTACCTCCCTGAATCCGTCCGCAAGTTCCCCACCGCGGCCGACCTCGCCAGCCGCATGCGCGCCGCCGGCCTTGACGCCGTCGAATTCGAATATCTCACCGGCGGTATCGTGGCCCTTCACCTGGGAAGGAAAGCGGCCAGCACCTGAACGGATAGTGCTCCTCCCGCGGCCAGCAGCGCCTCAGCCACCTGACCGCGCGTATCGTCTTTGCGGAAAGCGTATAGGATAATGTTGGTATCAAAGAACGGCTTATCGTTCATTGATCTCTTCGCGATTGAATTTGAAATCGGAAGGCAAGGACCACTTCATTTGACGGAGTTGCTCGAGTGCCTTCTCTTTGGACCGGTCACGGCCCACCTTGAAGTCGCGTTTACCTGCGATGGAAATCTCGATTTCGTCGCCCTCTTTGAGATCGAGAGCTTCGACAACCACAGCGGGAAGACGCACAGCCAAACTGTTGCCCCATTTGGAAACCTGCATGGATATACCTACCCTATTGTATATCTCGAAGATACCGGTGCCGCCCGGCGCGCGCCGCGCGGGGAAGGCCGCGTGATAAATTGGAAGCATCGGTACAGCGGGAGAGAAATTCCAAGAATTAGTCGCGATCATGGCGCGGTTGCGGGAGCCGGACGGGTGCCCGTGGGATCGCGAGCAGAGCTTCGACTCCATTAAGCCTTACACTCTGGAGGAAACCTACGAGGTTCTGGACGCCATCGACCGCCGCGCCTGGCCGGAGTTGGCCGACGAACTCGGCGACTTCATCCTGCAAGCGGTGTTCTACGCGCAGATGGCCGCCGAGCGCGGGCTGTTTACCATCGAGGACGCGCTCGACGCCATCAATCGCAAGCTGGTGCGCCGGCATCCGCATGTATTCGGCGAGGAATCGGCGCGTACCGCCGACGACGTCAAGCGAATCTGGGGCGAGGTGAAAGCGGCCGAAAAAGCCCGCCAGACGGAAAGCCAGGCCGGCAGCCACGCGGCCGGGTTGCTGGACGGCGTGCCGCGGGCCATGCCGGCGCTGGTGGAAGCGCAGCAGATCGCCTCTCGCGCGGCCGCCGCGGGTTTCGATTGGGAAAATACCGCCCAGGTGATGGAGAAGCTCGATGAAGAGCTGGACGAACTGGAGGCGGCGCGGCGCACCGGGCCGCACGACGCCATCGAAGACGAACTGGGCGATCTGCTGTTCGTCGTGGTGAACCTGGCGCGTTTCCTGAAGGTGGATCCCGAGCAGGCGCTGCGCCGCACCAACGCCAAGTTCCGCGCGCGTTTCGGCCACATCGAGCGCGCCCTGGCCGAACGCGGCAAGACGCTCGGAGATTCGAATATCGGCGAAATGGAGGAGCTTTGGCAGCAGGCGAAACGGCAATTGAAATCCGGCGATTGACCCGGCTTTCCGAATACGAGCACGTGGTGCGGCTGCAGCGGGAGATCTGGGGGTATGACGACACCGACCTGCTGCCGTTGCGTTTCATGGTGGTGGCCACGCACGTGGGCGGCCAGGTGTTCGGCGCGTTCGACGGCGAGCGGATGATCGCCTTCCTCGCCGCCATTCCGGGCATCAAACCGGGCCCGCGCCCGTATCTGCACAGCCACATGATGGGAGTCCAGCCCGAATATCGCGATCGGGGCATCGGGCGCACCCTCAAGCTGCGGCAGCGGGAAGATGCGCTCGATCGCGCCATCCCCCTGGTCGAATGGACCTTCGATCCGCTCGAGCTCAAGAACGCGTATTTCAATATCGAGCGGCTGGGCGCGATCATGCGGCTCTACGCCGAAAACCAGTACGGCATCACCGGCAGCCCCCTGCACGGCGGCCTCCCGACCGACCGCTGCTACGCCGAATGGTGGATCGGTTCCCCGCGCGTCGGCGGCATTCTGGCGCGCGCGCCACGCCAGGAACCCGCCACCGAGCGCGTCGCCTATCCCACCGATATGGCGCGCCTCCGCGTGGAGGAGAGCGCGCGGGCGCGCGACATCCAGCGCCGCAACGCGGAGAAATTCCAGGATGCCTTCGGGCGCGGCCTCGCCGTTACCGGCTTCGAACGCGGGCCTTCCGAATCGAGTTATCTGTTGAGGCCATGGGAATGAAAATCGAACGCGTGACACTGCGCCGGATCCGCATGCCTCTGGTGCACTTTTTCGAAACCAGCTTCGGCCGCACTTACCAGCGGGACATCGTGCTGGTGGAGGTGTCGAGTGAAGGCCTGTCGGGATGGGGCGAAGTCACCGCCGGGGAGAACCCCTTCTACAACGAGGAGTGGACCGAATCGGCATGGATGATTCTGCGCGATTACGCCATCCCCCGCGTCTTGGGGCGCGATCTCGCCAGCGCCGGGGACGTCTATCCCCTGACGGCGCATATCCGGGGCCACAACATGGCGCGCGGTGGGCTGGAGGCGGCCATTTGGGACCTGGAAGCGCGGCGGGACGGAGTTCCGCTGTGGAGCAAGATCGGCGGCGGCGCCCGCCGGCAAATCCCGTGCGGCGTCTCCATCGGCATTCAGGATTCGGTCGAAGAGCTGCTGGCTCTCATCGAGAAAGAGCTGGAGGCCGGCTACCAGCGCATCAAGATCAAGATTAAACCGGGTTGGGACGTGAACGTGGTGCGGCGCGTCCGCGAGAGGTTTCCCTCCATCCGGCTGATGGCCGACGCGAATTCGGCGTATACCCTGGCCGACGCCGAGCACCTCAGAAAGCTGGACGAATTCTACCTGATGATGATCGAGCAGCCGCTGGCGCACGACGACATCATCGACCACGCCCAGTTGCAGGCCCTGCTCGAAACCCCGATTTGCCTGGACGAATCGATCCGCACGGCCCACCACGCCCAACAAGCCATTCGGCTGCATGCCTGCGGCATGATCAATATCAAGCTGGGACGCGTGGGCGGTTTCGGCGAAGCCAAACGCCTGCACGACGTGGCGCAAGCGGCCGGCATTCCGGTGTGGTGCGGAGGCATGCTCGAATCCGGCGTAGGCCGCGCTCATAACGTGGCCCTGGCCTCGCTCGAAAACTTCGTCCTTCCGGGCGACGTCTCCGCCAGCCGCCGCTACTGGAAGCGCGACATCATTCAACCGCCGGTGGAAACCGCCGCCGACGGCACCATCGCCTTGCGCGACGAACCCGGTTTCGGCTACGCGCTGGACCACGACTTCATTCGCAGTATCACGGTGCGCGAGGAGACCGTGGGTTGAATGCCTTCGTCTCGCTGCTGGGCGCCAACCGCAACTATCGCAATACCTGGATCGGCCAGGTAGTCAGCGAAATCGGCGACCATTTCAATAACATCGCCGTATTCAGCCTGGCGCTGGCCAATACCAAATCCGGTCTCGTGGTGAGCGGCATCATGCTGGCGCGAGCCATCCCCGCCATGCTGATCGGCCCGGCGGCGGGCGTGGTGCTCGACCGGATGGACCGCAAGCGCGTCATGATCGCGAGCGACCTGACCCGCGCCGCGGTCGCGCTGGCATTCATCTTCACCGTGCATCGCGGCCATACCTGGCTGTTGTACCTGCTGAGCGCGCTGCTGATGGGAGCATCGCCCTTTTTCACCGCCGGCCGCGCCGCCATTTTGCCCACCATCGCCACCCGCGAAGAGCTCCACACGGCCAACTCGCTCACCCAGACCACGCAGTGGACCACGCTCGCCATCGGCACCTTTCTGGGCGGCGCCAGCGTGGGCCAATTCGGGTATGTGTGGGCCTTCGCCGGCAATTCGCTTTCGTTTCTGATCTCGGCGTTCTGCATTTCCCGGCTGTTTCTGCCGGGGCGCGGATTTCAGCCGGCGCGGCGCGCCATTACCGAAGCCGACGTGGTGCGTCCCTGGCACGAGTACGCCGAGGGCCTCCGTTACATGCGCGGCATTCCGCTGGTGATGGGGCTGATGCTGATCAACGTGGGCTGGGCCACCGGCGGCGGCGCGGCGCAGATTCTGTTCTCGATTTTCGGCGAAATCGTTTTCAAGCGCGGCCCCAGCGGCCTCGGAACGGTCTGGGGATTCGCCGGTGTCGGCCTGCTTGCCGGCGGCGCCGTGGGCTACCGCATCGGCCGGCGCCTCAGCTTCGCCCAGTACAAACGCACCATCGCCCTCTGCTACATCGTCCACGGCGGCTCCTACATTCTGTTCAGCCAGGCCCGCGGCTTCGGCTGGGCCCTGCTTTTCATTGCGCTGTCCCGGGCGGGCGTCGGCGTCAGCTCCGTGCTGAACATGTCGCAGTTGCTGCGCATCATACCGGACGAATTTCGCGGCCGGGTGTTCGCCACCATGGACTCGCTAACGTGGTCGGTGATGCTGTTGTCGATGACGGCCGCCGGCTGGGCTACCGAATACTGGAGCCCTCGCCTGATCGGGGCCGTAGCCGGCGCGCTCAGCTCCTCGACCGCGATATTCTGGGCTTGGGCGCATCTCACCGGCCGCTTACCGGCCCCGGAGCCGAAAGGCGTCGAGCCCGAGGAGATCGAAGTGCACGCCGAACCGGCGGGGTAGTCGAATGCGCGAGTCCGAGCCGCGACCGTCAGGGAGCGGTTGCCGGATGTGCGACTCTGAATACCGAGGAAAACCCTTGACCAACGACTTGCGCGGCAAAACGATTCTGGTGACCGGCGCGGCCAAACGCATCGGCCGCGCCATCGCCCTTCGCCTGGCGGAAGAAGGCGCCCGCGTGGCGATCCATTTCTATACGTCCGAAGCCGAGGCGCGGCGCACGGCCGACGAAGCCGGCGGCGCGGAGCTGTTCCAGGCCAACCTGGAGAGCGTGGCCGAAATCGAGAACATGTTCCGCCAGGTGGGCGAACGCCTCGGGCGCCTGGACGGCCTGGTCAATAACGCCGCCCGGTTCACCCTCTTCGATCCGCTCCAAATCACCGAGCGCGATTGGGACTTCATTCATTCCGTTAACCTGAAAGCCACGTTCTTCTGCTGCCAGCAGGCGGCTAAGCTCATGCTGGCCTCCGGCGGCGGACGCATCGTCAACATCAGCTCCTTGGGAGGCATCCGGCCGGCGGCCGAGCATGCCCACTACTCCGCATCCAAGGCGGGCGTGATTATGCTAACGCGGGCGCTGGCCAAGGCTTGGGCTCCCGCCATCAGCGTCAACTCGGTGGCCCCCGGAATCATTCCCTTCGGCGACGTCGAGGACGATGTCAAACGCCTGATCGAGCTCACTCCCGCCCGCCGCGCCGGCAAGCCCGAGGAAGTTGCCGACGCCGTGGCGTATTTCCTGCGCGCCTCGGAATTTATCACCGGCCAGCTTCTCGCCGTCGATGGCGGCTTGAGCCAACGCTGACGCCCCCGCTCGTGGCGCAAACCGCGATTGCCGATCGGCGAATCAGCCCGGTTGCCCGGACGCCTTGTCTTTAGGACCCGTCAGGGAAATAACTGTTCCAATCTTCGGCAACCGCTCCCTCACGGTCGAGGCTCGGACTCAAGCACTCGGCGCATAAAGCTGCAGGTCGGAGCCGCGACTGTCAAGGAGCGGTTGTTGCCGAATGGAGTGGTTATTTCCTGACAGAGGCCTAGTCCCCGTCGCTTGCAAAGGCCCTCTTATACCGCGGCAGCAGCAGCATCAGCGCCGCGGCGGCGAGTGTGGCAACGGCAAGTTGCAGAAGTAGTGTGCGATAAGATCCCGAAACGTCGAAGGCTCGGCCCATGACGATCGGTCCTACCGCGCCGGCGATGGCGTATGCGGTCCAGGTGAAGCCGTAAAGAGTGGAAAACGACCTCAGGCCGAAATATCTGGAAAGCAGGTAGGGAGTGACGTCGCCTTCCCCGCCCATACCGAATCCGATTAGGGCGGCGGACCCGATGCCCAGCGTGAGGGAATGCGCACCGGCCAGCAGGAACGTGCCGAGCGCGGAAAGTGCAAAGAGACAAACGCCTACCCGCGGCGCGAAGTAGCGGTCGAGCAGCCATCCCGTGAGCAGCCTGCCCGTGAGAATCGACGCCCCCATGGCGGATACCGCGAAGGCGGCGTTTCCAGCCGAAATTCCGCGATCGGTCAGCACGGCCGGGAGATGCGTAATGGCGCCATTCTGGCTGACCGAGATCAGAAACAGCGCCGCGACGACGATCCAGAAGGTGCGCGAGCGAACGCCATCGCTCACGGAGACGCCGGTAGCCGGCACTGCGATGGACCGCGCGACGCGGGAACGCTCGCGGACCTGGGCGCCGCATGGCAGCCCGATGGCGAGAACCCCGGCGCCGAGAATGGCGAACGATGCCCGCCATCCCACGGCATGAATCAGGGCTTCGGCGATGGGGGGAAGAACCATGGCGCCTACCGCGCCACCACCCAACAATATGGAGAACGCCACCCCGCGGCGCTCCCGGAACCAGGTGGTCAGCACTCGGGAGTAAGCCAGGTGAGCGGTCCCGTTTCCCACCATGCCGAGAATCAGGAAGACGGCGTAGAGGTGCCACAAATGGCGCGTCAGCAGCGACAGGGACGCGAACGCGCATCCGAAAATAGCCAGGCAGGGCAGGATGATGCGCCGGGCCGGATAGCGGTCCAGAAGCCAGCCAAGCGGCGGCGAGCAGGCCGCAACCGCCAGTGCCGCGATGCTGAAGGCCGCGGAGACGCCCTCGCGCGACCAGCCAAACTCGGCGGCAAGAGGCTTCAGAAAAATGGCGAAGGTGTAGACTAGCAGCGACGCGAAGCTGACCAGCACGCAAATGGAGGACGCGGCCGCCACGCGCCAGCCCCGGTAGCGGATGCTGTGCTCGTCCGGTGCGGAAGGCGTGGCCGGCTGAAGGACGGGTGCCAGGTCAGTCGGTCTCCTTGCGAACGCAGCCGTGCCGGGCCAGATGCCGCCCCTGCGGGCGGTGGCCCTCCTCGGACGTTTCCGCCTCAGGTAGTTCGATGTGCGGCACTGGTCGCCCCCTGTGTCAGATCGCTTAGGCGATTCTATCCGAACTTATAGGAGGCTTCAATAGTAGAAACTTATTAGCCACTCCCGTCAGTTCCGGAGACCAGTCGGCCTGCTGCCTCCGGATTGCGCGACGACCCTCCGAACTCCCGCTCTCGCCCCCGCATTTCGAGCCGACGTTCTTGTCCCTCGTAGCGCCGGCGATCTTTGTCGCCGGTGTCTTTGATTGCGGCTATGCCGCCCTGTGAGGCAGGTTGGCAACCTGCGGACCGGTTGGTGCGCCCTCCGGACCCGGTCCAGCCGGGTGCCAGACCGTCCGGGTTTGACGCGGAACAGCGCCCGCTTGTAAAGTTGTAGGCTCATCGTGCCGATTAATGATTCAACGGTATTCAACGCTTTATGATCTCTCGTCGCTCGGTTCTGAAAGGCGCGGCGCTATCCCTGGGTGCGCCGATGATCAACCGCGGCCGATTCTCCCTGTTTGCCCAAAGTGAAACGGAGTATTCGGCTCGCACCGTGGACTTGGTTCGTCGTTCCACCGTGATCGACATGTTGGGCCTATTGACTTTGGACTATAGGAAACTGTTGGTCTGGGAAAGCGATCCGGGCCGGTTCCGGCAAACGGATTTCGTCCGCCTAAAAAACTCGGGAACTACGGTGTTCCACCCCGCTGTCGGGTACACCGCGGGGGACATCTACACGGAGGCATGGAGAGACATTATCGGGTGGAACGCCTTCATCGCGGCGCACGGGGAGCAGTTCCATCGCATCGACGGAGTCGCCCATTTCAAACAGGCAAAAGCGCTCGGAAAGATCGGCATTCTCATTGGCGAGCAGAACTCCGCGCATTTTCGAACCGTCGGGGACGTAAACTGCTTCTATGATCTGGGCCAGCGGGTCTCGCAGCTTACCTATGGTGGTAACAGGATCGGCGGAGGATCCTCCGACCCGCGAGACGATGGCCTCAGCCAATACGGCGTTCAGATCGTGGAGCGTATGAATGCAGTTGGTATGGCCGTGGATGTTTCCCATTGCGGCGATCGGACCACCATGAATGCGATCGAAACATCTCGAAAGCCTGTCTTCGTTACGCACTCCAACTGTCGCGCGCTGGTTCCCGGTAGTGCCCGCTGCAAAACGGATGAGGCAATCAAGCATCTGGCGGCGACGGGAGGCGTCATGGGTATTACCATGGTCCGCTCCTTTGTTCGGGCCGCGGGACGAGTCACGATCGAGCACGTACTGGATCACTTCGACCATTTGACCAACCTGGTTGGAGTCGAGCACGCCGGTATAGGGAGCGACGTCGATCTGGACGGACGGGATATTCAGGTTCGTGCCACAACCACCAGAAGATTCGACCTGGATGGAATCGACTATGCAAAGAAGATCTACGATCTGACCGAGGGCTTAGTGAAGCGGAACTATTCCAGCCGGAACATTGAACTCATTCTCGGTGGAAATTTCGAGCGTGCGCTCGCCCAGACGTGGGCTGTTTAGGCTGGTTTGGCGACCGCGACGCATTCACATTCCGCGTTCACCTCGCCTCCGATCAGGATGGCGGCGCCAGTCAGGTATAGCCACAGCAACAACGCGACCACCGCGCCCAGCGATCCATAGACCCTGCTGTAAGAAGGAATCAGGAAGAGGTACAGGCGCAGGCCGAACGACGCAGCCAGCCATAGGCCGACGGCGACAACCGATCCGGGTACGACCTTTCTCCAGTGCAGCCCATAGAGGTTCGAGGCGAAGCGGTAAGTGAACGCATAAAAGGCAAACGCAAAGACGAGCAGAAGTGGCCATTGCAGTGCGCGCCACGCCAGATGGAACGCCGTGCCCAGGCCAAAACTCGCCCCCAGAAGCGGGCCCATCGTTCCGCCATAAAGCAGAACACCCATGGTGCAGGCACCCAGTAAGGCGAGGGCGATTGTCAGAAGCAGGGTCCCGAAGCTCGTCCTCCACCAGGGCCGGGTCTCCCTGACGCCATAAGCCAGCCGAAGACCCTCCTGTACGGCCCCGGTTCCGAAGGACGCAATCCAGATCCCGGTCAGGAAGCCGAGCGCGACCTTGCCGCCCCCGCTCGAAGCGCCGATTTCGTCCACCGTCTTGCGCAAGAGATCGCGAGTCTCCGTGGGAGCGAGGACGCCGATATAGTCCAGCAGCCGCGTTCGCAACGCCGCGTTGGAACCGACGAAGGTGCCCAGCAGAGCGATGAGGAACAAGAGAAAAGGAAACAGGGAGAGCAGGAAGAAGTACGCCAACTGGGCCGCTCTTCCGAGTACATCGTGTTCCCAGACGCGCTCCCACACCTTGGCAGCCAAATCCCGCAGCCGTACAACACGTCTCCCGGTTCGCCGCTCCACTTGCCACGTCTCCTCTTGACAGATCAGCTTAGCCCATGGATCAGTCTATTGCCGCTGGCGGCTGCGCCACTCAGCGGCGCGACTGGCGATGCGCGCCTCCGCCCAGACCACCCAGATCGATGATCACCGCGATCAGCAGCCACAAGAGGTTGATTCCCGCCGTCGGCATGCCGCTGTTCAGTTCCCAGGCGTATACGATCGTGGTGAGCGGCAGGAAAATAAAGCCGAGTACCGGCAGTACCAGACCGCCGTGGAATGCGCGCTGCAGGTAAGTTGAATAAATCCACATCAACACGAGCGCGACGCGCGGAAACAGCAGGATGACGAGCAGAGCGAAGCAAGGCATAGTCACTCTCCAGCGAGCGGTACGAGCCCGCACGGTGCGATGATACCAGATTCGCATTCCGAATTCGCCCCGCCGGCTACCTGTCCTGGACCTGAAAGAAATTCGAGAATCTCCGGCTCGCGCTCTACGATAATCACAGGTGATTCCGAGCTGTTAGAACCAATACCAGAAGGTTCGGCACACAGCCTGCAATAAGTCTCTCAGTGGAGGCGGACGGTATGGGACGTAGGGTCGACATTTTCACCTCAAGGTTACCCCTGAATCGAGTGCCCGATAGCGAGTTGGGCGATTTCAGCGAGACGGACGAGCTGGGGATATACCGCGCGCGCCGCAACTACTCGGAGATTGCCGCCATTGCCCTGCGGGAGGATCGGGAAGAAGGACTCGACTACCTGAGACCGCCCTCCGCCAGATATTGGGAGTAAACCGGCCGCCTTCCCGGCGAACGAGTCCTACGACTACGGAAGCAGTTCCGTGCCCTGTAGCGGCCCCGATGCCGAACCGCGACCGGGCGCAGCCGGGGGTTTGCGGAATCCTTCGATGGCCGCGGCTTCTCGCCAGCGACGATGGGCCCGAACCAGGGCCGTCGTCTCCGCCACGGTTGCCGCTTCATTTCCCCAATCGTCGCCACTTATCCGCCGCTTCAGATGGACAAGTTCATGAACGAGCGTCAGTTGTTCGTCGGAGCGTGCAAGGCATCGCGCCAGATCGGAATCTTGTTCTCGCAAAATGCGGACGATTGCCGTCTTGTTGCGGGATACAACCTCAATATCGCCTAAGGTGTTCCTCTCCAGTTCACCGACTGCAACTAGCCGAACCGAGATCTTCCAGTCTTGAAGGCCAAGCTCACGCTGCCAGTAGCCGAGGTTCGACTCAAGGTTCGGCGCGGGACAGTGTAAGAACATTACGACCGCGGTTAGGAAATGGAACATCTCTGGAATGGTGGTGGTCGACGCATTACGATACTCTCGTATAAATTCATACAGTAGATACTTTCCCCGCTCCGCCAATTGCCGTCGATTCGCATCTGTTTTAGTATCTTTAAATAGTACCCAGAGGGAGGAAACATGCCGCTTCCAACCGACGAGAAGCTTATCCAACTCGCCGACGACTTGCTCCAGCAGTTCGACACCATGTTTGGTCTGCATCCCGGCCTTCGCCCGGCTCACGCCAAGGGCGTTCTGCTTACAGGCACGTTCACTCCGTCGCCCGAAGCCACGTCTCTCACGCGAGCGCCACACATCAGTCGCGAGTCCACTCCTATCAGTGCGCGGTTCTCGGATTCCACCGGACTTCCGACGATCCCCGATAACGACCCCAACGCAAATCCGCGCGGTCTGGCGATCCGCTTCCATCTGGCCGATCGCGTCCACACCGATATCATTGCCCATTCGACGGACGGCTTCCCCACCCGAACCGGCCAGGAGTTCCTCGAATTCCTGCGTGCTGCCGCGGCCAGCGACCCGTCCGGTCCTTCGCCATCGCCGATCGAGAAATTCCTTGGTACACATCCGGCCGCCCTCGCATTCGTGCGGACGCCCAAGCCCAGTCCCGCCAGCTTCGCCAAGGAGACATATTTCGGCATCACAGCGCTCCGTTTCATCAATCACGCCGGGGTCGCCCGGTACGGCCGCTACCGCATTACGCCGGAATCGGGCGTCGAACATCTTAGCGATGCGGCGGCCCAGGCGAAGGGCGCCAACTACCTGTTCGAGGAGCTTACACATCGCCTGGCAACCGGGCCTATCCGATTTCAAATCGCCGTCCAGATCGCGAGCGAGAGCGACGTGGTGGACGACGCAACCGTTCATTGGCCCGAAGAGCGGCCCTGGATCCCCTTTGGCACCGTCGCTCTGGACGCGCGGGCGGCGGATAACGAACTGCAGCAGAGGCACATCATTTTCGACCCGATTCCTCGCGTGGACGGTATCGAGCCCTCGGACGACCCCCTGCTCGAATTGCGTGCCGCGGTTTATTTGCTGAGCGGCCGCCGCCGTCGCCAGGCTCAGGAATCGCAACCGCGGACGGCAACCGCCTGAAAACCGTGAAACCCGAGGAGCGCGGGTGCCCACGGATCGGTCACCGTAGCCCGCATCGTGAGAAGATGTTGAGGGTCAATGCCTCCATGAAGCTGCATCGTTCGCTTCCCGCTCTTCTCGCCTTCTTCTTGTTTCCAGCCGCCGATGTGCAAGCGCACGAGCATCCGCTGTTGGGAGCGCAGGTCTGGATCGAGCCTGGCCAGACGCCGGCCGAGATCGACGGCTGGTTTCAGCGTCTGGCCGATTCGCATATGCCGGTAGCGCGGCTGTTCTTGATGTGGAGCTACCTGGAAACGGCGCCAGACGTCTGGGACTATTCTCTTTACGACACCGCATTTCAGGCCGCCGAAAAACATCACGTTAGGATAGTCGCGACGCTGACGCCCAGCGGTCCACCGCCTTTTCGGCGCGGCGCGGGCACGCAGGGCGGCGGTATCGTCGGCACGACCGAAAGCCGCAAGGAAGCCGAACTCTACATCGAAAAGGTCGTCGCGCGCTACAGGCAGAGCCCGGCGCTGGACACATGGCTCCTGGTGAACGAACCCGGCCAGTCCCCGGCGCCACAGCCACTCGCCCTGGCAGGCTACGGTAGCTGGCTGGAACAGCGCTACGGCAATGTCGCCGGGCTGAACTGGAGTTGGGGTAGCGCTCTGGCCCGTTTCGACGAGGCAAAGCCCGCCCAGCGTGGCAACGGTTGGAATCCGAATAGCGCGATCGACTGGGCATCCTATTGGCGCAGCTACCAGACGGCCGGCCTTTCCTGGCTTGCTTCGGTCGTACGCCGCAACGACCCGGCGCATCCGTTGCACGTGAACCCCCATGCGCTGGTCGGCAACCTCGCCGCCATTTCCGACGATCTGCCCCAATGGAGAGGCTTTCTCGACTCGCTGGGGTGTTCCATCCATCCCGGCTGGCACTTCGGCCTGCTCCCGCGCCAACGGTTCGCGCTGGGTGTCTCCTATGTCAACGACCTCATCGCCGGCTCTGTCGAGCCGAAGCCCTACTGGGTGACTGAATTGCAGGGTGGCAACAATATCTATAGCGCCTCAAGGCCGATGGACCCGACGTCCGCCGACATCGCGCAATGGGTCTGGACCAGCGTCGGCTCAGGTGCTGAGCGCGTCATCTTCTGGCTACTCAACGCCAGGCGCGAGGGCGTCGAGGCCGCGGAATGGTCGATGCTCGACTTCGATCAGCAACCCAGCGTGCGGCTGACCACCGCCGAGCGCATCGCACGTACGATCGATGGGCATGCAAACTTCTTCGACCAGGCGCGTCCGGTGGAGTCGCCGGTAACGGTGATTCTCAGCCTCGAGACGATGACTCTGCAGGAACAGTTTGCCATGGCGGATTACCCGGGCCGCGGCGCCAATGCGCACGTGCTCGAGGCTCTGGGCTGCTACTACGCGCTCGCACGCCTGGGTGTCCCGCCGCGGGTCAAGCACTTTGACGACTACGATTGGACCGCGCGCGGCACCACGCGCCGCATGGCGATCCTACCCGATGTGCGCGCGATCACGGACGCCCAGATTCGCCGGTTGGAGGGTTTCGTTGCCAATGGCAACACGCTGCTCATCACCGGCCTGACCGGTTTTTACGACCCGTACGCCAAGGCATGGCCGCTGGCGGGCTTTCCGCTGCAGCGGCTCACTGGCGCGGCTTGGAAGGAGGTGCACTTCGTAGCCGATGCCGTCGAATTACCCATGGGCGATGGCCGTCCGGCGCTGCCGGCGCGGCTATGGCTGTCGAGTATCGCCAATCGCACCGCTCGAGTCCTGGCTGAGCGCGACAGCGAGGTCCTGGCGACCGATCGCCGCCTGGAAAACGGTGGCCGGGTCCTCTGGCTCCCGGCGTTGGTGGGGCAGGGTGCGTGGTTTGGCGACGCGGCTCCGCTCGCCAGGTTCCTCAAAGAGGCGATGCCGCCCACGCCCTCGTTCCGATTCGCTTCGGACAACGACGATTGCCTTCTGCGTGTACTCGGTAACGGCGACTCTTATCTTTCCATCGTGACCAACGGCGGCGCCCGGCAAACAACTTGCGCGATCGAGCCTCCGGGCGACCTGAAGGCGACTTCCCTTTGGGGCGATTCCCCCCGGCGTGCCGGGGGCGCGGCGCAATTCGATCTCGCGCCATTCGGGACATCCGTTGTTTTGTGGGCACATTGAGTGGACCGGGCTCCCGGTTGACATAGGCCGCGCAACCGCTTACCAAGCATCTGTATGAGACGCTTGCCTATCGTCCTTGCCCTGATGGCCCTGGTGTCGCCGCACACCAGGACCGCGCCCCTCACCGATCCGTTCGGACAGAACCGCGGGCTCGGCCGCGGCATCAACATCCCCGGCGTGTTCGATCTCAAAGGGGAGCCCGTTCCCGATCCGCCCACGGCGCCGGAGTACTTCAAGAAGATCGGCGATGCCGGTTTCAAGAGCGTGCGCCTGGTGATCCGCTGGTCGGCGTACGCGCGAGTGCTTAACCGATCTGGGGATTTCACGGTTTAGGCGCGGAAACCGCTCCCTCGCGGTCGCGGCTCGGTTACGAATGCCGCTTGTTTTCAGTCACTTACCGAGCGGCGACCGCAAGGGAGCGGTTTCCGGAACAGATTTCCCCCAGATCGGTTAAGTACCCCGTACGCGCGGCAGGAAGCCCCGTAGCTTATACTTATAGATGGCTGTATGCTTATATGACGAAAAATGCTATGTCCGAGCCCCAGGAAACTACCCGTCTGACGATTACCTGGTCCAAGCAAGCCGACTATGCCTTGCGAACTTTCCTGGGCGCCCAGGGCATGAAAAAGGGCGATCTCTCGAAATTCATCGAAGAGGCGGTTCGCTGGCGCATCTTTCATCAGACTGTCAGCGACGCCCGCGAAGCCTTCGCCGACGTTTCCCCGGATGAACTCCAGAAGAGGATTGACGACGCCGTCGAAGATGCCCGCGCGAAACAGTATCGCGAGCGCGCCAAACGAGCTTGATGCGCGTCGTCCTCGATACCAACATCCTGCTCTCCTCCCTGCTCTCGCCTTTGGGCGCGCCGGCACAACTTCTCGACGCCTGGGAGCGCAAGACGTTCACGCTGGTCGCCTGTGACGCGCTCATTGCGGAACTCCGCGACGTCGCCGGCCGGCCCTTCTTCCGTGCGAGACTTCGCGCCAGCGCGGCCGAACTGCTCGCCGCCGGCCTTCGTGACTTCTCCTTTTTCTGCCGGCGCCTGCCCTCCGGCCCGATCGCTCCGGACCCCAAGGACAGCTACCTGCTCGCGCTGGCGGAAGCTAGCCAGGCCGAGTTCCTTGTGACCGGCGACAAGCAGCTCCTCTCCCTGAAACGGCACAAAGCCACCCGGATTATTACTCCCGCCGCGATGATCGAGATCCTGAAGGACGCTGAGAGTGGCGGGCAGCGTGGCTGAATGCCCGCTGTTGGCGACGCTTGACGAGGCAGGTTCGTCATGGCGGTCAGTTTCCGACTACACGATAACGCGCGGACGCCAAGGATTGGGGGGCGGCGAAGGGCGCGGATGGCCTGCACCAGATTGAAACGACAGGGGCAAGAAATTACCTTCAAGTCTTGTGACCGAGGAAATCTTCTCCCCGCGATCAGTATCCGTTGAAATGGAGCGCGGCTACCACGGCGGAGGCCGCCAGGCAATAGATGCCGAACAGGTACCAGCGGCCGGTTTCGAGCCAGCGGCTCAACCATTTTAGGGCTACGAGGCCGGCGAGGAAGGCCAGGGCGGCTCCGAGGAGGCAGGGCGCGAGGGGGGCGGCGAAGGCTCCCAGGCCGCTGCCGTGGGCGGTTTTGAAGAGGCGCAGGGCTTCACGGCCGATTGCCGCCGGGGTCAGCAGTACGGCCAGCGCGAAGCTGAATTTTTCAGCCTGGTCCTTGGGGACGCCGGCCAGCATGCCGGTGGAAATGGTGGCGCCGGAGCGCGAGAAGCCGCGGAAGGGAAGGCACAGGCCTTGCACCGCGCCAATCAGTCCGGCTTGCCGCGCGCCCAAGGCAACCGGCTTCGCCTGGCGCTTTCTTTCCGCCACGCCGGCAACCAGAATCAGAATTCCGGCCGCGGCCAGAGCGGGGGCGATCAGTTCCAGGCGGCCGAACAATTGCTCGACCTCCGCCGCCGGGGAAGAGCGTAGCGCCACCTTCTCGATGAGCTTGATGAGAACTTCGCCTATGACGCCGGTGATCACAGTGGCCAGCACCAGCAGGATGCCGAATTCCTTGGCCACGTAGGCGCTGCGGAAATAGGTGTCGCGCCAGGTTTTCCAGAAATAGAGAATCACGGCGAACATGGTCCCGGTGTGGAGCATCACCAGCAATAGGGTCATGGCGGGGGCGGAGGGGTCGAGGCCCATCAGCTTTTCGGCTACCACGACGTGAGCCGAACTGGAAACCGGCAGCAATTCGGCCAAGCCCTGCACGACGGCCAGGATGAGTACTTGAAGGAAAGAAGGCAAGCACTTCAGGATACCGCACGAGCCGCCCCACGTTGAAAACCGACTCGCCGAAGCCCTATGATGCCAGGGAATGGTATTGTTTCGGTTCGAACAACGGCCGCGCCTGTGGTTTTGGGCGGCGATGGCGTGCCTGGCGGCGGTGCTGATGGCGTACGCGCAGACCGTGGCTTTCACCGGCGACGAGAGCTTTCATGTAGTGGCGGCGAAGATGATCAAGGCGGGATTTCGTCCTTACCTGGATTTTTGTTTTCCGCAAACGCCGCTGAACGCGTATTGGAACGCCTTTTGGATTTGGGTGCTGCCGGAGAGCTGGCGGACGATCCACGCGCTGGCATCTTTGCTGACCTCGCTCGGGGTTGTACTGGCGGCCGATTTCGTTTACCGGCGCTGGGAACCGGGGCCGTGGCGGCTGCCGGCGGCGGTGACGGCGGGAGTGCTGATCGGGACGAACAACATACTGGTGGAATTCGGACCGCTGGGGCAAGCCTACGGGATGTGCCTGTTTCTGACGGTGGCGGCTTTTCGCGCCACCATCGCGGCGGTGCGCGGGAACACCTGGCTGGCGGGGCTGGGAGGGGCGCTGGCGGGAGCGGCGGCGGCCAGTTCGCTGCTGACCGCGCCGGTGGCGCCGGTGCTGCTGGTCTGGATGCTGTGGAGGAGCCCGGCGAGGCAGCGCTGGTGGCGCGGCGCGTGGTTCACTTGTGCCGCCGTGGTGCCTTTCGCTCCGGTGATCTGGCTGTTTACGCGCCAGCATTGGGTGGTGTGGTTCAACCTGGCCGAATACCACCTGTATTACCGGGAGATTTATTGGCCCCAGCCGCTGACCCACGATATCGGAACGGTTACGGCGTGGCTGGACGATCCACAGGCCATGCTGTTGGGGTTGCTGGCGGCGATCGGCGTAGTGTGGCTGGCGTGGCTGAAACCGTTCGACCGCGAGACGCGCGCGGAGTTCTATCTGTGTGTCTGGCTGTTGGCGGGAATGTTCCTGGAGCTGGCCTTCGGGCACCCCACTTTTGCGCGCTATTTCATCACGCTGACGCCGTTTTTCGGGATTCTGGCAGTGGCGGGGCTGTACGCCATCGGTTCGCGCGCGCTGGGACCCAGCCGACCCTTCTGGCCGTGCGCGGTGCTGTGCTTTCTGAGTGTGGGCGCCGCCATACGAACTGTCTGCGACCGCGATGTTTATACGTGGAGGGATTACGAAGCGATCGCGCGCAAGGTTACCCAGGTGACTCCCAAGGGCGACCAGTTCTTCACCGACGGCCTGGTTTACTTCCTGACCGGGCAACGTCCGCCGGCCGGCATGGAGTTCGACTATTCGCACAAGCTCAACCTGCCGCCCGCCAAGCTGGCGCTGCTGCACGTGATGCCGGACAGCGAGTTACAAGCCAAGTTACAAGCCGGAGCCTTCTATTCGGCGGCAACCTGCGACGACGACACGGTGACGGACTACAAGCTGGAGGAACGCTTCTATCACAAGGAAAAGGTGGGGGAGTGCCCGGTATTCTGGGGACCGAAGGGAAGAAAGTAGACAGTTGTCAGTTATCAGTTATCAGTTATCAGTTATCAGTTATCAGTTATCAGTCACGGACAGCGAGCGGGCGCACTTCGGGGGACTGACGACTGACAACTGATAACTGATAACTGTCAAGGCCGTGGGCAGCGTCCTGATGGGCGCGCTGGCGCGGTATCCGATTGCGATGGCGCCGGGGATGGGGCTCAACGCGTATTTCACCTACACGGTGGTGAAGCAGATGGGCGTTCCATGGCAGGCGGCGCTGGGCGCGGTGTTCCTTTCCGGGGTGGCGTTTCTGGTGTTGACGGCGGCGGGGGTGCGGCAGCTCATCATCTCCACCATTCCGTTCGAACTGTACGCGGCGGTGGCGGCGGGGGTGGGGCTGTTCATCGCGCTGATCGGGTTTCGCAACTCTGGCATCATCGTACCGAGCGCGGCCACCACGGTGACGCTGGGGAATCTGCGGGAGCCGGCGACCGCGCTGGCGGTATTCGGGCTACTGCTGATGGCGGCGCTGCTGGCCTGGCGGGTACGGGCGGCGATGTTGATCGGGATCCTGGCCACTACGGGTTTGGGCCTGGTGACGGGGGTGGCGCGCTTCGCGCCGCAGGCGTACCGGCTGAGCGACCTGGCCGCGACGGCGGGAAAGCTGGATCTGAGAGCCGCGGCGCGGCTGGGGTTCCTCGAAATCGTTTTCGTCTTTCTGTTCATCGACCTTTTCGACAATATCGGGACGCTGGTGGCGGTGGGCAAGCGGGCCGGGCTGTTCGACCACGCCAACCGGATTCCGCGGGTGAACCGGATCCTGTTCGCCGATGCCACGGCTACCATCGTAGGTTCGGTGGCGGGGACGTCCACGGTGGTGAGCTACATCGAGAGCGCGGCCGGAGTGGCGGCGGGAGGGCGGACGGGCGTGACCGCGATCGTCACCGGCGGTTTGTTTTTTCTGGCGCTGTTTGTGGCGCCGGCGGTGGGTGCGATCCCGGCCGCGGCCACGGCACCGGCCCTGATCGTGGTGGGAAGCCTCATGATGCAGGTGGTGGTGGAAATCGACTGGCGCGACCCGGAAGTCTCGGTGCCGGCCTTCCTGACCATGATGACGATCCCGCTGACTTACAGCATCGCCAATGGACTGGCGTTCGGTTTCTGCGCATTTACTCTATTGAAAGTTGCGCGGGGTAAGTTCGCCCAGGTGCATTGGTTCGTCTATGTGCTGACGGCGCTGTTCATTGGGCGATTCTTGTATCTGGCGGGGTAAGGGACGGGAGCTTGGGCATGGGTCAAGCGGGAACCGGAACAGTCACCTTTCCCTGAAATGACGGGCCCTCCTCGGGAATAGCTTCCCCATGCGCCGCCAAGCTTTCCAGGTACACGCCGATGGCCTCCTTGACGTTGCTCTCCGTCTCTTCCAGGGTTTCGCCCTGGGTGTGACAACCAGGCAAGGCCGGAACGAGGGCTGCGTAGCCGCCTTCCGGGGCTTTTTCGTAGAAGACTGAATAGGAAAAGGCCGGGGGGATCTTACGCTTCATAACCAACCATTGTAGGCGGTCCGAGTGGAATGGGGAAAAGCGATTCAGCCAGGGGTGCTTAACCGATCTCGGGGAGTCCGTTCCCGACAACCGCTCCCTCGGGTCGCGGCTCGGTAAGTAGCTGGAAACACGCGGTGCCCCCAAGACATAAGGGCGCTGCGATTTCACAGCGGCACGGATTCTCGCAGGACGTCGTCGCGGATCAGCGGGCTCAACGAGCGTCGAATGACCACCTGTACGCGCTGGCCCAGGAGTTGTTCGAGGTCGGCGACCAAGCTCCCAGGAAGCCAAATTGCCTTACGATGAGATTGAGGCTGCCATGAGCGAACGGGAACTGATCGCTCGCGAGCTGGTGTAGTGTCCACGAAATAGGCGGGTAGGCGCGCGACGGAAAGAGCCGCCTGAAGGCGGCTGCAGCTATGATTGGCTGCCCCACGGCGCAGCATAGCCGCAACCAAAGAGCGCCGGGATGGGTCCCGGCGTGGCAGACTGAGAGTCCGCTCCACAAAACTATGGTCTGGCCAGTTATTTATTGCGGCCTGGAGGAGCCGCTTCGCGGCTACGACAGGCCGGGAGGCCTGGCCCACCAAAATAGAGGTGTCAGGCCGCGGCGTCGAGGGTCTGGCGGAGGGCGTCGTGTTGGTACTTTCTGCAACTGGCGCAGCGGCAGGGTTCGCGGCGGGCGGGCGACGGCATTTGTGCAATATTGTGCATCTTATGGCGGGTTTGTGGGCCGGTGATGGGGGTGCATTTTTGGGCGGCGGGGGCGACGGGGTTGGAGTCGTCGTCCTGGAGCTCGGCGGCTTCGTCTTCGGGGATGGGGGCGCTGTCGGGGTCATTGGAGGTTGTCGGTTTATCGGGCTTGGGAGGCGCCGGGTTAACGGACTTTTCGATGATGAAGATGGCGGCTCTGAGGCGGACGGAGGGGGAAGCCTTGGGATCGATGAGGACCTTACCGAGGGTTTCGAAGGCCAGGTCGGAGAGGACATAGGCGCGCTCGCGAGTCAGGAGGGCGCGGTCGTACTGGGCGTGGACCAGAGCGGCGCAAAAGCGGGGGAAATTGCGGCGCCAGTAGGCTATGGTGGCGCAGTTGACCGCAGCCAGGTCGGCGGCATCGGAGAGGCTGGCGCCGGCTGACAGGGCGTCGATTACCTCGAGCTGTTTCGGGGAGAGTCCGGAATCGGTCATAAGTTGTTAGCTTCCGGTCACACGATAACGGGCGAGCGACGGAAAAGGGGTGCGGCGAGGAACGCAGATTGGCTGTAATTGAATGAAACGGATCGAGTTAAAAATATTTTGAGATTTTGTGACCCGATTATACAGATATTACGGGCCGTCGCCGGAACGCAACCGCTCCCTGGCGGTCGCGGCTCGGTAAGTGATTGAAGACACGCGGCGCCCGTGACCGAGCCGCAACGGTCGGGAGCGGTGAAAAAATCATAAGCCGCAGGCGGAACCGCCTGCGCCACCAAGGCGGTGGGCATCCGGGCGGCTCAATTACCTGGCCACGATATTGAGCAATTTGTCGGGCACGGCGACGACTTTGACCACGGTTTTTCCGGCAATGGCGGCGCGGACCTTTTCGTCGGCCAAGGCGCGGCGCTCGAGTTCCTGGGCAGCGGCGCCGAAGGGCGCGGCGATGCGGCCGCGAACTTTGCCGTTCACCTGGACCACGATCTCGGCTTCGTCTTCGCGCGCGAGCTCAGGATTATAGGCGGGCCAGGGCTGGCGGAAAACCGGGCCCTGGTTTCCCAATTCCTCCCAGATTTCCTGGGAGAGATAGGGCGCGAGGGGGGCGAGCATCAGGGCCAGGGTTTCGTGCACTTCGAGCATGGCGGTGGGCGAGATGGCGGCCTCCCGCTCAGTTAGCAGGTTCATTAATTCCATGATGGCGGCGATGCAGGTGTTGAAATGCCAGCGGGTCTCGAAATCCTCGGTGATCTTCCGGAGGGTCTGGTGGAGCTTGCGGAGGGCGTCGCGGTCGGCGGCGCCGGTGTTACCGGTGGGCGGAGTGTTGCGGGTGACGAAGCGGTAGACGCGGCCGAGGAAGCGGTAGATGCCTTCGGCACCCTCCTGGCGCCAGTCGAGCTCTTTTTCGGGAGGGGCGGCGAAGAGCACGAACATGCGGGCGGTGTCGGCGCCGAACTGCTCGGCGAGGGCGTCGGCTCCCACCACGTTGCCCCTGGACTTCGACATTTTGGTGCCTTCGGCGATCACCATCCCCTGGGTAAACATGCGCCGAACCGGCTCGTTGTTTGCGACCAGGCCGAGATCGCGCATGACCTTGGTGAAGAAGCGCGAGTAGATCAGATGCAGGATGGCGTGCTCGACACCGCCGATGTACTGATCGATCTCGAACCAGTAGGCGATCTTGGCGGAATCGAAAGGAGCGCGGTCGTTGTGCGGGTCGCAATAGCGATAGAAATACCAGGACGAATCGATGAACGTGTCCATGGTGTCGGTTTCGCGCCGCGCCGCGCCGCCGCATTTGGGGCAGGCGGCGTTGACGAACTCGGGAACGGTTTCGAGCGGCGAGCGGCCGGCGCCGGCGATATCGACATGGTCGGGCAGCAGCACGGGGAGCTGGTCGTCGGGGACGGCAACCACGCCGCAGGCGGGGCAATGAATCACGGGGATGGGCGTGCCCCAATATCGCTGGCGGGAGATGCCCCAATCCTTGATGCGGAAGGTGATGGCGGATTGGCCGAAGCCCTTTTCCAAGGCAAAAGCAGCCATCTGCCGGCGCGCCTCTTCGCTCGGGAGGCCGGACCAGGGGCCGGAGCTCTCCACTACGCCGTAGTCGAGGAACGCCTCGGTCATACCGGGTTCCTCGGCCAGGACGCCATCGGCGGGGCGGATCACGGGGCGGATCAGGATGCCGTATTTTCGGCAGAATTCAAAATCGCGTTCGTCATGTGCCGGAACGGCCATGATGGCTCCGGTACCGTAGCTCATCAGTACGAAATTACCAATCCAGATGGGTACCTGTTCGCCGCTGTAGGGATTGACGGCGTAGTGGCCGGAGAAGAAGCCTTCTTTTTCGACGTCGCCGAGGTCGCGGGCGGAGCGGGCGTCGACCATGGCCTTGGCTTTGGCACGCCCGCCGGGATCGAGCAGAGTGTCGTTCAGGGGGTGCTCAGGGGCCAGAATGACACAGGTGGCGCCGTAGATGGTATCCACGCGAGTGGTGAAGACGCGGATGGGCTGGGCGGGGGCGCCGGCCAGGGTGAAATCGATTTCGGCGCCCTCGGAGCGGCCGATCCAATTGCGCTGCATGGTGAGGACGCGCTCCGGCCAGCCGCTCTCGAGGGTGGCCATGTCGTCCAGCAACTGGTCGGCGTAAGCGGTGATTTTGAGGAACCACTGCTGGAGGGCGCGCTGTTCGACGGGGGTATCTTCGTGACGCCAGCAGGAGCCTTCGACTACCTGCTCATTGGCCAGAACGGTGTTGCATTTGGGGCACCAGTTGAGCAGGGCTTTCTTGCGGTAAGCCAGGCCGCGTTCCAGCATGCGCAGGAAAAACCATTGATTCCAACGGTAATAGGCGGGGTCGCAGGTGGTGACTTCGCGATTCCAATCGTAGCTGAAGGCAAAGCGGCGATGGGTCTTCTTCATCGCCGCGATATTGGCCAGGGTCCATTCGCGGGGTGCCCGCCGGTTGGCAATAGCGGCGTTTTCGGCGGGCAAGCCGAAAGCGTCCCAGCCCATGGGATGGAGGACGTTGAAGCCTCTCATCCACTTGTAACGGGCTAGGGCGTCGCCGATGGCGTAGTTGCGGATGTGGCCGATGTGGAGCGTCCCGCTGGGATACGGGAGCATTTCGAGTACGTAAAATTTGGGCTTGGAGGAATTCTCTTCCGCCTGGTAAAAGTCGGCGTCCCGCCAAAGGGCGTGCCACTTCAGCTCGATGGCACGATGGTCGTAGGGCTTTTCGGGCATATTGGTACGGAATCCTTATCGTACCAACCCGCGCCGGGAAGTTCGCCCCGGAAGTGCGTGGGGGCGACATGAAAGCGGGGGCCACCTCCGCGTTCGGGAGCATGGCAGGTCATGCGAGAGAAGCGCCGGGATGAGTCCCGGCGTGACAGACTGAGAGTCCGCTCCACGAAGAGGCCGTTGCGGCGGGTGCTGGAAGGGAGACGGAAGTTATGGGGCAAGCTGCCGGGCTTGCCGCTGCCGACCTCTCGAAATCCCACGGCTTCCGGGGTATTGGCGCCGCACGCGGTCCACAAGGTGGACAGGCTGTCAATGGGTGGCGGTAATGGCGGTGGACACGCGATATTCGTGTGCCGTGTTAACGGCCGCAACCGGGGCGGGCGCGTCGATTCCTTCCCAGAATACCGGATGCTCCCGCAAGCATTGCGGGCAAATATATTTTCCATGCATCGGCCACATAGCTTTGGTGTGGGCCACGCGGCACCAGAAATTAGCAATTCGTTCGGTCATAATCCACTCCTCCTCCAACCGACAAACAGTCCGCTGCAATATAAGCGGCGTCTGATTCGTTACACAGTAAGCAGCAATCGGATTGCCAAAGGAAGACTTGACACCGGGCTCTCTGAAACATACAATTTAATCGAGTGATTAAATCCTGTGATTGACACGAAACAGAAAATCATGGATACCGCGGTACGGGTATTTGCCGAACAAGGTTATGGCGGCACGTCGCTGCGTCACATCATTGCCGAAGCACAGGTCAACCTGGCGGCCATCCATTACCATTTCGGGTCTAAAGAGGAACTGCTGGACGCGGCAATCGCGCGAAATATAGAACCGGTAAACGCCGAGCGCCTGGATCGGCTGACGCGGCTGGAAGAACGGGCCGTAGGGAAGCCGGTGGCGGTGGATGAGATTCTGGAGGCGTTTCTGGCGCCAACGATGGTGGTGGTGAAGCAGAACCCCGAGTTTCCCCGCATGATGGGCCGGTTAATCGGCGAAGGGCTGATGCCGGATCTGGCGAGCAGGCACTTTGCCGAAGTGGGGCGGCGTTTCTGGGGGGCGTTGAGGCGGGCGCTGCCGGACCTTACGGAATCGGAACTGGCTTGGAGACTGAACTTCCTGATCGGCGCCATGGCGCACTGTTTGTGCCGCGGACCGTTGGAGTGGCAGGTGCCGCTCGATGCGACGCTCGATCCGGCGCACATGGTGAAGGAGTTGGTGACGTTTTTGACGGCCGGTTTTCGGGCGCCATCGGCGCTGTCAGCCAGGGCGACGAGCGCGGCAAGCGGCCAGCGGGGAGAACAGATATGAAGATGCGATGGATCTGGCCGGCGGCGGTGGCAGTGGCGACGGCGGCTGGTCAACAGGCGATCACCGGCGCGAGCGTTCCCGCCGCCGAGCCGCGGCCGCCGCAGCTCGAGGCCGGCCCGACGGCTGGCAATCAGGGACCGCTGCCGCTGAGCCTGAAGCGGGCCGTGGATATCGCGTTGTCGCCGCAAGGGAACACGGCCATCGAACTGGCGGGCGAATCGCTGGCGCAGGCACGCGACCGCGCCGACGAAGCGCGGGCGGCGCTGCTGCCCGACGTGGAAGGGGCGTACTCGACCGAGAGCCGGACGGAAGATCTGGCGGCCCAGGGACTCTCCTCCAGGCTCTTCGCCTCCATCCCGATCGCCGGCTTCGCGTTTCCGGCTTTCGTGGGCCCGTTCACCACCATGGATGCGCGGGTGAGCGCCACCCAAAGCGTGTTCGACTTCAGCTCGATTCGGCGCTTTCAGGCTTCCAAGCGAACGACGGAAGCGGCGCGGTCGGACCTGGCGAGCACCGGCGAGCAGGTGGCGGCGCAAGTGGCCAAGGGTTATGTGGCGGGCGTCAAGGCCGACGCCGACCTGGAATCGGCGGAAGCCAACGTGGCGCTTTCCGAGGCGCTGCTGACGCAGGCCGGCAACGAGAAGACAGCGGGAACCGGGACGGGGATCGAAATCACGCGCGCGCGGGTGCAGCTTGCCAACGACCGGCAGCGGCTGCTGGAAGCGCGCAACGCGCGGCGGGCGGCCTACTTGCGGCTGCTGCGCGCCATGAACGTGCGGCTGGACGCGGCGGTTCAACTGACCGACAAACTGCAGTATCTTCCGGTGGACACGGTCACGCTGGAGCAGGCGCGCGCGGCGGCGCTGAAGCAGCGGCCGGATTACGAGGCGCAGCGCCAGCGGGAAGCCAACGCGCGGCTTTCGGCCAGCGCCACCAGGATGGAGCGGCTGCCGTCGGTTTCAGGTTTCGGCGATTACGGCACCAGCGGCACGGGCTTCGACAACTCATTGCCCACCCGCACGGTGGGGATTTCGGTGCGGGTGCCGATTTTCGATGGTGGGCGGCGGGACGCGCGGCGGGCCGAATCGGCGTCGCAGCTTCGCGCCGAACAGGCGCGCAGCAACGATCTGAAAGAGCAGATCGAGCTGGATGTGCGGCTGGCGCTGGATGAACTAGGTTCGGCCGACGACGAAGTGAAAGTCGCCCGCGAGGGTCTGGACCTTTCCGCAAGCGAGCTGGCACAGGCGCGGCGCCGCTATGCGGCGGGGGTCACCAATAGCATTGAAGTGACCGACGCGCAGACGCGGCTGGAGAGGGCGCGGGACAACCAGACGGCCGCGCTCTATAACTACAACCTGGCGCGCATCGATCTGGCGCAATCCATGGGTCGCGTGCGGAGTCTGGTGCAGTGAGGGGGGCAATAGGCCTGAAGCAGAGCATACAGGGCGCACCGTGAATAGTCTAGGGCAGCTACTGGAATTTATTCTTGGGCTACAGGAAGAGAAGATTTCCTTCAACCTGCAATGCGTGCGTGACGCCATCATGGTGGTCGTGCCGACACCGAGCAAATGCTACGAGGTCGAGTTCTTTGAGGATGGCCATATCGAGGCGCAGACGTTCGGGCCGCCTAGCGACGTACGAAGTTTCACGCTCGAGGAAATCACCAACCGGCTTGTCGCCGACGTGAATGGATAGGGGCTGCGTATGACAACGTATGGAATTCCAACAAGGGGTCTGGCCTGAGCGCATGACATCCGAAGTGCAATTACGTGTGCTGGGGCGCTTGTGGGGCAGACCATCGTTTTTCGTGGTCTGCCCTGCACCCGGCACTCCGTCTTGTCCACTCATTCTTGTTTTTCGGCCGCGAGAAAGCGCACAGGTGGCAGGGTCGAAAAACGCGCCGGGACGAGTCCCGGCGTGGCAGACTGAGAGTCCGCTCCACGGTTTTCATGAGCTTGCGAGGGCCGAAGGCCCCGAGGTGGCAGACCACAAAAAACGATGGTCTGCCCCACAGAAAAGAGCCCACCGGCGACAAAGAAACCACGTCGGCTCGAAAGCCGACGCTGCAGGCCGGAGGCCCGCGCCACGAGGCGGCAAGAGGATCTGACGGGTTGTTCTACCAGCCAAAAAGAGCTTAAAGCATGAAAAAACGAATTCTGGTAATCGCGATTATTTTACTGGCGGCGGGAGCGGCGGTGTACGCTTACCGCGGCATGACCCGGCGGCCGGACAACCGCATCGTGGTCTCGGGCAACATCGAACTGACCGAAGTGAATATCGCATTCAAGACCGCCGGACGGCTGATCGAGCGTGACGTGGACGAAGGCGACACGGTGAAGAAAGGCGAAGTGCTGGCGCGTCTGGATCGCGATCAACTGGTGGCGCAGCGGGAAGCGCAAGCGGCGGCGCTGACGTCGGCCGAGACGCAACTGGCCCAGGCGATCACTTCGCACGAATACGAGAAGCAGACGGTGGCGGCCGATATCGACGAGCGGCGCGCCAATCTGGAATCGATGGAGGCGCGCCTGGCGGAGCTGCACAACGGAGCGCGGCCGCAGGAAAAGCTGGACGCGCAGGCGGCGGTGGATTCGTCGCAATCGGAGGTGGAACGCTCCAAGCGCGATTGGGACCGCGCCCAGGTGCTGTTCAAGGACGACGATATTTCGACCCAACAATTCGATCAATACCGCAACCGGTGGGAGAACGCCGTGGCGGCTTTGAAATCGGCCAAAGAGCGGCAGTCGCTGACGCTGGAGGGGCAGCGCGCGGAGGTGATTCGCGCCCAGCAGGGCCAGGTGGAAAGCGCGCGGGCGGCGCTGAAAGTGGCCGAGGCCAATCATCTGGAAACGCGGCGGCGGGAGCAGGACATGGGCACCCGGCGGGCCGAGATCGAGCGCGCCCGGGCCAACCTGGCGCTGATCGATTCGCAGCTTTCCGACACCATCGAGGTTTCGCCGGTGGATGGGGTGGTGCTGGTGAAATCGGCGGACGTGGGCGAAATCCTGGCGCCGGGAACCAGCGTGGTGACGGTGGGCGACATCGACCATCCGTGGCTGCGCGGCTATATCAACGAAAGCGATCTGGGCAAAGTCAAACTGGGATCGAAGGCGCGCGTCACCACGGATTCGTATCCGGGAAAAGTGTACTGGGGGAGGGTGACGTTCATTGCGTCGGAGGCCGAATTCACTCCCAAACAGATTCAGACCGAGCAGGAGCGGGTGAAGCTGGTCTACCGCATCAAGATCGAAGCGGACAATCCGGCGCACGAGCTGAAGAGCAATATGCCGGCCGACGCGGAGATCGTGTTGCAGTGAACGGCGCCGAACCGATTATCGAGACTCACGATCTGACCCGCCGTTTCGGGCAGCTCACGGCGGTGGACCATCTGAACCTGACCGTGGCGCCGGGAGAGATTTTCGGGCTGGTGGGGCCGGACGGGGCGGGAAAGACCACTACGCTGCGCCTGCTGTGCGGGCTGATGAACCCGACCGAGGGCTCGGCGCGCGTGGCCGGCTGCGACGTGGTGACGGAATCGCAGAAGGTGAAAGACCAGATCGGTTACATGGCGCAGCGTTTCGGCCTGTACGTGGATTTGACCGTGCAGGAAAACATGGAGTTCTACGCCGACCTGTTCGACATCACCGGCGCCGAGCGCGACCGGCTGACGGTGGAGCTGCTGCGCATGACCCGCATGGAGGAGTTTCGCGGGCGGCAGGCGGGGCGCTTGTCGGGCGGCATGAAACAGAAGCTGGCGCTGATGTGTACCCTGCTGCACAAGCCGCGCATTCTGTTTCTGGACGAGCCGACCAACGGCGTGGACCCGGTATCGCGGCGCGATTTCTGGGCGATTCTGTATCAACTGTTGAAAGACGGCACCACCATCTTCATCACCACGGCGTACCTGGACGAAGCCGAGCGGATGAACCGGGTGGGCCTGATGTACCGCGGCCGGCTGGTGCGCTGCGCGCCGCCGGAGGAACTGCGCCGGGAGGCGGGCGCGGTGAACCTGGAAGGCGCGTTTATCAGCACCATTCGCGAGTTGGAGGCGGCCAGAACATGAACGGCTGGGCGGTGGAAATCGACAATCTCTGCAAGAGCTTCGGCTCGTTCGTGGCCGTAGACCACGTTTCGCTGCAGGTTCCCAAGGGCGAGATTTTCGGTTTTTTGGGGCCGAACGGCGCGGGCAAGTCGACCACGATTCGGATTCTGTGCGGCCTGCTGGCGCCGACTTCCGGCCGCGCCGAAGTGGGCGGGCTGGACGTACACACGCAGGCCGAAGAGATCCGCCGCAACATCGGCTACATGTCGCAGAAGTTTTCGCTCTACGACGACCTGACGGTGGAAGAGAACATCGATTTTTTCAGCGGGATCTATGGAGTGGAGCGGGCGCGGCGGGCGGAGCGGAAGCGCTACGTGCTGGAAATGGCGGGAATCGAAGAGCGCCGCTCGGCGCTGACGCGCACGCTTTCGGGCGGTTGGAAGCAGCGGCTGGCGCTGGGCTGCGCCATTCTACACGACCCTTCGGTGCTGTTTCTGGACGAGCCGACTTCGGGCGTGGACCCGATCGCGCGCCAATCCTTCTGGGCGCTGATTCGCGATCTTTCTTCGACCGGCCACACCATTTTCGTTTCCACCCACTACATGGATGAAGCCGAGTACTGCAACCGGCTGGCGCTGATGTACCGCGGCAAAGTGATCGCCCTGGGCACGCCGGCCGAGCTGAAGCGGAACCTGACCTCGCACAACCTGTTCCAGCTCCAGACCGGCGATCTGCTGGGCACCATGCGCGCGCTCGAAGGGCTCGCGGGGGTACACGACGTGGCCATGTTCGGAAGCGGCCTGCACGTTACGGTGGACGACCGGGAGCGCGGCGCCGCCGCCATTCGCCAGGCGCTGGCGGGCAAGATCGAGATCGGGCGGCTGGAGCCGATCGAGCCTTCCATGGAAGATGTTTTCGTAGCCATGATCGAAGCCGAGGAAAGGAAGGCGGCATGAGGGACGCGCGTAACCGAGCCGCGACCGTCAGGGAGCAATCCTGGCCGCGAGGCTGGTCAGTTGGGGCCCGTCAAGAGATTAGTGCGGCCAAGCACGACGCCTCGTCTACCATGCGCGAGCGGGCGTCGAGAAGAGTCTCGACGCGGCACGCACGAGTGCGTGCGCCACGTCGGCCTCCAAGATTTGGAACGGTTATTTCGTGGCAAGTGCAGGAGAAGAAAAGCCGAGACGAATCTCGGCTCAGCAGGCTTGACAGCCTGCGCCACGGTAAAGGCAGGTGTGGTTCCCATGCGGACTAGCCTGCGGCGCCTGCGGGCCATCTGGATCAAAGAGCTGCGCCACATCGTGCGCGACAAGCGCAGCCTTTCGCTGGCGCTGTTTCTGCCGGTGATGATGCTGCTGCTCTACGGCTACGCCTTGAGCCTGGACGTGGATCATATTCCCACTTTGGTTTACGATCAGTCCGATACCGAGGCCAGCCGCGACCTGGTGAAACAATTCCAGGCTTCGCGGTACTTCGACGTGCTGGGCTATGTGCGGGCATATGCGCCCATCGAGCGCGCCATCGACCGCGGCAGCGTCCTGCTGGGGGTGGTGATTCCGCGCGACTACGGCAAGCAGGAGGGCTCCGGGCGGGTGGCGCCGGTGCAGCTTCTGCTGGACGGCAGCGACTCCAACACGGCTTCCATCGCGCTGGGCTACGCCGAAAGCGTGGTCAACAATTATTCGCTCACGCTGCGCGCGGACGCCCAGAATCGCCGGGCCGGACAGCGCGGCGGCACGCCCATCGACCTGCGCCTGCGGGTGTGGTACAACAGCTCGCTGGAATCGAAGAACTACGTGGTGCCGGGACTGATCGCGGTGATTCTGCAAATTATCTCCGCGCTGCTAACCTCGCTGACCATCGCGCGGGAACTGGAGATGGGAACGCTGGAGCAATTGCTTTCCACGCCGCTGCGGCCGGTGGAAATCGTGCTGGGCAAAATGCTGGCGTACTCGGTGGTGGGCGCGGTGGATTCGGTGGTGGCGCTGCTGGTGGGCCTGTTTGTGTTCACCGTGCCATTGCGCGGCAGCCTGCTGCTGGTGGCGGCGGGCACCGGGCTGTTCCTGTTTGGCGTGCTGTTCTGGGGCATCTTTATTTCGGCGGTTTCGAAGACCCAGTTGCAGGCCTACCAGATGGGCGTGCTCAGCTCGTTTCTGCCGGCGTTCCTGCTCTCCGGGTTCGTCTATTCGATCGACACCATGCCCAAAGTGATTCAGGCGGTGACCATCGTCGTCCCCGCGCGCTACGTGGTGACAATCATGAAAGGCGTGTTTCTGAAGGGGGTGGGATTGTCCATTTTGTGGAAGGAATATGTTTTTCTGGCCGCATTTGCGGTCCTGATCGCCTGGGCGGCCACACGCAAGCTGAACCAGAAGGTGGCATAAATGAGTTGGGAACGGATCGTCATCATTTTGCGCAAGGAGCTGATCCAGGCCTTGCGCGACCCGCGCATGCGGTTTCTGCTGTTCCTGCCGCCCATGATTCAGCTTGTCGTGTTCGGCTTCGCCGTGAACCTGGACGTGGACCACGCGCGCATCGCCTGGATGGACCTGGACCGCACGCCGGCCAGCCGCGAACTGCGCGAGCGCTTCGAAGGCTCCGGCCGCTTCGACGTGGTGGCGCTGGCGCGCAACGAGCAGGACGTGCAGAACGTGCTGGACCGCGGCCAGGCGCAGGCGGTGGTGCGCATCCTGCCGGAATTCGAGCGCAACCTGCGCCGCGGCGGCGATGCGCAAGTGCAGGTGCTGATCGACGGCACCAACTCCAACACGGCATCGCTGGTTTCGAGCTACGCGGCCAGCGTGGTGGCGGAGTTCGGCAATTCGATGTCGGCCCAGCAGCAGAATACCCGCCTGCTGATGCGCGGCGCGGCGGCGCCGGCGAATCCGGGATTGCCCACCGTTACGGCGCAAACCCGGGTGTGGTTCAACCCGGATTTGTACAGCCGCAATTACTTCGTCCCCGGCGTAATCGCCAACATCATCATGATTGTCACGATCATGCTTACGGCCATGGCCATCGTGCGCGAAAAGGAAATCGGCACGCTGGAACAATTGATGGTGACGCCGGTGAAGCCGCTGGAGCTGATGCTGGGCAAGACGCTGCCGTTCGCCCTGGTCGGCCTGGTCCAGGTGGCGCTGGTCACCACCGCGGCGCTGGTGATTTTCCATATCCCGCTGCGGGGCAGCGTGCCGCTGCTGTTCTGTTGCGCGTCGCTGTTTCTGATGACGAGCCTGGGCGCGGGCTTGTTCCTATCCACCGTATCCAACACCCAGCAGCAGGCCATGATGGGCAATTTTTTCTTCACCACGCCGGCCTTCATGCTGAGCGGGTTTGCGTTCCCCATCCGCAATATGCCGGTGGTGGTGCAGTGGCTGACCTATCTGAATCCGCTGCGCTACTTCATCGAAATCCTGCGCGGCATTTTTCTGAAAGGCACGGGCGCGGCCACGCTATGGCCGCAAATGGTGGCGCTGGCAGTGTACGGAGTGACTGTGCTGGGGCTGAGCACGGTGAGGTTCCATAAGAGCCTGGACTGAGTTGGAAGCAGGCGCATTTCGCTGTGTGGGCGTGGCAACCGCTCCCTGACGGTCGCGGCTCGGAAAGGGCATTCAAACCGAGCCGCGACCGTAAGGGAGCGGTTGCCTGAACGGGATTGGCTTGCCAACGAAGTGAGAATTGGGCTTCTCCCACGGAGGCCCGGCTGCGTACCCGCGCGGCAGTGATCCGTGCGATCGATCTGGAAATGGAAGCCCTTTCCAAGCGCGACACGAAAATCGAGGACCGTCCGCAGTAAACCTCGCAGATTCTCACCCGGGCCGTCGACAGGCTAGGCGGCCTGTCCCACTTCCCGTAACTCACCCGCCGTACCGAATCGGGCGCCATCGTACACTAATTGTTTATGCCCTTCGTATTTCGGCAGTCCATGTGCAACGAGGCGTTTGAGGGCCGCTTGTTTGCCGATACCGCCAAGGCGATCCGGCGGGCGGGGTATACGGGCATCGAGATCGCTCCTTTCACCTTGGCGGAGTGCCCGGCGGACATTGGCGCGGGCCAGCGCCGCGAATACCGGGCGGCGATGGCGGGCGAGGGACTGGCATTTGTCGGTTTACACTGGCTCATGGTCAGCCCCAAGGGTCTGCACGTGACCACGCCCGATGCCGCGCTGCGCGCCCGGAGTTGGGATCACATTCGGGATCTCATCGATCTGGCCGCCGATCTGGGTCCGGACGCGGTGATGGTTTTCGGCTCGCCCCGGCAGCGATCGACCACTGGCGGGCTGACGCGGGCGGAAGCGACGCGCCATTTCATCGACGGCCTACGCTCGGTAGCGCCCGATGCCGAATCCCGCGGTGTTACGGTGCTGGTGGAGGCGCTGCCCATCGCCCAATCGGACGTAGTCGAGACGCTCGCGGAAGCCGTCTCCATCGTGGATGAGATCGCAAGCCCGGCCGTCGGCACCATGTTCGACGTGCACAATGCCGTTGACGAGGCCGAACCTCACGCCGCGCTGGTGGAGCGCAACTTCCCCTATATCCGCCACGTACACGTCAATGAGCTGGACGGGCGCCACTGCGGATCACCATTGGCGAGCCGCGGCTACGATTTCAAACCGGTATTCGAGGTGCTGCGGCGGCGCGGCTACCGCGGCTGGATTTCGCTGGAAGCTTTCGACTTTACTCCCGGCGCCGAGCGCATCGCCGACGAATCGCTGCGTCATCTGGAATCCGAAATCGCCCAACTGGACAGTCACGCCTTATGAGCCACTACGTCGTTACCGGAGGAGCCGGGTTCATCGGTTCCGCTATTGTGCGGGCGCTTCTCGCCGAGGGAGCGCGCCGGATCGTTGTCATCGATAACCTGCTATCGGGCAGCGAATCGAACCTGGAGGAGGTGCGCGGCGCGGTCGATTTTCAAAAATCGGACATTCGGAATTACGATGAGATCGCACCGCTCGTCCGCGGCGCGGCGGTGATATTCCACGAGGCGGCCATCCCATCGGTGCCGCGCTCGATCGACGATCCGGTGCCTTCGCACGACGTCAATATCAACGGCACGTTCAACGTGCTGCGGGCGGCGCGGGATGGCAACGTGGGGCGGGTGGTCTACGCGGCATCGTCCTCGGCGTATGGCGACACCGAAGTTCTGCCCAAGCAGGAGTGGATGACGCCGCGGCCGAAATCGCCCTATGCGCTGCAAAAGCTGGTGGGCGAATATTACATGAACGTCTTTTCTTCCGTCTTCGGCCTGGAAACGGTGGCGCTGCGCTACTTCAATGTTTACGGCCCCCGGCAGGACCCCGGCAGCCCCTATTCGGGGGTGCTGTCCCTGTTCATGAAGGCGGTCCTGGAGCGCACTCAGCCCACGATTTTCGGCGACGGCAGCCAGTCGCGCGATTTCACTTACGTGGAAGACGTGGCCGCGCTCAACCTGAAGGCGGCGCGCGCGCCCAACGTTTCCGGCAAGCTCTACAACGGCGGCAACGGCGGGTGCATTACGCTCAACCAGGCGTGGGCGCTGCTGCAGAAGCTGGAGGGAGTGGAAATCCCGGCCCGCTACGGCCCGCCGCGCGCCGGCGACGTACACGACTCCCAAGCCGATACCACGCTGGCGGTGCGCGACCTGGGCCACGCGCCGAGGTTCAGCTTCGAAGAAGGCATGCGGCGAACGCTGGAGTGGTACCGGACTCAGTAGGTAGACTGGGACAGAACTCCCGGCCTGTCGGCTTCGGCTGAGCTTCAGCGACAGGCCAGGAGGCCTGTCCTACTTCCGCCCGCCGAACACGGCCTCCTCGAAGATTTTCAGATAGCAATCCACGTCGGTAAATCCGATTTCGCGCAGCCACTGGCACTGCAGCTCGACCGGCGCCAGAATGTTGGCGGCCTTATCGGAGCGGTTGTAATAGACGGACGCCACTTCGGCGCGGGTTTGGCCGGGGTGGATGGCGTGGAGGTTGTCGACGAACAGTTCGTCTTGCATCGCGCCCAGCCAATCGGTGGGCGACGACACGTGTTCCACGTTGACGAATATGCCGCCGCTGGCCAACAGGCCGTAGATTTCGCCGTAGACCTCACGCTTGCGTTGGTCCGGTTGATGGTGGATGGAATAGCCGGACACCACCGCATCGAAAGGCGCAAAGGGCCGGACGGCATCGACCCAGTCCGGCAAGCCGTAATCGGCGTGGACATATTGAGCGCGGCCGGTATGCTGCGCCATGCGCTGGCGCGCGGCTTCGAGCATCGGCTCGGAGAAATCCGCCAGCACGCCATGCGCGGAAGGGAAGCGGTCGAGCACCGCGTTGCCCAGCACGCCGTCGCCGCAACCCAGGTCGAGAAACGAGAGAGCTCGCTCCCCGCCTGCGGCCGCAATCAGCCGCAGCATCACGTCGATCTGTTCCTGGGCCAGAGGGATCCCGCCGCGCACTCCTTCCAGGTAGGTGGCCACCAGGGCGGAGTTCTGCCAAACTTTATCGGCACGTTCCATGTTCTTGAAGAAGGCGGAAGCCAGAAGTCAAGAAGCCGGAAGCGCAAACTTCCGTCTTCTCACTTCTGTCTTCCGACTCCCGCTCCTTTACGAAAAGCTCCCGGTTGCGCCCTGAAACCCGCGGACAGCCTGCTTGCCCATCCACTTAATCACGCGCGTGGCATCGTAGCAATACGCCAGGTTGTGGTTCAGAGTGGAGAAGCAATGCGGCTGGCAGCCCTTCTTCATCTCATTGAGCTGCTTCGTCTCGAATTTGTGCTCTCCCACCGTGCCCCAATCGTAAGTGGCCGAGTACATCGGGAAGCAAGGGGCCAGCGTGCCATCCACGCGGACGATCACGTTGTTGTGGCCCGCCCGGCAGCTCCACTCCTGCAGCTTGCCGCGCATGAACTGGCGCATTTCGTCCAGCCGCTGCACCGAGTTCACCATCTTGTAACCGGATTTGTTCTTTTCGATCAGCCAATCCACTAACTCGTCCACCCGCGGCCAATCTTCCTGCCGGATGTAAGTGACATTGTTCTCCAGGTGCGCGAAGTTATCGGGCTCGATCATCGGTGTTTCATTGATGTGATAATCGGTGGCGATGCGATGCTCGCGGGCGATTTCGGTCAACTGGCGGATATCGTCCATGTTATTGCGGCAGATATTCATGTTGAAGAACACGGTGTAACCGTAGCGGTACTGGCGCCTCACCAGGTGATCGAAGTACTTACGGATGGGAGTGAGCGCCTTGGGCAGGCCCGGCTTTTCGTCCACCGCGTCGACGGCCAGGTTGAAGGTAGCGACGCCGGAGTCTCCCAGCCGGTCGATCACGTCGGGCCGCAAGAGCCGCCCATTGGTGGGCACGTAGATCCAAAAGCCCTTCTTGGCGGCGTAGTAAACCACCTTATGGACGAACTGCGGGCGCAGCAGCGGCTCGCCGCCCATCAGGGCCAGCACACGGCAGCCATTGTCGTGAAGCCAGTCGATGGAGCGCCGCGCCACGTCTTCCGTCATGCCCTTGACGCTGTTGTCGAACGCCCAACAGTAATGACAGTCCAGATTACACTTCCACTCGGTAAACAGGTAAGCGATGATGGGATGAAAATTGCCTGTATAAAAGCGCGAACGAAGATATGGGAACATCCAGCCGCGCACGGCGCGGTAGACGTAGGGCGCGCCCCACGAACGTTTATCGGGAAAGACTTCGGGGTCCGGAATGCTTTGGAGCTCCGGACGATGCGGATAGACGGGTTCCGGGAGTGTCAACGGGTCGCTCGGAGACGGTACCAGGCTCTTCGGCCGGCTGCCGTTCTTGGCGTCTTTATCGACAAGCAACTGGTGCAACTGAACATCCACGCGAAAGGCGGCGTGGCCGCCGCCGGTTTTGTTATCGGATTGAAGTTCCATCCACGTTCCTCTCTAGCAATTTTTGTATCCAAGAATGTGGCAAAAAAAAGATGACCCCACGCGGAAAAACTGTTCTCTACCAGAGTACGACAGGCCAAGGATTGGCGGGAAACGTCCCACGGCGGGATTGTTCGAATCCGCACCCGCCAATGGGCGCGACTGCATACCTGGTACAAAGGAGGGAATGAGCGAGAAACGGCAGGATCGCCGATGCTTTCTGCTGGTTGCCGGCGGTGCGGTTGCGGGCGCGTGGATCCCGCCGGCCGGATGGAAGATGCCTTTTCGGCCGAGCCCCGTATGGCAGAGGGCGCGCACGGTGGTGCGCAGCGGGCAACTGGGCAGGATTGCCTTTTGCCGGAGTGTGCTTGGCTGCCGCGACAGTCTGCTGGCTGCGATCGATTGCGTACGGTTCGTCTTTGACGGCGCCGAGCCGGTTTGCGTCAGTGCGCAGGCCGGCCCGCCGGGCCAACGGGGGAGCGTGATCGCCACCTTCCGCTATCCTGCCTTCGTCGCCAGCTTCGAGCAACGCGCCGGAGCGGCGGAGAACACCGTCATCTGCGGAGCCGCGGCCACACTCGCGATAGGCTGGGACAGACGACCGCGTTTTGGCGTCTTTCGCGTCTTGCCCGGGGACGACAGCCTGACAGACGACGCAAGGGCATCGTCCGTCCCGACTCCGGCCTTTCTCGGCGTCCCGCCACGGGCGGATATGGAAACCCGCGCGCGCTCCGCGACCGCTGGCCGGCTGCTGGAGGCGGCGTTGCGGGAGGGCCGGCCGATAGACTGTTCTCGAAACGCGGAGGCGTTATGGACGTAGAGTGGATCCGGCGCGTGTGCATAGGTTTGCCGCACGCGACCGAGCAAGTCCTGTGGGGCGCGGACCTGGTGTTCAAGATCGGCGGCAAAATGTTCGCGGCCGCGCCCATGGAGCCGGCGCCGGTCTGCCTGTCTTTCAAATGCACGCCCGAGCGGTTCGCCGAATTGACTGAACGGCCGGGCGTGATTCCCGCGCCTTATTCGGCGCGGGCGCACTGGGTGGCGCTCGAAAACGAAGACGCGCTGCCCAGGGCGGAGATTCGGGAGTTGCTGCGCGAGTCTTATGGTTTGGTGCTGGCCAGGCTGCCGAAGAAGCGCCAGGCCAAATTGCAGGCCGGGCGGAAGCGGAAGAAGGGGCAAGCGGAGTAATTGCAGGGCAGACCACACAAAACGATGGTCTGCCCCACGGTGAAGCTACGCCTTTTGCAGCTCTTCCAAAGCCGCACCCGTGGCGGCTTCCACATCGGCGTGCAGGCTGTTGCCGTGAGCATCCATGGTCACGATGGCGGCGAAGTTGGCGACCCGCAGGTGCCACATCGATTCCGGGATGCCGAACTCAGTGAGGTACACGCCCAGGACTTTCTCCACCGTGCGGGCGTAGTACTGCGCCGCGCCGCCGATGCCGTTCAGGTAGACCGCGCCGTATTCTTTGAGCGCCGCCAGAGTCTTGGGCCCCATGCCGCCCTTGCCGATCACGGCGCGCACGCCGTATCGTTTGATGACGTCGGCCTGGTAGGGCTCTTCGCGGATGCTGGTGGTGGGTCCGGCGGCTTTGACTTTCCATTCGCCGCCTTCCTGGAGCATCACCGGACCGCAATGGTACAGCACGGTGCCGTGCAGGTCCACCGGCGGCGGGTTCTTCATCAGGTAGGCATGAACGTTATCGCGGCCGGTGAACATCTCGCCCGTAATCAGCACCACGTCGCCCACCTTCAGAGCGCGCACCTGGGCTTCGGTGAGAGGCGGCGTCAGCACCACCTCGCGGCCGCTCAGCGGGAAGCCCTCGCCCCGCGCCATGCGCTCCACATTGCGGGCCGGGTCGCGGTACATCCATTGGGTGATAGCGCCGCTCGAGGGGTCCAGCCGCACGCCCAGCCGGCGAAACGCCCAACAGTCGTAGGCCACCGAGACGAAGAAACTGGCGGGCAGGCGATTGGCGGCGGTGATTTTGCACCCGATCAGAGAAGCTTTGCCGCCGAAGCCCATGGCGCCCACCCCCAGGCGGTTGGCTTCCTCCATGATCTCGGCTTCCAGCTTGGCCAGAGTCGGATTGGGGTTGGTATCATCCAGGGTGCGGAACAATTGCCCCTTGGCCAGATCGTAGCCGTGCGCGCGGTCGCTGCCGATGCACACGCCCAGCGCGCCGGGCGCGCAACCCTGTCCCTGCGCCTGCCACACCGCGTGCAGGATGCACTTGCGCACGCCCTCCAGGTTGCGGTCGGCGCGGCCCAAATGATCCAGGTTGCAGGGCACCGAATATTGAATATTCTTGTTCTCGCAGCCGCCGCCCTTCAGGATCAGCTTCACCTCGATTTCGTCCTCTTCCCATTGCTCGAAGTGAATGACCGGGGTTTCCGTACCCAGGTTGTCGCCGCTGTTTTTCCCGGTCAGCGAATCCACCGAATTGGGGCGCAATTTGCCGCGGCGCGTGGCTTCGGCAACGGCTGCCCGAATGGCTTTCGCGATGGCGATCTGGTTGACTCCCACCGGCGTATGGATGACGAAGGTCGGCATACCGGTGTCCTGGCAAATGGGGCCTTCGTCGTCTTTGGCCATATCCACGTTGGAAAGAATGATGTCGAGCGCCTGCGAGGACTGCGTCCCCGGCGTTTCGCCCTGGGCCGCGATGGACATGGCGGCGCGCACGTCGGGCGGCAGATTGGTCGAGGTCTGTGTGATCAGTTCCAGCAGACTATTAGTAAGAAATTCCATAATCAGGCCTACTTCTATCTTAAGGCAGCGGCTGAAAATTAGCGATCACCGTCCGCCTGCCGCCGATCTCGCACTCCGTGACACTAACCCTAGAAAAAGACGACACTTTGCCGAACAAAAGACGACACTTTGCCGATATGGGGAGTAGGAAAGCGGGTTTACGTTTCTGTACTAACCAGACGATCGCGCGCGTCACATTCTACGGAAGGCGAGTCCAGTGGTGAAGAAAGGCTCAAACTTCGTTGCGTTTCAGGGTAAGAGTGGTATAATTGCGCGGTCATATGATCATTTTGGCGGAAAGCGCGCAACCGGCTCAAACGCTGGCGGTATGGCAGTTCATCGTGGTGGTCGCCGTCGCACCGGTTGCAACCATTGTAGCCATCATGTGGGCGTTTTCGCAGAACAACAAGAGGGCGGAGCAAGTCAAAATGGAACTGACCGAATCAATGGCTAACCTCCATGCCCGCGTGACCGACCTGAGAGCCGACCTCGATAAGAGAATCGACCAGAATGGGGCCGTTGTTACGGAACTGATCAAACGGGTCGACGCCAACCTGACCAGCCAGAAGGCCGACCTGATTTGGAGAATTGACCAGAACGTGTCCGCGGTTACGAAACTGCAGAACGACGTTAGCGGCCAACTGACCGGCCTGGGGGCCGAACTCAAGGCTCACAGAAGCGAGTTGCGATCCGAAATGCAAACGGACAGGGCGCGGGCCGAGGAGTTGGTGAAGGCGCAAATGGATGCCGCTGTCTTGAAGCTGGAGCTTAAGATGACTCAGAATCAGAGCGAACTGGTGAGATTGATCGGCGAGCGTCTTCCTCCGGCGGCGGCCAGTGCACCGCAACGGTAGCTTGTACCCGAGTCGATGAGCGGGGATGGGAAACGGGGCGGCGTTTTCATAGCTTTCGCCCGCGACCGCTTTTCGCCGGCCCGCTTCAGTCCGATGCAATCGCCGGACTTGCTTGCGCCTACTCCCAGCGCAAGGCGTTCATGGGATCGATCGCGGTGGCCCGCCGCGCCGGGATATAGCCCGCCAGCGCCGTCACGGCCGCGATGCCGAGCGATGCGGCGGCCAGCGTGAGCAGGTCGGTAGGCTGCACTCCGAACAACTGCGCCTGAATCAGGCGGGTTACGGCGTAGGCGCCGGTCAGTCCGATGGCCACGCCGATGGCGGCCAGGGTCAGCGTCTCGCGCAGCACCATCCACATTACCGAGCTTCGCCCCGCGCCCAGCGCCATGCGGATGCCGATCTCGCGGGTGCGCCGCGCCACCATGAACGCCATCACGCCATACAGGCCGAGCGCGGCCAGCAGCGTGGCCAGGCAGCCGAACGCGCTCGAAAGCGTGGCCAGCAGCCGCTCGGTGAGCAGCGAGATTTCCATTTGGTCGTCGAGCGTGCGCATGTCGTGCACGGGCACGCTGGTATCCACTCCCACCGCTGCTGCATACAGCGTGTGAAACAGGCGCGTGGGGTCGCCCTGGGCGCGCACGTAGACTGTCTCCCCGTCCACCCAGTCCTTCTGACGATCGGGAATATACAGCTCGTAGGGAATTTCGTCGCGCATGTTTTCGTATTTCGTATCTCCCACCACGCCCACGATCTCGATATCCGTCTTGGTTCCCGGGTCGATGCCGAAGCCGACGTGGCGGCCCAGCGGATTGGCCGTTCCAAAATATCGCTTGACGAATTTCTGGTTCACGATCCCCACTTTGGGCGCGCCGGTTACGTCGCGTTCGTTGAAGTCGCGGCCCAGCAGCACCGGGATTTTGAGCGTCTTGAAGAACCCGGGGCTGCAAGACTGCATGTGCGGATCGGGGCGTTCGTCCGGCTTTACCGAATAGCCTTCGATGGTGATCCAGTTATCCCACTCGTTGTCTTCCAGCACCGGGACCTCCGCGATAGTGTGAGACTCCACGCCGGGGAGCGCGCTCAACCGGTCGTGCAGGCGGCGGTAGTAATCCACGGTCCACTTGGGGTCGTAGCGGCTCAAGGTGGGGTCGACGTCGAAGGCGACCAGGTTCTTGACCTCGAAACCGGGGTTCAGCGTCTTCAGATTGCGCAAGCTCTGCAGGAACAGGCCGGCGCCGATCAGCAGCAGCAGCGAGAGCGAAACCTGCGCCACCACCAGCCCTTTGCGCAATCCGGCCGAGGCGCCATGGATCACCGCGCCCGCCTGGTCCTTCAACGTATTGGCCAATTTCGGCCGCGTGGATTGCCAGGCCGGAACCAATCCGAAAAGCGCGCCGGCGAGCAGCGAAATCGCGAAGGTAAACGAGAGGACCGTCCAATCCGGCGTGGCGGTGAGCGAGAGCGGGGTATGGCCGGAGGGTAGAAAATCGATCAACGCCTGGTCGAGCAGGACTCCCAAACCGACTCCCAGAGACCCGCCAATGGCGGCGAGGACCAGGCTTTCCACCAGCAGTTGGCGGACGAGCCTGCCGCGGCCCGCGCCCAGCGCCAGCCTCACGGCGATTTCCTTCTGCCGCGCCGAGGCGCGCGCGATCAGCAGATTGGCCAGGTTCGAACATGCGATCAGCAGCACCAGGCCAACGACGCCCATCAGCGCAAAAAGCGGCTTCGCGTATGTCCGGCGCAGGTTGGAGCGGCCCTTCGAGCCAGGCATCACGTCCATCCACATCTTCAGGAATTCCTGTTTGACGAGGGGCGATGCCTTGGCGAAAGGTTTCTCCGTCACTTCGCGGTTGAGAAGCTGGTGAAAGAGCGGCTGCAGTCCGGCTTGCGCTTTTTGCAGGGACACGTCCGGTTTGAGGCGTCCGAAAACTTCCACCCAGCGGAAGCGGTCGTCGTTCAAGCGGCTATAATTTGTATCGCGCGGCAGGTCGTCTTTCATGGTCATGGGAATGCGAATCTGCGGCGCGCGGCCCGGTTCCACGCCGTCGAACCCGGCCTGGCTCACGCCGACGATCGTGAGCGCCCGGCCATTCACCACGATCTGTTTTCCCACAATGCCGCGGTCCGCGCCGAAACGCGCCCGCCAATAGCCGTAGCTCAGTACGGCCAGCGGATGCCCGCCTTGATACAAATCGTCGGAAGCGGTGAAGACGCGCCCGATGGCCGCGCCGATGCCCAGAACCGGGAAGTAGTTGCCCGACACAAAATCGGCCCCGATCAGCTCCGTGCGGCCCTCAAACGACGCGCTTACGGTATTCGGGTAGGTGCAGAACATGCCGCTGAAGACCTGGTTCTTGTCGCGGATTTCCCGATACATCGGGTAAGAGAGCTTGTCCCTCCCGTTGTTGCCGCCGTAATGTTTGCCGCGTCCGGCCAGCATCGTGAGCTGCTCCGGATTTTTCACCGGAAGCGGCTGCAAAATGAGCTGGTTGATGAGGGTGAAGATGGCCGCGTTGGCGCCGATGCCGAGTGCGAGCGAAAGCACGGCCACGGCCAAAAACACGGGCGACTTGCGCAGCGTGCGCAGCGAATACCGGAAATCCCGCAGTAGGACACCCATGGACGGATATACTGCGCCGGGCGGAAAAGGTTACGAATTGTCCTCGTGGCAGGCTGTCAGGCGGTTGAGCCGCAATCATGCCTTCGCCACGGCCGTCTCAACGCGAAATCCAGTACCGCGCGGGCAGGTCCGTTACCGGGCCCACCACCGGGGAGGAGAAGACCACGCTGGTAGTGGGGACGCCGAAATCGAGCAGCTTTTCCACCAGGCGCTCCAGTTCCTCCACGGACGCGGCCACCACCTTGAGGATAAAGGCATCGCCGCCGGCCACGTGGTGGCATTCCGCGATCAGGTCCATGCTCTTCACGGCATTGAGGAACGGCCGGTACTTGGGCCCATCGCAACTCAGGCGCACGATGGCGAGCACCTGGAATCCCAGCGCTTCCCGGTCGATATCGACGCGGTAGCCGCGAATGATGCCGGCCTCTTCCATGCGGCGCATGCGTTCGGCGGTGGCCGCGGGGGAAAGGCCGATCCGCCGGCCGAGCTCGGCATAGGAGATGCGGGCGTCCTTTTGTAGTATCGAAAGTAGGTTATAGCCTAAATCATCCAGCAGACCAGCAGATTCAATGGCCATGCGGCAATTTTACCAGCGAATCCTACTGTTCGAGGAACGAGCGGCGGCGTTATCATTTCCGCAGGATGATGCTACTCGGCGGCCAGCCCCTGAAACTGTGCGATATCGCGGCTATCGCGTCCGGCGAACGGGTGCGGCTCGCGCCGGATGCCATCGGACGGATGGAGGCCTCGCGGCGGGTGGTGCGCAAAGCGGCCGAAGAGCGTCTGCCGGTCTACGGAATCAATACCGGGTTCGGCAAGCTGTGCGGCGTGAAGATTCCGTGCGAGGACATCGAACGGCTGCAACTGAATCTGGTGCGCAGCCACGCCTGCGGAATCGGGCGTCCGCTCTCCGCGGGAGAGACGCGCGCCATGGTGGCGCTGCGCGCCAACACGCTGGCCCTCGGCTACAGCGGGGTGCGGCCAGCCGTGGCCGAGGCGCTGTGCGAGATGCTGAATCGCGGCGTGCACCCGGTGATTCCGGAAAAAGGATCGGTAGGCGCGAGCGGGGATCTGGCGCCGCTGGCACATCTGGCATTGTGCGCCATCGGCGAAGGTGAGGCGGTTTATCGCGGCGAGCGCGTGCCGGGCGGCGTGGCGCTTGTGCGCGCGGGGATCGAACCGCTGAAACTGGAGGCCAAGGAAGGGCTTGCGCTGTTGAACGGTACGCAGGCGTTGACGGCGGTGGGCGCGCTGGCGCTCTGGCGCGCTCATCGCCTGGCCGGCATCGCCGATCTGGGCGGCGCGCTTTCGCTTAAAGCGCTGCTCGGCACGCCGGTCGCCTTCGACCCCCGCATCCACGCCGCGCGTCCGCACGCGGGACAGGCGGTGGTAGCGGCGCGATTGCGCGACCTATTAGAGGAAAGCGACGTCGCTCCGGATCGGCGGACGGCGCCCGCGCGCGTCCAGGACGCCTACAGCCTGCGCTGCATGCCGCAGGTACACGGCGCGGTGCGCGGCGCGCTGGAATTTGCCCGCGCCACGGTCGAGATCGAATCCGGCAGCGCCACCGACAATCCGCTGGTCTTTCCCGAATCCGGCGACGTGCTGAGCGGCGGCAACTTCCACGGGGCGCCGCTGGCACTCGGGTTCGACACGGCGGCCATCGCTCTCACCACGCTGGCCTCCATCACCGAGCGCCGCATCGATCGGTTGGTGAATCCCGATCTCAACCAGGGGCTGCCCGCGTTCCTGGCCGCGCATCCCGGCGTCGGTAGCGGCTTCATGATCGCGCACGTGGCCGCGGTTTCCCTGCTCGCCGAATCGAAGGTGCTGGCGCATCCGGCCAGCGTGGACAATCTGCCCACGTCGGGCGGCCAGGAGGATCACGTTTCCATGGGCATGACGGCGGCGCTCAAGCTGCGGCAGATCGTCGAAAACGGTGAAGCAATCGCCGCCATCGAACTGTTGACTGCCAGCCAGGCTTTGCATTTTCGCGCACCGTTCGAGGCCGGCAGGGAACTCGGCCGGGTGCTCGAAGCGGTGCGCGCCATTGCCCCGCCCTCGAGGGATGACCGTCCGCTTTCGCGCGACATCGAAGCCGTGGCCGCGGCCGTCCGCGAAGGCCGCTTCGACGAATGGGCCATGCCGGAAACGCTGCCGTCTCCGGCGGAGGTAATGCAATGAATGTAGAGACCGCGATTCAGGCTCCGCGCGGGAGCCGCCTGCGCTGCCAGGGTTGGCATCAGGAGGCCGCCTTGCGCATGCTTCACAACAACCTCGATCCGGAGGTTGCCGAAAAGCCGGACCAGCTCATCGTCTACGGCGGCACCGGACGCGCGGCGCGCGATTGGCCCAGCTTTCACGCCATCGTGCGCTCGCTGGAATCGCTCGCCAACGACGAAACCCTGCTGGTGCAATCGGGCCGTCCGGTGGGCATCTTCCGCACCCACCCCGAAGCGCCGCGCGTGCTGCTGGCCAATTCGAACCTGGTGGGCCACTGGTCCAACTGGGACGAATTCAACCGGCTGGAGCGGCTCGGCCTCACCATGTACGGGCAGATGACGGCCGGCTCCTGGATCTACATCGGCAGCCAGGGCATCGTACAGGGAACCTTCGAGACCTTCGCCGCGCTGGCGCGCAAGCACTACGGCGGATCGTTGGCGGGCAAGCTGGTGGTGTCGGGCGGAATGGGCGGAATGGGCGGCGCGCAGCCGCTGGCCGCCACCATGAACGGCGCGCGCTTCCTTGGCATCGAGGTCGACGCCGCGCGTATTCAGCGACGGCTCGATACCGGTTATTGCGACCGCGTCGCCTATACGCTCGACGAAGCCCTGCGCCTGCTCGACACCAGTGACGCGGTTTCGGTGGCGCTGGTGGGCAACTGCGCCGACGTGCTCCCCGAACTGGTGCGCCGCGGTACGGTGCCCGACGTCGTTACCGACCAGACCAGCGCGCACGACCCTCTCAACGGCTACGTGCCCAACGGTATGACGCTAGCCGAAGCACTGGCGCTGCGCACGCGCGATCCGGAGCAATACATCGCGCGATCCATGGCCGCGATGGCGGCGCACGTCGAAGCCATGCTGGCGCTGCAGAAGGCCGGCGCGGTGACGTTTGACTACGGCAACAACATCCGCACCCATGCCAAGCAGGCCGGCGTGGAGCGCGCGTTCGATATTCCGGGGTTCGTGCCCGAGTACATCCGGCCGCTTTTCTGCGAAGGCCGCGGCCCGTTCCGCTGGGTGGCGCTTTCGGGCGATCCGGCCGATATCCACCGCACCGACGAACTGGCGCTCGCGCTGTTCCCGCGCGACGAAACGCTGGCACGCTGGATCCCGCTCGCCCAACAGCGCATTCGTTTCCAGGGCCTTCCCGCGCGCATCTGCTGGCTCGGCTACGGCGAGCGCGCCGAATTCGGGCTCGCCATCAACCGCCTTGTGCGCAACGGGGAATTGAAAGCGCCCATCGTGATCGGCCGCGATCACCTGGACACCGGCAGCGTGGCCAGCCCGTTCCGCGAGACCGAGGGCATGCGCGACGGCTCCGACGCCATTGCCGATTGGCCGCTGCTCAACGCGCTGGTCAATACCGCGGCCGGCGCTTCCTGGGTCAGCATCCACAACGGCGGCGGCGTGGGCATCGGCTACTCGCAACATGCCGGCATGGTGGTGGTGGCGGACGGCACCGAAGAATCGGATCGCCGGCTGGAACGCGTCCTCACCTGCGACCCCGGCATTGGCGTGGTGCGCCATGCCGACGCGGGTTACGAGCAAGCCGCCGCCTTCGCGCGCGACCGCGGCATTCGCCGTCCCATGGATTCGTTACATTAGGAGTCGAATGCCCCGACAGCTCGTAGAGTGTGTACCCAATTTCAGCGAAGGGCGCGACATGGCCAAGGTCGACGCCATCGTGCAGTCGATCCTGGCGGTTCCCGACGTCGTGCTGCTCGATCGCGAGAGCGACCCCGATCACAATCGCAGCGTGCTGACGTTCGTCGGCCCTCCGAACGCCGTGGCGACCGCGGCCTTTGCCTCGGTCGAGAAAGCGGTCGCGCTGATCGACCTCACCCATCACACCGGCGCCCATCCGCGCATCGGCGCCGCCGACGTGCTGCCGTTCATTCCCATCGAAGGCGTCACCGTGGAAGAGTGCGTGCAACTGGCCGAGCGGCTCGGGCAGGAGCTATGGACGAGACTCCATCTGCCCGTCTACCTCTATGAAGCCGCGGCGCGGCGTCCGGAGCGCACTAATCTCGAAAACATTCGCAAGGGCCAGTTCGAGGCTCTGCTGCGCGAGATGGGTACGGCGGCGGCGCGCGATCCCGATATCGGCGACGCGGTCTGCCATCCCACCGCCGGCGCCATCGTCGTCGGCGCGCGCAAGTTCCTCATCGCCTACAACGTCAACCTGAACACGGCCGATCTTTCCATCGCCAAGCGCATCGCGAAAACGATCCGCTTTTCGAACGGCGGCTTCCGCTTCGTGAAGTCGATGGGCGTCATGCTGGCCTCGCGCAACCTGGCGCAGGTTTCGATCAACCTTACCGATTTCGAACAGACGCCCATGCACCTGGTTTTCGAGACCGTGCGGCGTGAGGCCGAACGGTATGGCGTGGGCGTGGCTGGCAGCGAGATCGTCGGGCTGATCCCGAAGAAATCCATCGAGCTCTCCGCCGAGTATTTCCTGCGCTTTGAAAACTTCCGCCCCGAGCTGGTGCTGGAAAACCGCATCGCCGAAGCCGTGTCGGCGCGCGGCGGGTTGCCGGAGTTCCTGGACGCGCTCGCTTCCCCCGCGGCGACTCCCGGTGGAGGCAGCGCCGCCGCGGCCGCCGGCGCCATGGCCGCCGCGCTGGGTTCGATGGTGACGCGGCTGGCGAAACTCGATCCCGCGCCCTTCGAATCCGATCGGCGCTTCTTCACCGAGGCCGTGGATCGCGACGCGGCAGCGTTCAACCAGGTCATGGCCGCCTACAAACGCCCCAAGGACGAACGCGCCCCCTACGTGGAAGCCGCCCTCCACGGCGCCGCCGAGGTCCCGCTCGAAGCGATGGAGCGGTCCCGCAACCTGGGCGCGCGCCTGGACGGGCTGGTTGTGCCCTCCAGGTTCTCGAGCGACCTGGCGGTAGCGAAGTCGCTAGCCGCCGCCGCCCGCGCCGGTGCATGGGAAAACGTCAAGATCAATCTGGACTCGATTCAGGATGCCGAATTCAAAGCAGCAGTTCAGCGGCGCGTGGATGCGCTGTAGGGTTAGAGTTGCAGACGTGGCGCACACACACTTGGGTGCAGCGTTGAGTCTCCGAACTCTACTGAGGCCGTCCCGGCATTTCGCGCCGTCAAGGAGAATAAGCTGAGCCCTTCCGTCGCACTACGACCGCTGGCAGAACCTGTGGGGCAGACCATCGTTTTTTGTGGTCTGCCCTGCACTACCCGAACATCCTCGCTCGTCCTCCTATTCAGCCTCTCACCAGCGCGAGATTGCCAGCGGTCCGATGGCACGGTGGCAGACCACAAAAAACGATGGTCTGCCCCACGGACCGCCCCACTGCCCCGCGAGTTCGAAACTTGGCTCACCTTAATTTCCACGGCCTCAGGAATTCGGAGTCTCCACTCGACGCCTCCGTGCCATAGCAAGACGGGCGTCGGCAAGAGTGCCGACGCGGCACGCAGGAGTGCGTGCGCCACATTATGTCTGATCTCGCCCTTCTGAACTGCTCCCAACTCGTCACCCTGGCCGGACCCGCCCGCGCGCGCACCGGCGCCGAGTTGCGCGAACTCGCCATCATCCCCGATGGCGCCATGCTCGTGCGCGACGGCCGCATCGCCGTCATTGGTCCGCGCGCGGCTATCGAGCCGGGTCTTTCCCGCGACACCAAAATTGTGGACGCAGGCGGCCGCGTCGTTCTGCCGGGCTTTGTCGACGCCCACACTCACGCCGTCTTCGCCGGCAACCGCGCCGATGAGTTCGAACGCCGCGCTCTGGGCGCAACCTACGCCGAAATCGCGGCGGCCGGCGGAGGCATTCGCTCCACCGTGCGCCATACCCGCGAGGCTTCCGAAGACGATCTTCTGGACGCCGCCCGCCGCTACGCCCGCTGGTTCCTCGCCGGAGGCACCACCACCATCGAAGTCAAGTCCGGCTACGGCCTCTCGCTCGCGGCCGAGCTGAAAATTCTCCGCGTCATCCGCGCGCTGGGCGCTTCCGGGCTCCTCCGCACGGTGCCCACGTTCCTTGGCGCGCACGAGATCCCCGACGAATACCGCGGCCGCACCGGCGAATACGTGCGTCTCGTCATCGACGAAATGCTGCCCCGTGTCGCCGAAAAGAAACTGGCCGATTACTGCGACGTTTTCTGCGAACCCCATATCTTCGACGTGCCGAACGCCCGCGCCATTCTGCGCGCCGCGCAAGCCCTCGGCCTCGGCGCGCGAATTCACGCCGATCAGTTCAGCCCCGATGCCGGCGCGCTGCTGGCGGCGGAAATTGGAGCCGCGACCGCCGATCACCTGGAATCGACCACCGCAGCGGGCTTTGCCGCACTCGCCCGAGCCTGCGTCCAGCCCGTTCTGCTGCCCGCGTCGGTCTATCACCTCGGCTCCACGCGCTACCCCGCCGCGCGCGCCATGATCGAAGCCGGACTCGCCATCGTGCTCGCCACCGATTTCAACCCCGGCTCCTCGCCCACCGCCTCCATGCCCATGGTGCTTTCGTTGGCTTCGACTCAGTTGCATCTGACTCCAGCCGAATCGATCGCGGCAGCGACCATCAACGCCGCCTACAGCCTCGGCCGCGGAGGCGAGATCGGCTCGCTCGAACCCGGCAAATTCGCCGACTTCGCCATCCACGATTGCGCCGATTACCGCGAGCTCGCCTACTTCTTCGGCCGTGAGCCAGCGCTCGCCGTCTATTCGGCGGGAACCTGCGTCTACCAGCGCGAAACGAATTGAAGCGGCGTCACGCGGGGCAACCACTCGTGCCGCATCGGCGCAACAAGGCAGCATCGCCGGCCGCAGGCAGCGTTAGTCACGATCCCGCCAGCGCGCCGCCAACTGTCAGCAACGCGCGTTTCTCGGCCACGTGGCGTGGCAGATCGGCGGAGGTTCGTTTCCGATATGCCACTTTCGAGGAAGTTGCGCTTCGCTGTGCTGGCTCGTCTTGCTTCGTGTATATGGCAGATATATACTCGGTGATGTGGCGGAACCGGGCGATCTCCTCGATGGCTGCTCCGGTTTTGAATGGGACGAAGCAAACGCGCACAAGAACTGGGAGCGGCATCGAGTCAGCTCCGAAGAGGCTGAGGACGTCTTCTTCAACGAGCCCCTGGTCGTGCGCGGCGATATCCGACACTCCCGGCGGGAAAAAAGGTACTACGCGCTTGGGCAGACCGGCGGCGGGCGATACCTGTTCGTGGCGTTCACCATCCGCCGATCCCTTGTGCGCGTAATCTCCGTCCGGGACATGAATCGACGAGAAAGGGATGCCTATGCCAAACACGAAAATGAAGCCGGTGCCTGAGTTCCACTCCGAAAATGAGGAGCGCGAGTTCTGGGCGACCCAGGATTCGACGGAGTTCTTCGATTGGCGGTCCGCCGAGCGCCGCAAGTTTCCAAACCTGAAGCCCACCCTGCGGACCATTTCTCTGCGGCTGCCGGTCTACATGATCGAGGATCTCAAAGTCCTGGCCAACAAGCGCGACGTACCCTATCAGTCCCTGCTCAAGGTGTTCCTCGCCGAGAGGCTAGAGAAGGAGCGCCGGCGGGCGTAGCCGGGCACCCACCTTCCATTTAGCCGGCCGCTCATGTCTTGGTTAGTCCAGATATCGTTCTGAACCTCGCACAGGCAGTAAGATGGCGGCTGCAGCACGGAAAAAAAGGACCTTCTGGAAACTGACCGGCCCCATCAAGAGCCAGGCGACGGATTGTCCCCAACTTGCGGATCTGCCTTCGATGAGCCTTGGCGAGAGGCTCTATTGCGGGCTCACCACGTAATCTTTGAAATAACTGGTGCTATCGGTCTTCGACCACAGCCCGATCCTGCCCGCGACCGGCGGGCGGAGCACCGGATTGTTGGCGGGGAACAAGTCCTCGTTCGGCGGGCCTCTCTTCCCTGCGCGCGGTTCGCTGCCGAGCGTATACTCCAGCGCCAGCGTGCCGTCGAGCCAGGCTTTGAAGCTGGCGCCATCCACCGTCATCTTCAACTCGTGCCAATTGTTCCGGTCGAGCATGAATGGCTTGTCGCGGTCGCTGAACTTCATGTTCCGCCGGATGCCGTTGTGGAACTCCCACAGCGCGACGTTGTTCTCCGTATCGTTGTAGCGGACCGCCAGCCAGTCTCCATTGGGCTTCACGTTGAACAGGATGCCGGAGCAGCGGTCCGAATCGCCGCCGACGGTTTTGAACTTCATGCCGATGGCGCCGTTCGAGAAGTTGTCGACGCTCTTCAGCACAGCCACCGGATAGTAGGCGAACTGCTTGGCATTGTCCATCAGTTCCTCGTTCGAGGTGCCATACAGCTTGCGCGCTGTCTGGAGCAGCAGCCTGGTGGGATTATCCTTGCTCGCGACCCACGGCCGGCCGTCGAGCATGATCACTTTCTCGCCGCCATCCTGAGCGACGATCCACGTTCCCACCATCGGCTCGAACGCGACCGGCGGCTTGCCAACCTGTTCGCGGCCGAGATCGGCTTTGAGATCCGCCGCGCCGGCCGTGGCGGATAGAAGAACGGCGCCGGACACAACCAATCCGTGTCGTATGAGTGCCTTCATTGGAACCTCTTTCGTGTCAGTATAGCGCCCGCCAGGATCAGTCCCGGCCAGACGCCATAGAAGATCGTACCAGCCCATTTCGGCGCCACGGCGAGCGGATGCCCGCGAAAAACCGCTCCTTCATTCTCCGCCGGCGGCGCGACGCCGGCCAGCGAGTAAATCGCCTCCAGCACGGCTTCGGCCGTGGTCGCCCGGCTCATCGTCCGGCGCCCGCCCAGTTCGTACCGGATCTCCCCGTAGCCGGCGCCGGTCTGCTCGAAAAGCCCGATCGAGGTGGCGGATACGTACCGCACCTCCAGGTTCGGCATCGCGCGGCGCAACTTCGAAAGGGCGCGATGTTCCAGATCGTCTCGCCGCGGATCCTCCGGCGCCAGGTGCACCTCGATCCGTAGCGGCGCATGGATCTGGAGCAGTGCGCGCTCGTCGCCTTCCGGGAACGAGTTGCTTCGGGCTTCCGATGTATCCCAGCTTGGCCTCGCGAAGGTACACGCGAAGACGCTCGCCGCCGCCAGCGCGCCGATCGCAGCCGATTGGAACGCCCGCCGCCTAACCCCGATTCCAAGCCGCATCCACACCGCCGCCACGCCGAGGCCCGTCAGCGTCAGCACCAGCGCGACGAGCACCGTGTCGAGCCGCACCAGTCCGTGTTGGAATTCCGCCACCATGGCCGCGGGCGTATAGCCGGCCGCGCGCTCCCACCAGCCGCCCTGAATCGCGCCGAAGAAACTCACAATCCATGTGCCCACGGTGATGCCGAGCGTCAGGATCGCCGCCGTGGAGGGATGCTCGGCGATTGCCGCCATGGCGGCGGCAAGCCCGATCGTGAGCCCCGCGTTGAGCACGTGCCCGAAACCGAGCGTGATCAGCTCGGGCGCGTAAACCTGGCCGCCGTAGCTCTTCCACAGCAGGATCGCGCTGAGCGGCGGCAGCATCGCCGCGAGCCACCCCGCCACGAGCACCGCCGCCTTCACCAGAATGCGGGCGAACGGCGACATGCCTTGCTGCGATTCGAGCTTGAGCCCGCCGCTCTGCCGATCCCCGGCCAACAGCCGAATCGCCACGAACGGCAGCAGGAAAACCGCCGCCAGTTCACAGGCGCTGAACGCCGGAGCCCATACCCCGACCAATGGCGACAGAGCCTCTCCCACGCCGGCCGAAGTTCCGTTCAGCCCGCTCACTTCCGCATAAGTCCGTACGGCGCTGATAAAAGACACTCCCACCAGCGGCCCCATGGCGAACAGCAACACCCACCAGGCCCTGGACACGACGAGCTCGCGGCATTCCTTTTCCAGGAGCCACAACCATGGCGCGCGCACTCTTGCTTGCCGCGTCGAGTCTCCGAACTCCTGAAGTCGTGGAATTTGGGTTGAGCCAAGGTTCGAACCGGCCAGCGAACGGCCGGGCTGGGCCCGGCTGGACCGATTGACAATCGGTCCGCAGGTTGCCAACCTGCCCCACAAAAATTGGGTCACCCTGCGGAGCCACCGGCTAGGTGAGCGCAAGGAACACCTCTTCCAGGTCCTGGCACGGCTTCGACCGGTCGCGCGCCGCCGCCAGCGCAGCCAATTCCTCTACTGTGCCTTCGCCGCGCACCCGTCCGGCGCTGAGCAGTACGAACCGGTCGCAGAAGCGCGCGGCCTCGCCAATCTGGTGAATCGAGAGGAACAGCGTCCTCCCCCGTGCCGCGTGCGTTCTAAGGGCGGTTGCCGTGTCGCGCGCCTGGCGCAGGTCGAGCCCTTCAAAAGGCTCGTCGACGAGCAGGGCCGGCTGTGGCGTTAGCAGCCCGATGGCCAGCAGCACCCGCTTCCGCTGGCCCTTCGAGAGCGCGCCCACCGGCTGCCGCAGCAGCTCCGCGAGATCGAGCCGCTCGATCGCTTCCTCGCGCAGATCCGCCCTTCCTCCCAGGAAGCCAATGGTGAAATCGAGCGCCCATCGCACCGATTGAGCCGGCCATGGGGCGATATTGTCGGGGATGTAGAACAGCAGGGAAGACAGCTCGCGCGAGCCCACCGGCCGGCCCCCGGCCCCGATCGCACCGCTATCGCGCGGCAACATTCCCGCCAGGCATTCGAATAGGGTCGACTTCCCTGCCCCGTTCGGACCGATCAGCCCCAGCACCTCGCCCGCCCGCACCTGGAAGCTCACCTCCGTCAACGCGGCGATCCGGCCGAATCGCTTGGACAGGCCGCTCACCTCAAACAGCACCGCGGAACGTTGCGGGCTCGTGTTCATGGGTTCTCCGCGAGTGCCCCCGCGAATACTTCCCGGTCCACGTTACCGCCGCTCAGCACGAGCGCCACCCGGCGCCCCTCCATCCGCGCGTGTTCCCGCAGTAGCGCCGCCAGCGGCGCCGCGCCCGCGCCCTCCGCCACATTGTGCGTGTCGGTGAACAGGTGCCGCATCGCCGCCCGAATCTCGCCGTCGTCCACGGTGACAACCCGAGCTGCGCCAGCCAAGATGATCCGCACCGCCTCCGGGTCCGGCGTCCGGCACGCCAGCCCGTCGGCCATCGTCTCCGCGGCACTGGTCGCAATGGGCCGGCCGGCCGCAAAGGAAAGCGCGTACGCCGGCGCTCCGGCCGCCACCACCCCGATCATTTCCGTCTTCAGCCCGAGCGCGTCGCGGGCGGCGATGGCGGCGCAAATGCCCGAGCCCATTCCGATCGGCACATACATCGCATCGAGACCCGATACCGCCTCGAACAGTTCCAGCGCATAACTCGCCACGCCCGCAATCAGCGCTCCGTCGAAGGATCGCACCAGGTGCAGCGATTGCGCCTCGGCCACGCCCACGGCGTACTCGTACGCCTCCTGGAAATCGTCGCCGTGCTCCACCAGCTCGGCGCCCAGCGCCCGCATGGCGCGGTTCTTCTCGCGGCTGTTTCCGTGCGGCACGACGATGACGGCCCGCAACCCCGCCCGCACGGCGGCGAAAGCGACGCTCTGCCCGTGGTTGCCCCGAGTGGCCGCAATCACCCCGGTCACGTTCGGTTCGGTGCGCCGGAGCTGCTCCATGTACACCAATCCGCCGCGAATCTTGAAAGCTCCGGCCGGGTTATGGTTCTCATGCTTAATCCACACTTCCGCGCCGGTTCGCTCGCACAGCAGCGGCCAGCGGATCTGCGGCGTCGGTGGTATGGCGCGATGAACGATCGCAGCCGCGGCTTCGAGTTCGCCAATCCGGGGCAAGGTCATGGTCTCCCCGTTTTACCACGCCGAGGTCGATTATAATCGCTGCTTGGCGAGGAAGAGACCCGCATGAACAATGTCATCTCCGATTACCAGAAATGGAAACAGCAGGGCGAAGACCTGCGTGTGCAGGCAAAGCAGGCCATGGAATCCAGGTTCCGGGAATTGCTGGTCGAAGCGGTTCAGATCGCCGAAGAGTACCGCTCCGATTTCGGCGCGGTACTGAAGCCGCCGCCCGGAATTACTTCGTTCCGCTACAAAGCCTCGGTCAAGCCGAAACCCAGGAAAGACCGGAAACCGAACGCGGCGGCGAAAGGCGCAAGCTCACCGCCGCCGCCCGCCAAGACAAGCCCTAAGACCGCGGGACTTCAGAAGCGGCTCCTGGCGGCGCAGCAGAAACTGGAGCAGGCCAAAGCCGGCGGCGCTCCCACCAAGAACCTGGAAGACCGAATTTACGAAATCGAAGACGCCATCCGCCTGTCCACCCAAGCGTCCTAGCCCGTCCTCGGTCTCTGACCGCATGATTTTGTGCGCTAGCGTGAAACCACTCCCTTACGGTCGTGGCTCGTAACCGAGCCGCGCGCGTCAGCAAGCGGTTGCCGATTGGCACCATATCTCCCGGTCATGGTCCTAGCCCGCATTTCTCACAGAGGCTCTGGTGCCGTGTCGTGGCGCAGGCGGTCCTGCCAGGCGGTCCTGCCTGCCGCGTCGGCAGTCATGCCGACGTTTGCCTCCGACACTGTGTCGCAGCCGGAAGAACTGTCGAGACGACTCTCCGGACTCTCGACACAGCAGGCACGAATGGCCCGGCAGGTTCCGATTTCACGAAAGGTTCGACTTTGCCGTGCATGCGCACGTCCATTCGTCGCCTCGCCCATCAATTCGTACCAGCCGTAATCGAATCGATAACATTTACGGTTAAGCTGGAATGGACCTCCGGAGGTCCCAACGATGCCCCGAGTTCACGCCTACCATGTCACCCCTTGCTTACCGGCTCGCCTCGAGTGCCTGCAGAAACTGTCCCTGAATCTTCGCTGGTCCTGGCATCACCCCACCATCGAACTCTTCCGCGCCCTCGATTCCGACCTCTGGGAAGAAACCGGGCATAATCCCCGCCTGATTCTCAGCCGCATCGATCAGAGGCGGCTGGCCGAGCTCTGCGCCGATGAGGCCTTCCTGGCGCAAATGGACCGGGCCTCGGCCGATCTGGACGAGTACCTCGCCGGCTCCGGCTGGTTCGCCGCCGCGCACCCGGAAGCCGCAGGCATCCGCATCGCCTATTTTTCCGCCGAGTTCGGATTGACCGAGTGCGTTCCCAATTACGCCGGCGGCCTCGGTATCCTGGCCGGCGATCACCTCAAATCCGCCAGCGACCTCGGCCTGCCCCTGGTCGGCGTCGGCCTCCTCTACCAGGGCGGCTACTTCCATCAATACCTCAATGCGGATGGATGGCAACAGGAAACTTATCCCATTAACGACTTCCACAATCTGCCCATCCAACCGGTGGAAGACGGACCGGCGAAGCAACTCGCCATCCAGATCGACTTCCCCGGACGCCGCCTCGCCGCCCAGATCTGGAGAGCCCAGGTGGGGCGGGTGCCGCTCTATCTGCTCGATACCAACGTCCCCGAAAATGCCGACGATGACCGGCGCGTAACCGGCGCCCTGTACGGAGGCGATCGCGAGCTCCGCATCCAGCAGGAAATCGTGCTGGGCATCGGCGGCATGCGCGCCCTTCACGCCTTGGGTTTGCGGCCCACCATTTGCCACATGAACGAAGGCCACTCCGCGTTTCTTGGGCCGGAACGGACCCGGATGGTCATGCAGGAGCTTGGCTTTCCCTACCAGGCAGCGCGCCAGGTGGCCGCCGCCGGCAATATCTTCACCACCCATACGCCGGTCGAGGCCGGCTTCGACCGCTTCGATCCCGCCCTGATGGACAAATACTTTCGCCAATATGCGGCATCGGTCGGACTCACCGTCGACCAGTTCCTGGCCTACGGCAGACAGGCACCAACCGAACCTGCCGAGCCCTTCAACATGGCCTACCTGGCCGCCCGTCACAGCTCCTACACCAATGGCGTCGCCAGGCTCCACGGCGTGGTGACCCGCAAGATGGCCCAGCCCATGTGGCCCGGCTACCCCCTGGACGAAGTGCCCATCGGCTCGGTGACCAATGGCGTCCATACGCGCTCCTGGATCTCCATGGAAATGAGCGCCCTGCTCAACCGCTACCTGGGCCCGCAGTGGGGCGAGAAACCCGCCGATACCGCCCTCTGGCAGCGCATCGACCGCATTCCCGATCAGGAATTGTGGCGCGTCCACGAGATCCGCCGGGAGCGCCTGATCAACTACGCCCGCACGCGCCTGGTCTCCCAGGTCAGGCAGAGAGGCGGCTCCGACGCCGACATCACCGTCGCCGCCGGCGTGCTTTCCCCAGACGCCCTCACCATCGGCTTCGCCCGCCGCTTCGCCACCTACAAACGCGCTACCCTCCTGCTCCGCGACGTCGAGCGGCTCAAACGCATCCTCGTCAACTCCGGCCGCCCCGTCCAGATCCTGCTCGCCGGCAAGGCCCACCCTCACGATAACGAAGGCAAGGAACTGATCCGCCAGATCATCCGCTTCGCCCGCGACCCCCAGGTCAGGCGCAGCGTCGTGTTCCTGGAAGATTACGACATCTCCGTGGCGCGCTACCTGGTGCAGGGCGCCGACGTGTGGTTGAACACCCCCCGGCGCCCCAACGAAGCCAGCGGCACCAGCGGCATGAAGCTGCTCGCCAACGGCGGGCTCAACCTCTCTATTCTCGACGGCTGGTGGGACGAGGCTTACGACCGAGAAGTGGGCTGGGCCATTGGCAATGGGGAAGAGTACAGCAACCCCGAATATCAGGACCAGGTGGAGTCCGAGGCGCTCTACCACATCCTCGAAAACGACATCGTGCCGCTCTACTACGATCGCGACGCCGCCGGCATCCCGCGCGGCTGGCTCGCCAAAATGAAGGCGTCCATGAAGAGGCTCTCGCCCGTCTTCAGCACCAACCGCATGGTTGCCGAATACGCCGAGCGCTTCTATCTCCCGGCCGCCAAACGGCTCATCCGCCTCGCCGGCGACAAAGCCCGCGTCGAATCCCTGCTGGCATGGCGGAAACGCCTGCACGCTCACGGATCGGAAGTGAAGGTCACCCACGTGGATGTGGACGGCGGCAGCAGCGAGTTCCTGGTGGGGTCGAAGCTGAAGGTTTCCGCCCGGGTTTCCCTGGGTGGGCTCTCTCCAGCCGACGTCGGCGTCGAGGCCTACTACGGCCTCGTCGCCGCGGACGGCAGCATCGGCGAGGGCGCCCACATCGATCTGGCCCTGAGCCAATCCTCCGGCGCCGATCACCTCTATGCGGGTGAAGTCGAGTGCGCCCGGAGCGGAAGCTGTGGCTTCGCCGTCCGCGTCGTCCCGTTCCACCCGGACGCACTCTTGCCCTACGAATTGCCCTGGATTCACTGGGAAGAGTAGTCTGCCCGTCATACGCCACCCTCGTGGTTGTACTTGTGATGAAACTAACACAAAATGCGGTGGTCACGTTGATTTAATTCTTGATTTCTGTAAGCTATTTGTATACTATTTCCCTAATCGGCTTGTTCTCAGTCTGCTTCCACAATGAGCGGTGGGAGTGAGCTAGCGGAAGCTTTGCCCAACGTGATCGACCTCGATGTGCGCTCCACATCTATCTCAGGGAAACCTGAACAATGTCAACCGGATGCCGGTCCAGGACTGCTCCGATTCCCAGCGGAGTTGGTACGCGCTGGTGGTCCAACCCCGGCATGAGAAGGTGGTCGACGAGTACCTGCGAAAAAGGGGCCTGGAAGCGTTGTGCCCCACCTACCGCGCTGCCAGGCGCTGGTCGGACCGGGTGAAAGTCGTCGATCTCCCGCTGTTTGCGGGTTATGTGTTCTGCTGTTTCTCCTACCGGCAGCGCCTCGTCGCTCTGAGTACGGTCGGGGTGCGGTCCATCGTCGGCTTCGGATCGGCGCCCCAGCCCATACCCGAAGCCGAAATCGCCGCCCTGCAATCCATTGGCAGGTCGGGCCTTCCCGCGCGGCCTTGGCCGCACTTGCGCGCCGGCGAGCGGGTGCAGGTGGTGAAGGGCTGTCTGGCCGGCCTTCAGGGAATCCTGGCTCGGGAAGAGGCCCGCGCGCGCGTCGTCATCAGCATCGAGATGCTAATGCGTTCGGTGGCCGTGGAAGTGGAGTGCGACAGTATCGCGCCCCTCCGATGAGGCGCAAACCGTTTGAGATTGGGTGACGGCGAATGGCGGTATTGAATCCCCGAAACCGGATTTTCCTGATCCGGCTGACGCAGGACGAATACGACACTTTGAAGACGGCCAGCGGCGACCGGGGCGCGCGAAGCACCTCGGATTTTGCCCGCTCGCTGCTGCTGTCGGCCCTCGGCAGAGGCGATGGCGACGGCGCCGGAACCCTGGAGGAAGTCCGCCGCACTTTGGCGGGTTTGCAGGAGGAAGTCGGCCGCATGGCGGCGAAGATCGGCCATCTGTCTTCCGAAGAGGCCCGCTTTCAGGGAGGAAAACAATCGTGAAGACCGCCATCGGCATGTTTCTTTTGGCCTGCGCTCTCTCGAACGCCGGCCGCGCCCAGACCAAGGGCGTCGTCGATAGCACCGTCGCCAATGTCGCCAACCTGCCGGCGCAAAGAATCGCGCCCGACGATCTGCTCGCCATCTCCGTCTACAACGAGCCGGAATTGACCCGCACCGTCCGCGTTTCGGCCGACGGTTCCATCCGCATTCCCATGCTCCCCAACCCGGTCCACGCCGCCGGCCTGCTGCCGCCCGAACTCGAACAGGCCGCCGCCGACGCGCTCGAAAAAGGCCAGGTACTGGTCCATCCCGAAGTCACCGTCACCATCGTCGAGTACTCCAGCGCCCGCACCATCGGCGTCATGGGCGCCGTCCGCCACCCGCTGGTCTTCCAGGCCGTGGGCAAAGTCACCCTGCTCGACGCCCTGGCCCGCGCCGAAGGCGTCAGTGCCGACGCCGGCCCTGAAGTCCTCGTCACCCACTCCGGCCCCGCCGCCCTCGCCGACCGCATCAACCTGAAGAACCTGCTCGACGGCCGGGACCCCGCCCTCAATATCCCGCTCCTCGGCGGTGAAACCGTGCGCGTCCCCGAGGCCCGCAAGATCTACGTCCTGGGCAACGTGAAACGCCCCGGCGCCTTCCCCGTCCGCGACGGCTCGGAAAACACCGTCATGAAGCTCCTCGCCATGGTTGAAGGCGTCGCCCCCTATGCCAGCAAACAGGCCTACATCTACCGCCCCGCCGGCGACGGCCAGCCGCGCGTGGAGCTTCGCATCGAGCTCAAAAAGATCCTGGCCCGCAAAGCCCCCGATGTCCCGCTCGTGCCCGACGACATCCTTTATATACCCGATTCCACCGGCAAGCGCATCGGCGTCACTACCCTCGAAAAGGTCGCCATGTACGGCAGCGGAGCAGCCGCGGCGGTGATCTACGCGGGCGCAAGGTAACGTTCCATGGAACCCCTCGAATACCCAGGCGTCCCCAAGTCCTTACAGGTCGCGCCGGCCAGGCCCGCGGCAATGCCGCCGCCAGCCGTCACCTTTTCAAGAGTCGAAACCGAAGACCTCGCCCTGCCCTTGTCTCATTACCTCTGGATACTGCGGCGGCACCTCGGGGCTATCGCCGCTTTTGTAGTCGTGGTGACGGTGGCCGCGGCCATCGTTTCGCTCCGGCTGACGCCGATGTTCGAATCCACAGCGACCCTCTATGTCGACCGCCAGGAGGCCAAGGGCGTGGTGGGACAGGATTCGCAGGTCACGAACTATTCGAATCTCGACGACGAGGCCTTTCTGGCCTCGCAGATCAAGCTGATCCAATCCGATTCGGTGGTGCGTCCGGTGGCGGAGAAGTACAGCCTGCTGGAACGGGAGGGGCAGATCCACAGGGAGTCCGACACGCTCCGTGCCAAGAACGCTCCCATCGTGTTGAAGCGCCTGACGGTGACCCGGCCGCCGAACACCTACCTGGTGCAGGTGACTTACCGGTCGCCGGACCCATCCCTGGCGGCGGACGTGGCCAACGGAATTGCCGATTCCTACATTGAGCACAGCTACAACATCCGGATTCTTAGCTCGAACCGGATGTCGAAATTCATGGAGCGGGAGATCGAAGAACTGCGGGCCCAGATGGAAGCCTCCAGTGCGCGCCTGGCGCAACTGGAACGTGAGCTCAACGTGGTGAATCCGGAGGAAAAGACCAACATTCTGGCGTCGCGGCTGCTGCAGCTCAATACCGAATACACCAAAGCTCAATCGGACCGTGTCCGAGCCGAGGCGGTGTATCTGTCCACCAAGGGCGGCGCCATGGAAGCGGCGCGGGTTTCCGGGCAGGGCGAGGAGCTGAAGAAGCTAACCCAGAACCTCAACGACGCGCGCCAGAAATTCGCCGAGGTCGCGGAGCGCTATGGCGCCAACCACCAGGAGTACCGCCAGGCTCAGGCCGTGATCCACGAGCTCGAATCGCAGGTGAACGCCGCGCGCCAGGGCATCGCGGGAGAGGTTGGCGTGGAGTACCAGGAAGCGCTCGATCGGGAGGCTATGCTGGAAAAGGACGTGGCCGATACCAAGGCCGACTACGACAAGCTCAACCTGCGGTCGTTCGAGTATCAGCGCGCCAAACGCGAAGCCGAAGCCGACAAGAACCTGTACGAAGAACTGGTGCGCAAAATTCGCGAGGCGGGCATCAACGCCGGCTTCCAGAACAACACCGTGCGCATCGCCGACGGCGCGCGCCCCGCCTGGAAGCAGGTCTTTCCCAAACTTTGGCTGAACCTGCTGCTGGCGTTTCTCCTTTCCGCCATCCTGGCTTCCGGCCTAGCCATCCTCGTCGACACCATGGACGACACGGTCCGCGATCCCGAACAGGTAATGCGGACGCTCAAGATCCATGTGGCCGGCACGCTTCCGTCGGTCAAGAACCCCACCGACCTTTTGATCAGGCCGATGACCGGCGGCCTGCTGCCGCTCATCCCCGGCCCAAATGGCAATGGCTCCGGCAGAACCGATCGCCGGCTCACTACTTACGATGAAGCCATCCGCACTATTCGCAGTTCGGTGCTGCTGGCCGACTTCGACCGGCGCATCAAGACTCTGCTCTTCACCAGCGCTACGGCGGGCGAAGGAAAATCGACCACCGCCAGCCACTTCGCCTGCGCCCACGCCGAGCAAAACCAGCGGACCCTGCTGATCGACTGCGACCTCAGGCGCCCCTCGCAGCACAAGATTCACGGCATCCCGCTCGGCGTCGGGCTTTCCAACGTGTTGAACGGCGAATTGGGATGGCGGGAAGCGATCAACCATCCGTTTCCCGGCTCCTCGTTGAGCGTCATCACCGCCGGGCCCTCCAGCCGCCGAGCCGCCGACCTGCTCGGTTCGGTCCTGGCAAACCTGCTGGAAGATATGTCGCGGGACTTTGACCTGATCGCCCTGGACGCCCCGCCGTTGCTGGGCTTTGCCGAGTCTCTGCAATTGGCGGCGACCGCGGACGGCGTAGTGGTGGTCACCCGGGCCGGCGATACAAACCGAAAGGCCGTAGCGGCAGCGGTGGCGACACTAAATCACTTGCGAGCCAACGTCGTAGGGCTCGTCTTGAACCAGGTGAAGAAGAACCACAGCGATCACTATTATTACTACGGATATTACGGGAAATACTATAAGCGGTACGAATCGGAGCCTGTCTAGGCGAGGCATGCCATGATGTCCTCGGCAGCGAGCGAGCACATGATAGACCCGGCGGCCGCCGCCGAACCGAGTGAAGGGCAGGAGCGCGCCAGGCTTCCAATGCCGTTATGGAGGCCCCAGGGTATTGTCGCCGCCGGCGTCGCCCTATCCGCGATGGCCTGGTCCCTCCCGGACGCAGGACTCAGAAAGGGCTTCACCATCAGGGAGAACCCTACCCTCGAGGGGGTGTTGATACTTGGCAGTTGGTACGCGTCGATCATACTCGCCTCCCTGGCAGGATTCCACTTCGGTCGGCGCATCTTGCTGTCAAGGCACAAGGCCAGCGTGCTGGGCCTTGCGGACATTCGGCCCTACCTGTCGATCAGCCTAATCGCGTGGCTGGGCGTGGGAAGCGCGTACTTCCAGATCATAGATCAGATCGGACTAGGAGGAGTGCTGGGCGCATTCTCGCGCAACACCGTCAACGACTTGAAAACCGCCCTCTACTCTAACTACGATATCGGCTTATGCTCTCTCCGTTATGCAGCGGCACTTGCCGGTGGTATCGCACTCTACCACCTAATAGTCGGCCGTCCGGCATGGCTACTGGACAGCCTGAACGCGGTAGCACTTCTCGGCACCTCCGCGGTCTCCAGCAGGCTGAGCCTGGTCTGGGCGACGATAATCGGAATTTCCTTGTGGGTTAGCACTGGAATCGAACTTGACCGGCGCCAATGTCGGCGCCTTGTGCTGCTGGCACTGACAGTGGTCGGCGCGCTGTGGCTCCTGAACTACAGCAGAAATGCGCACTATTACGCTCAGCGCGGCGCTGACTCCGTGATCATGGCTGGCCTAAGCGAGGTACAGGCCTATCTGGGTTCCCCGTTCCAGGTCTCCCTCGGCGTGGCGAATAACTTTGACAGCGCGCTCTCAGGTGTGACATCGCAGTACTACGTTGACTGGGAGTCGAACCTGAACCGAAAGTCGGCCTTGGAGCAGTTGGTGCCGGAAATGGGTTGGTGGGCCCTACCTTACATGGCGGCCACGGCCTTTGCTTATAGCGCCTTGGCGGGCTGCCTCCTCCAGTTTCGCGGTACGTATCTGTTTCTGGGGTATCCCGTGGTCTTGTACGCGTTTGCGGAGATCTGGCGCCTCGATTTCTTCCGTGAAGGGATCTTCTACACAAATCTGATCATAGCCGTGGTCGTGCCCCTTGTGATGTATTGTTTCATGCGGCCGCGCCTGCGGTTCTAGGCTGGAAGATCGCCGATTTCTGGGGCGCTGGGGCATCCGACGACGGTCTCGCTGCCTGCGTCTGAACGAAAAGACTGGGATATTGTGCGGATACTCGCGGATGCTCGTTGGCGCGGCCAGCACGGGATTGGGCGTTTTGCGCTTGAAGTGCTGCAGCGCATCGGCCCCTACAGGGCGGTTCCCGCGACGCTCCCCATACTGCATCCCCTGGAGCCGCTTTGGCTCATGCACACATTGAGACACTTTAAGCCCTCGGTATATTTCAGCCCTGGCTTCAACCCGCCGCTTCACAGCGCTTGCCCCACCGTCTTTGCCATCCACGATCTGATCCACCTTGGCGACTGCGAAGCCTCTCCCGTAAAGAGGCTGTACTACCAAAGCATCGTGAAGCCCGCGGCGCATCGGGCCGCCGCCTTGCTGACCGTTAGCGAGTCCTCGAAAAACGAAATCATCGACTGGGCAGGGATACCCTCCTCCAAGGTGCTGGTCGTCGGCAACGGCGTCAGCGAGGACTTCACCCCGGAAGGCCCGGCCTACGCGGCCGGGGAGCCGTACTTCCTGTACGTTGGAGCCTTCAGGCCGCATAAGAATGTGCCGCGAATTCTGGACGCCTTTGCCAAATCCGGGCTCGCGCCGCGTTTCTCCCTCATGATGTCGGGGCGCCCCGACAGCGGCACCCTGAGGCGGGTTCGAGACTTGAGGCTCGAAAGGCGGGTCCGTTTCATCGGCTCCCCACCCGATTGCGATCTGGCAGCTTACTACCGAGGTGCGACCGCGTTGGTTGCTCCCTCGCTCGCCGAAGGATTCTGCCTGCCGGCGCTGGAGGCGATGGCCTGCGGTTGCCCCGTCGTCGCGGCGGATCGCGGCGCCCAGCGGGAACTGCTCGACGGCGCCGGGATCTATGTGGATCCTGAAGACACGGAAGACGTCCAGCGCGGCATGCACGACGCAACCCAACCGCAGCGGCGGCACCACGCGATCGCGGCGGGTTACGGCCGCGCGGCGGCCTTCTCCTGGGACGCCACCGGCGCAAAAGTGAGAGAGGCTTTGGAATCAGCCACCCAATGACGGCCGCCCATCCGCGTACCGCGATCGTTCACGAATGGCTCGACACCGTGGCCGGGTCCGAGAAGGTCCTGGAGCAGATGCTTCTGCTCTTCCCCGGCGCCGACCTGTTTGCATTGGTCGACGTGCTGCCCGGCGTGGAGCGGGCCGTGCTTCATGGGCGGTGCCCGGCAACTTCGTTCATTCAACGACTGCCGCTCGCGCGCAAGCGGTTCCGCGGATTCGCGCCGCTCATGCCGCTGGCGGTGGAACAGTTCGACCTCTCGCAGTACGAGCTAGTCATTTCTAACTGCCACGCCTTCGCCAAGGGCGTGCTGACCGGACCTCATCAGACTCACATCTGTTACTGTCACACGCCGATGCGTTATGCCTGGGATCTGCAGCACGAGTATCTTGGCGCAAGCGGCTTGAAAGGGCCTAGAGCCTGGATGGCGCGCTGCCTCCTGCACTACCTTCGAATGTGGGATGTGCGTACGGCCCATGGTGTCGACCAGTTTGCCGCTAACTCAACTTACGTGGCCAGGCGCATCCAAAAGGTCTATGGCCGCGAGGCTTCGGTGGTGCACCCGCCTGTCGATACCGAGTATTTTCAACCGGGCCGCCTGCCCCGCGGGGAGTGGTACGTCACCGCCTCCCGGCTGGTTCCCTATAAGAGAATCGATCTGATCGTCCAGGCGTTCGCATCCATGCCCGACAGGAAGCTTCTGGTCATCGGCGACGGCCCGCAGATGGACCGGTGCCGGAAGCTCGCTCGCGAGAACGTCGTATTCGCCGGGCATGTGCCGGATAGCGAACTGCGCAGCAGCTTGCAAACAGCGCGCGCGTTCGTGTTCGCGGCTGAAGAGGACTTTGGCATCGCGCCGGTGGAGGCGCAGGCGTGCGGTACGCCTGTGTTGTGCTACGGGCGCGGCGGCGTCCTCGACACGGTGATCCCCGGCATCACCGGGCTGTTCTTCTCCCGGCAGACCCCGGAGGCGATCTGCGATGTGGTGCAGCGATTTGAGCAGTGCGAGTTCGATCCGGAAGCGATACGAGCGCACGCCGAGGGATTCTCGACGGCCCGATTCCGCATGCAATTCTTGTCTTTGGTGGATCGGTCGCTATCGGATCGTCAGCCGGCGGCCATGCCGCGTTCTTTAGTCGGGTAAGCGCATGGCAACCCTTGGAAGGAGAGTGGGGGCAGCAGCGGTTGTACACCGTAATGCGAGCGGAAAATCCGGCCTAACGGTGCCTGTCTCCTATCCCCCAGTTAGTGCCCAAGCAAGCCCCCGACTGTTGCAGCGCGCCCCCCAGCTAATTAAGCGGGGCGTGGATCTCGCCGCGGCTTTAGTCGGCGGCGCCCTGCTTCTTCCGCTGGCTATAGCCATCGCCGCATTGGTGTGGCTCACCTCGCCCGGGCCGGTGTTTTTCGGTCACCGGCGCATCGGCCGCAACGGGCGGGAGTTTCTGGCCTGGAAATTTCGCACCATGGTGCCGCACGCGGACGAGGTGCTGCGACTGCGGCTGCTGGGCGATCCCGCGCTCCGCTCCGAATGGGAGGAGCGCCGTAAATTGAGGCACGACCCGCGCGTGACCTGGCTGGGCGAGATCCTGCGCCGTGCCAGTCTGGACGAGCTGCCGCAGCTCTGGAACGTGATCCGCGGCGAAATGAGCCTGGTGGGGCCGCGGCCGATTGTGGCGCTGGAAGCGGAGAAGTACGGGTCGAAGTATGTGCTATACCGGAAGGTGCGGCCGGGCCTGACCGGCCTATGGCAGGTTTCCGGACGCAACAATACCACCTACGCCCAACGCGTCGAGTTCGACGAATACTACGTCCGCAACTGGTCGGTATGGCTGGACCTTTATATTCTCGGCAGAACGGCAAAGGCAATTCTGACTGGCGAAGGAGCGTATTGAGCCACGTAACGGCCACAGAGTTGGTTGACGCCAGGACACGAATTCGAGGGCTCTGTGACTATTCGCAGGCAACCGCTCCTTGACAGTCGCGGCTCTGACCCGTGGCTTTATCGTAAATCCGAGCGGGCTGGCATCGGTATCGAATGTTGGGGTCGGAGCGCTGGGCATTTCCTGGCAACCGCTCCCTGACGGTCGCGGCTCGGAAACACGAGAAACCGAGCCGCGACCGCCAGGGAGCGGTTGCCCGATACGTCACCATAATTGCGAAAGCGAGTGTTAACGGGACATCCGCGGCGCCCCGGAAGAAGATACCGACGCAGCCGAGCTGATAATGACCACTCCACCACCTACTTTCTTTCACGTAGTCGACGAGTTTCCAGGATGGGGCAAAGCACGGAACTGGATCGTCGATATAATCCAGCGCAATGGCTGTAAAGATATCCTTGAAGTGGGCTCCGGCGCTAACCCCACACTCTCTCCCGAGCAGGTATCGCAACTTGGCTTGAGGTACACGACCAACGATGTTAGCTCCGAAGAGCTAAAGAAGGCCGATCCTGTGTTTGAACGCTGGGAAGCCGATGTCTCGGCGCCTGTCATTCCCGGCGGCTACCAGGGAAGATTCGACCTTGTCTTCAGCCGAATGGTGAACGAGCACGTTAGCGACGGCGAACGCTATCACGCTAATATTTGCGCATTGCTGAAGCCGAACGGAATCTCGGCGCACTGTTTTTCGACGCTGTATACTCTGCCATTCGTCGTCAATTGGATAGCCCCCGGCGCCCTCTCGAAACTCTTGCTGCAAATCGCATGCCCGAGAGAGGATGAGGAGAAGCACGGGAAATTTCGGGCCCATTACAGTTGGAGCCGCGGACCGTCTCAGCGCATGATCCGCCGGTTCGAGTCTCTGGGCTACAGCGTAATTGAGTACCATGGCTACTTCGGCCATACTTACTACCGGCGCTGGTCGCCCCTGCTGGACCGCATCGAGAGCCTGAAGTCCCGGACGCTTCTGTCACACCCCGCGGCAGTCCTCTGCAGCTACGCGATGATCGTCCTCAGAAAGCGCCCTTGAGGTTGCTGCTGCCGGCCGGCGCGGCGATCGCCTACGGCCTGAACCGATTGAGCGAGCGCCGCCGCCGAGAGGTTGGCTGAAGCCCCTCGTCGTGGCGCGGGCAGTCCTGCCGACGTTCCTCGCCCGAGGGTGGGACAGACCATCGTTTTGTGTGGTCTGTCGGCTGCTCGCCAGGCCGTAACGGCCTGACAGACGACGAAAAACGATCGTCTGTCCCACCCCCCACGTCGAGTCCTCCCTTTGGCCGCCCAAAATGCCGAGGTGACATCTGGAGTCCCGGTCGATTCTTTTTACACCGTATTTACAAATTCCCAACGACCTCCGGCCGGCCCTCCCGGTAACATTCGTATCGAGGATTGAACCGATATGGAACCACTTTGGGCTGCAACCGCGAGCCGCGAACTCTACCGGGATGCGCGTCTGACCATCGATTTCTCCAGCCGCGCCGTGACGCTGGACTCCCGATCCATTCCGCTGACCGCCAAGGAATATCTGCTGCTGAGCTTTCTGGCGTCGCACAACTGCGAAATCTTCAGCCGCACCGAGCTGCTGCTGGCCATCTGGGGCTACGACAGCCAGATTCGCACCCGAACGCTGGACGTACACCTGGCCCGCCTGCGCAAGAAGCTGGGCGCGTTCGGCCGCCGCCACCTGGAAACCATCTGCGGCAACGGCTGCCGCTATCAGCCGCCGCGGGAGCCGCGGGAAGCGCTCCTTTCCGCTGGGTATCGGGCGTGCGCGCCCGCCAGGATTCCGATAGAATTAGGGGCCTGAGGCATGCAGACCGTCCTGGTCATCGACGACGATGCCGGCATCCGCGAAGTAATCGGCGTGATGCTGGAAAAGGAGGGGTTTCGCGCGATTTTCGCCGCCGACGGCAAGACCGGCTTGCAGGAGGCCATGACGGCGCGCCCCGATCTGATCGTGATCGACCTGCGCATGCCCGGCCTGAGCGGCGTGGATGTTTGCAAGGCGCTGCGCACCGCTGGCGTGCGGACGCCGCTGATTGTGCTGAGCGCGGTGGGCGACGAAATCGACAAGGTGCTGCTGCTCGAAATCGGCGCCGACGATTACGTGGTCAAACCTTTCGGCACGCGCGAGCTGCTGGCGCGCATCCGCGCGGTGCTGCGCCGCACCACTCCGGAAGCCAGCCACGCCATCGCGTTTTCCGACGTCGAAGTCGACCTGGACCGGTCCATCGTGCGGAAACACGGCGACGAGGTCAAGCTGACCCGGGCGGAGTACAAGCTGCTGGTCTTCTTCGTCCAGAACCCCGACCGGGCTTTGAGCCGCGACGTGCTGCTGAACTCGGTATGGGGCTACGACGCCTTTCCCAATACGCGAACGGTGGACGCCCACGTGGTGCGCCTGCGCCAGAAGCTGGAAACGGAATCGGAAACGCCCCGCCATTTCGTGACCATGCACGGCGTCGGCTATCGATTCATCCCTTAGGACGTGGAGGCATGCCGCCGCGCCGCACCGTACTTCTGGTGGAAGACGAAGCCCACTTTATCTCCACCCTCGAAATCGCCTTCGACGGGGACGCCGAACCGCGCCTGGCCCACACGTCCACCGCCGAAGAGGCGCTCCGCATCCTGGATTCGACCGAAATCGCGGCGGTCATCACCGATATTCACCTGCCGTCGATGGACGGCTTCGAGTTGATCGCGCGGTTGCGCGGGCAGCCCCGTTTCGCCGGCCTGCCCATCCTCGTCGTCAGCGGCGATCCGGATCCGGCTTCCTCGGAACGCGCCCTGAGCCTCGGCGCGAACGCGTTCTTCCCCAAGCCTTACTCGCCCAGCGCCATCCGGCGCAAGGTCAAGGAATTGATTCATGCAGCTTAGCACTAACGCAGGAATAACGCCGCAGGGATGGACTGGCTGGCCCCAAACGTCACCGGGGATATTGCCGGCCGGACGTGGCGCGGCCACTTTTGGCTGCAGCGCCGAGATTCGTCTCGGCGCTGCCTCGCCAGTTCAGTTGTGCGTGCCGAGTGAGTTACGGAAAGGCGAGTTTTCGCTCCGGTCGAGGAAGCGCCGAGACGAATCTCGGCGCTGCAGGCGGAGCGCCTGCGCCACGAGTCTGCTCGCGTTAGCCCTAAGTCTGCCCGGTGTTTTGTTGGCGCAGTCGAGCCAGCCGTCGGACCTGGAACGTATTCTGCAGCGCCTCGACCTGCTGGAGCAACAGAATCGCGAGTTGATGTCGGAGATCCGCTCGTTGCGCGCACAGATCGCTTCCGCGGGTGCAACCCCAACGGCTCCCGCGCCGGCGTCCGCGCCGGTTGCCGAGAGAGTCGACGTGGCGGAACAGCGGATTGCGGACCTGGCCCAGACACGCGTCGAATCCGAACACCATTCGGCGGTCCAGCTCACCGGCATGGTCCTGTTCAATTCGTATCTCAACGGCAAATACGGGGGCGGCCAGCAGGACCCCACCACGGCCGCGGCCGAGGCCGGCGCGAGTTTTGACGGCGCCAGCCTGCGCCAGACCGTCGTCGGGCTAAAGTTCCAAGCGCCGGAGCGGGTGGCCGGGGCCGAAGTTTCCGGCGCCGCGTACGTCGACTTTTTCGGCGGCACCGGCGACTCGCTCGGCCAACTCGTCCGTTTGCGCGTTGCCGACCTCGACTTCCGCTGGACGAATACCACTTTTACGGTGGCGCAGGACAAACCCATCCTCGCGCCCCGCGAACCGGATTCGCTGGCCCAGGTCGGCGTTTCGCCGCTCACCGGCGCCGGCAACCTGTGGCTCTGGCGGCCGCAGGCCCGCGTCGAGCAGCGATTTTCCTTCGGCGATTCCGCCGGGCTCCGCGCCCAGGCCGGCATTCTCGAAACCAGCGAGTCCGGCAACGTTCCGGCCGCATACTCCTCCAGTACACTCTCCGGCCGCCCGGCGGTCGAAGGCAGGTTCGTGTTCTGGAAACATTCCGGCGACAGCGGCGATTTTGAGCTTGCGCCCGGCTTCCATGTCAGCGACTCGCGCCTGCTGGGGTATTCGGTGCCGTCGCGCATCGCCTCGCTCGATTGGCGCATTCCGGTGGCGCGGAACCTCACGCTCTCCGGGGCCGGTTTCCTTGGGGAAAACCTGGCCGTGATCGGCGGCTTACAGCAAGGCATCGTGGCGCCATACCGAGGGGGTCCGAGGGCGGTACATGGAGCCGGCGGTTGGACGCAACTCGAATATCGCGCCACTCGCCGGCTCGCGTTTCACCTGTTTGGCGGCCAGGAAGACGACCGCAACCGCGATCTGGAGATCGGACTGATTTCGAAGAACCAGTCCTACGGGGCCAACGCCATGTACCAGATTCTCTCTGGTGTGGTGGTAAGCTTTGAATCGGCTATTGTCCAGACGGCGTATCTCGGTTCGCCCACGCGCCTCAACCCGCATTATGACCTGGCTTTCGCGTATCTGTTTTAAGGATTGTCGTGGCGCACGCACTCGTGCGTGCAGCGTCGGCATTCTTGCCGACGTTCGCCGCTACGTGGCGCACAAGCGTCGAGTAGAGACTCGACGCGGCACGCACGAGTGCGTGCGCCACGGGACATTGGCATTGGCGCTCAGCTTCGTGCTGGCCGGCCCCGGTATCGCGGCCACGCTGGCGGGGCGCGTGGAACTCGTCGATTCACGTGCGCCGGCCGTCCGCCAGCATCATGACTATTCCGGCGTGGCGGTCTGGCTGGAACCGGCCGGCCCGGCCCCTGCGCCGGCCCCATTGCACGCGCGCATGGTGCAGAAGGACAAAGAATTCCGGCCCCATCTGCTGATGGTCACGGTGGGGTCGACGGTGGATTTTCCCAATCTCGATCCGATCTTCCACAACGCGTTTTCCAACTACAATGGCCAGCTTTTCGACGTCGGCCTGTATCCGCCCGGCTCGAACCGCAGCATCCGTTTCAGCCGCCCCGGTATCGTGCGGGTGTTCTGCAACATCCATTCCAGCATGAGCGCGATCATCGCGGTGCTGGACACGCCGCTGTTCGGCCTCACCGGGACGGACGGGCGTTTCGAGATCGGCGGCGTGCCGGAAGGCGGGTACGATCTCACGTTCTTTCACGAACGCGCCACCCAGGCCGCGCTCCAGAGCGTGAGCCGGCGCGTCGCCGTCTCGGGCGGGCGCGTTTCGATTCCGCCCATCGCCATTTCCGAGACCGGCTACCTTTCCATTCCGCACAAGAATAAGTACGGGCGGGATTACCCGCCCGCTCCGGGTGACGCGGGCTACTATCCGGGCACTCACCAATAGCCGTGCGGCGCCTGGAATCCATGTCGCTGCTGTGGAAGATCATGCTTTCCACGTCGGTCGCCATCACCTGCCTGTTGGCGGTGGCCGGCTGGGCGGTGGAGAACTACTTCGCCAGCAACGCCAGCGTCATGCTGAACGAAGAAGTGGCCGCCAGTTCCCGCGCCTATGAATCGCTGTGGCGGGCGCGCGCGGAACGGCTGGCTTCGATCAGCCTGGTGCTGAGCCGCATGTCGGATGTGCGCGCGGCATTCGGCACGCGCGACCAGGCCACCATTCGCGATACCGCCAGTGAGCTGTGGAACAGCGTCGCTCCGAGCCGCACGTTGTTCTACGTGCTGGAGCCGGGAGGAGGGGTGGTGGCCTCGCTCGGGCCGGCGCTCAAAGCCGCTCCCAGTTTCCCCCTTGCCGCCGCGGCCGCCCGTTTTCCCGGCCAGGCGACCGGGTTCGTGATCGAAAATGGACGGCTGTACCAGACCGTGGTGACGCCGGTGTACGTTGCCGCCGAGCACGGATCGGCGCTGCTCAACGTGCTGGTAGCCTGCTTCGAGGTGGATGCCGCCCTGGCCCGCGAACTCAAGCAGGCCACCGGCAGCGACTTCGTTTTTTTCTCCCGCGGTCGGCCGATCGCATCCACACTTCCCGTCAAGTTCCCCGAGCGTCTGACCCGCCAGGAGCAGGTGCGGATCGGCGATTCGAATTATGCGCAGTTTGTGGTGCCGCTTGCCGATGTGGCCGGCCAGCGAGTGGGCGAGCTGCGCATATTACGCTCCTTCCAGGCCGCCGACCGGCGCCTGGCCACGCTGCGCGTGCGGATGGTCTTGATCTGGATCCTGGCGATCGCGCTCGGGCTCGCCGGCACTTACCTGCTGACCAAACGCATCGTGCAGCCGGTCCACGCCCTGGAGCGGGCGGCATCGCGAATCGCCACCGGCGATTACGACGCGCGGGTGCCCGTTTCCAGCTCCGACGAACTGGGGCGGTTGGCAGAGAGCTTCAACGAGATGTGCGCGGCGCTCCGCATTGCGCGCCAGGAACTGATTCGCCAGGAGCGGATCTCGACCGTCGGCCGCCTGTCCACGTCCATCATTCACGACCTGCGCAACCCGCTGGCAGCGATTTATGGCGGCGCCGAAATGCTGGTGGATGGGGAGCTTTCCGCCGGCCAGGTAAAAAAGCTGGCGGCCAGCATCTACGGCTCGTCGCGCCGGATTCTGGCGATGCTGCAGGAACTGGCCGACGCCAGCCGCGGCCATGGCCGACGCCGCGAAGCCTGCCGCCTGCGCGACGTGGTTCTGGCCGCCTGCGATTCACTGGCCGATGCCGCCGCCATCCCAGGCGTCGCCCTGGCGTGCGACGTTTCTCCGGAAATCGAACTCACCCTGGACCGGCCGTCGGTCGAGCGCGTCTTCCAGAACCTGATCGCGAACGCCATCGACGCCATGCCGCACGGAGGGCACGTGCGGGTGTCGGCGGAATCGGCGGACCACGCCGTGGTGGTGAGCGTGGAGGACGATGGCGCCGGCATTGCGAACGACCTGCGGCCGCACCTGTTCGAGCCTTTCGCCACCGCCGGCAAACGCCATGGAATGGGCCTCGGTCTCGCCCTGTCGAAACGCACCATCCTCGATCACGGCGGCGAAATCTGGGCCGACGCAGCGACCGGCCGCGGCGCCCGCTTCCTGATTCGCCTGCCGGCCTGATTCCCAGGCAAATCCCCAGAATTGCCTGTCCCATGAATGCAATCGCGTAGAATAACAATCATCATGCCCCTCATCGATCGCATCCAGCAGGACATGGTAGTTGCCATGAAAGGCAGGGAAGAAGCCCGTTTGAGCGCGCTGCGAATGATCAAAGCGGCGCTCATGAAACTGAAGGTGGATTCCCCCAAGCCGCTCGACGAAGCGGCCGAAATGCAGGTTTTGAAATCGCTGATCAAGCAGCGCATCGACGCCGCCGAGGCGTTTCACAAAGCCGGGCGCACCGAACAGGCGCAAAAGGAAGAAGCCGAGCGCGCGCTGATCGAAAGCTATCTGCCGGCCGGCGCCACCGAAGCGGAAATCGAAGCGGCACTTACGGCCGCGCTCGCCGAAACCGGCGTCACTTCGTTGAAGCAGATGGGCGTGGTGATGAAGGCCGCCCAGGCGAAACTGGCGGGCAAGACGGTGGATGGAAAATCGCTCAGCGAAAAAGTGAGGGCGCGGCTGCAATGACGCCCGTCAAGCACCGGCCGTTCGTGCCGGAAAACGTCAAAATGCGCGAATTGACGCCGCGCGCCATCCTGCTGGGCCTGACCATGACGGTGATCCTGGGCGCGGCCAATGCGTATCTCGGTTTGCGCGCCGGGCAGACCATCGCCGCCACGTATCCGGCGGCGGTGATCGGCATGGCCGTGCTGCGCCTGGTGAAGGGCTCGATCCTGGAGGAGAACATCGCGCGCACGGCCGGCACCATCGGCGAATCGGTGGCCGCCGGCGCGGTCTTCACCTTGCCGGCCTTTTTCATCGCCCACGTGTGGGCGCCGCCGGTAATTCCCAAGCACCTCGGTTTCTGGGCCAGCATGTGGGCGCTGGCCGCAGACCCGGCGTATTTCAAATCCACCTCACTCATGATCGTGGGCGCGGTGCTGGGAGTTCTGTTCGTATCGCTGATCCGGCGCGTGATGGTGGAGGACCGCGAGCTACCCTTCCCGGAATCGGTGGCGGCGGGAGAAATTCATAAAGCCGGACGAGCCGGCGCCAGCGCGGCCAAGTACCTTTTCTATAACATGGGCTTCGGCGCGGCGGTGTATCTGGCCGGCGTCTTCCAATGCTTCGCGCCCGACCGCGACCTCTTCTTCCGGGTGGGGCGTCTGGGAATGAGCACGCTGCGGCTGGGCCCGATGGGAAGTAAGAACGTGCTGAGCGCGGGCGGCGTCTCGGCGGTTTCCGCGCCGACGGTGAGCACGGCATTCATCGGTGTGGGCTACATTATTGGCCCGGAACTGGCGGCGCTCAACTTTTCCGGTAGCGTGCTGGTTTGGGGCTTACTGATTCCGCTGTTGATGTTTTTCCTGGGCCCGCAGTTGCAGACCTTTCTGCCGGCCAATCCGACCGATGAGAGCTGGGTCGGTTTGGCCACCGCGGTGTGGCGCTATATCGTGCGCCCGGTCGCCGTGGGCAGCATGATGGTGGGCACCGGCTACACCCTGTTCCGCATGCGCAAGAACCTGATCGCGGGCCTGGCCAAGGCATTTTCGGAGTTGAAAGGCGGTGCGCCCGATCCGGAATCCCTGAGCCGCACGGAGCGTTACATGAGCTCGAAGACGGTGTTCGCGCTGATCGGCTGCACGTTTCTGCTGATGTGCGTGCTGTACATCTATCTTTCGGGACTGGTGAGCGGCGGCATCGCGGCGGCGCTGGTGATGCTGGTGGTGGGCTTTTTCTTTGCCACCGTATCGGGGTACCTGGTGGGCGTGATCGGCTCGTCCAACAACCCGATCTCCGGATTGACGCTTTCGACGCTGGTGATCGCGGCGCTGTTGATGGTCTCGATGGGCGTCTCCGGCTCCAGCGGGGTGGTTGCCGTGCTGGGCGTGGCGGCGGTGGTGTGCGTGTCGTCGGCGGTGGCCGGCGAGCTGCTGCAGGATTTCAAAGTCGGCTACATTCTGGGCGGCACGCCGCGCAGTATTCAGATCGCCGAGTTGTTCGCCGTGGTGGTGGCCAGCGCGGTGATGTATTTCCCGCTGATGATTCTCTACCAGGGCAACATTAATAAAGGCGGCACCGGCTTTGGCGACAAAGCGCTCTCGGCGCCGCAGGCCGGGCTGATGGCGTCGCTGGCGCAGGGCATCGTGGGCGGCGACATGGCTTGGCCGCTGGTGGTGACCGGCATCCTGCTCGGTTTCGCCATGATTTTGTTTCGGGTGAAGAGCCCCATGCTGGTGGCGATCGGCATGTATCTGCCGATTTCGATTACCGCGGCAATTTTCGTGGGCGGAGTGATTCGCTGGTTCGGCGACTCGCTGGCGCGGCGAAAGGGCCTGAACGAAGCGCAGCGCGCGCGGGTGGAAAACGTGGGCATCCTGGCGGCGTCCGGCCTGATTGCCGGCGAGGCGCTGGCGGGCCTGGTGAAAGCCTTTTACGATTTCCAGGACAAGGAGCTTCCGCTGCTATTCCAAAATCCTTCGTACCTGGCCGGAGTGGGTGTGATCGCGCTGATCGCGTTCGTGCTGCTGCGCGTGCCGCTGGGCGCGGCCGGCGATCCTAACGAGCCCGCTCCGCCGGTTGCCATGATGTAGTAATGTGCCGTAATCATGTGCCCATCCGACACCACGCCGGAAGCCTGGAAGGTTTTCCTGGAACTGCAGCGCCGGATGCCGCCGGAAGAAAAGCTGCGGCGCGCGCTGGAACTTTCCGCCGGCCTGCGCCGCGCCGCCGAAGCGGGCCTGCGGGAGCGATATCCCGACGCCGGCGAGCGCGAGATCTTTCTTCGTCTGGCCCGCCTTACGCTGGGGCAGGAGTTGTTCAAGAAAGCGTACGGGAAGGCGGCGTTGCCGGATGAGCGCGCTCGATAGCCTGATCGCGGCTTTCGAAGGCCTTGGCATCCGCTATCTGATCGGCGGCTCGCTGGCCTCATCAGCGCGAGGCGTTCCGCGGTCAACCATGGACGTCGATGTGCTCGCGGCAATGCACGTGGAGCAGGCGGACCAGTTGGCCGCGGCCTTGGGGCGGGCATGGTACGCCGACCCCGGCGACATGCGCAGGGCAATCAGTGTCGGCCGCGCCTTCAATGTAATCCACATGCGCACGGGCGAGAAATTCGACGTATTCCCGGCCAGCGGCGAGTTTCATGCATCCGAACTGCGGCGGGCAACCGAGATTCCTTTGGAGTTGGCCGGCAGCCGGACGGTCTGTCGGGTCGCAACCGCGGAAGACATTCTGCTCGCCAAGCTGCAGTGGTATCGGCTGGGAGGCGAAGTGTCCGAGCGCCAGTGGTCGGACATCCTGGGGATTCTGGCCGCGAATGCGGATCTGGACCTCGGCTACCTGAACCAGTGGTCGGCGCGCCTGGACCTCGGCGACCTCTGGGAACGTGCGCGAAGAGAGGCTGGATAGCGAGTTACCGCGCGAGCCCCACCAGGCCGGCGGCGAAGAGGCGGTCGTCCACGCGGGCCAGGCGGCGGATGGCGCGCGGGGCGACGAGCGGCGTATGGCGGATCGTCGTCAGATACTCCGGTATCGCCCACACGTCTTCCTCGGCGGTCATCCAATGGATGGAATCGAAGCGGCGCAGGTTGACCGGGCGCGAGTAATTGCGCAGGGTCTTTTCCCGACGCGGATTGTAGTAGTGCTCGAAGTACGACATGGCCAGCTCGCGCAGGCCGCGATAGACCGGCTCGCGGTAGCGCAGGCCGGAGTAATTCGACTTGGCGATGGCGCCCCAGGAGCCGTCCCGGCGGAAGATGGCCAGCACGTGATCGTCGTCCCGCACCGCTTCCAGGTCGAGCAACAGCGGCGGGTAGCCAAGCATGCGTAGCGCCGCGGCGCCGAATAGGGCCCCTTCCATGCAGTGCGCCTTCCGCTCGCGTAGCACGCGCCGCGGCGAGCCGCAGGTGGGCCCGTCCGGTTCTTTGTTGTACGCCACGTCATGATCCAGAAAATGCTGAATCTTCTCCGGCGTGTTGAGGCGGCGAAAGACGGCGCGCTCGGCCGCAAGAAACGGATCGCGGGGCATCGGGCTTAGGGTATCGTGATTCCCCGACCGGCGGCGGTGCGGGCGGTCTGATTCCGGAAGAGATCGTGCGGAAGTTTGGCCACTTGTCACTGGCTCAGGTCCATGCGGCTCTGGCTTACTACCACGCCAACCAGGCGGAGATCGACGCAGACCTGGAATGCGAGGCGCGAGAGACCGAGGCCCTCGAAGCACAATACAGGCGCTGATGCGCACCTGTGAGCCAAATTAGGATCTATTTCGATGAAGACGCGATGGATACCGACCTTGTCGGCGCCCTTCGTGCTCGCGGCCGAATCGTGGTAACCGCTTGGGACGCTGGCCTTGTTGGCAGGCCGGACGAGGAGCAGTTGGCCTTTGCCACCGGATGGGGCTGAAAACAGGCCGTTGGAACAGACCCGCTCAGCCCGTCGCCGCCCCGATGACGAGGTCCAAGCCCGCCGCGTCGGCGAACGCGCGGAAATCGCGGTCCCGCGTAAGGAGCGGGAGATCATGGTCGATGCAGCTTTGGGCAATCAGGGCGTCGCCGAGACGCGCCTTGCGACGCTTTGCCAACACTTTCGCTCGCAACTCGCCCGCCCGTTGCCAATAACCGGGCCCGATTTCGACGAGCGGCAACTCCGAGAGAGTTTGTGAAACCTCTGAAGGAAGCATCGGATCGCTCAGCACTTCGGTGAGCACAACCGGCACCATGAGCACTTGCCGGTCCTGGAGCGCCCTGTCGAGCAGTGCCGCGTCTTCGCCCGCATCCCCTTCGAGGAAGGCGATCCAGGTACTGGTGTCGACGGCGATCACCGGTCTGCCGTCAACTCATCCAGCGTGCGCGAGAACCGAACCTTGCCCCGGAATTGCCGCAACCGCGCGTAGGCCTCGGATGCCGCAACCAACTGGAGGCCGGTACGAACGGTCTGAGTGATGCCGCTGCCGCTGGCTCGCTGTGCCCTGTCGAGCAGATCCGGCGGCACCTCCACAGTGATCTTTCGCGCTGCTGCTTCCATCACACTTCAATATACCATATTGGGTACCAGGGCCCAATATGGTATATGCTCACCTAACGGTCGCGGCTCGGTAAGTGACCGAAAACACACGGCGCCCGTAACCGAGCCGCGACCGCGAGGGAGCGGTTGCCGCGGCTATACTTCGAAATCCCCAGATTGGTTAAGCAGCCCTGTCCGGCAGAAATCAGGCGGCGACGACGTGCCGGCGTCCCGATTCGTAGCCGCGCACCAGGTCCACGATTGACAGGTCGAAAAAGCGTCCGACCCGCCGGTCGAGTTCCTCTTCGGCGTACAGTTCCATGCTGTCCTTGGTGAGGGTATGCTCCTCCACGAAGTCCAGCAGGACTTGTTTCAGCAGGCAGAGATCGCGCACGCACTCGTGCAACGGAACGGCCTGCTCCAATCGCTCTCTACCCACGTGCTGGAAGCGGCGTTGCAGGGTTTCGCTGTTTCCCCTGTCCAGCCAGTGAGTCAAGCTTTCCAACAACTCTTTATGCCATTGCCGTAACCCGGTTCCGAGAATGGCGCCGGTGCGCGCCATGTCGGGATCGCGACGAATCTGGTCGGCGACACGGTGGATAATTTCTTCTTCGTGCGTCTCCATCAGGTGAACGAGCTTCCCCGAAATCATGGTTCACCTCACTTCCGCCTGTATAGTACACCCAAAGAATGCCGAATGATAGGGCTTTGAAGAACCTGCGAGCCCCCGGCCGCCCCGCCATGCTACAACGGATTTAGATGCCTGTCTCCCTTCCCGAATCTCCAACGCCCGGTCTCTCACCCGCCATGCGGGATGAGGAACTGGCGCGATACATCAATCTCAAGCTAGTGGCTTTGGGGCAGCCTTCGGGCAGCGCGGCTGGGGGCGCCGGTTTTCTGGAACTGGCCCGTCCGTTGCTCCGCAATTACCAGCAGAAGGAACAACTGCTTGCCGGGCGGCTGTGCCCCAGCGACACCCGCATACAGAATTTCTTGGACAATTACCTGGCCGGCGTATGTCCGGATGGAGCGCCGCGGCTGCCGTCGACCTCTTTCGTGCTGGACCGGCCTGGCCTGGCCAGGATTCTGTCCTTCCCGTCGGACGCGGATAGCTTTCGCTCTCCCTACCTAAGCTCGTATCGCGTGGCGCAAGGGGCGCTGCATAACCCCGCCAGCGACCGGCGCACCACCAAGGGCGTATTTCACATCGTGGAGGGCGGCCTGCCGGTTCCCGCCGATAAGCTGGCGGTGCCACAGGTGGCCTTCGCCCGGCTGCTGGCCGAGGCGCTGAAACCGCCGCGTGAAATGCTGGCGCTGCCTTTTACCGCCGGGCAAACCGAACAGGCGTACGTATTTCTCTCCCTGCTGCTGCGGCCCAAAGTGTGCCCGGCGATCGGCTGCGAACCGGGCAAGAGCATGGAGACGCGTTTCTTCGCGCCGGCCAGCCTGGTGAGCAACCTGGATTTTGTGGAAGCCATCTTCGGCAATGCCGGCGACCCCTATCTTCCCGAGAACGATGCCGCGCTGGACGTGCCGCACTGGACCGGCCACACCGGATGCGTGATTCTGGCGCCGCACCTGGTGGGCCGTAAAAAGAAAGACCTGGGGCTGCCGCACTACGACGGGGCGAGCGAGCGCGAGCGGCGCGACGGCATGTGCTGGCGCGACGAGAATGAAATCTACAACGACGGGCTGCCGTTCAAGATCGTCTGCCGCGACTTCTCCGGCGTGATCGTCACCATTCTGACCGATAACTATTTCGGCTATTGCAAGAAGGAAGTGAAAAGCCAGATCAGCTTTTCCGCCAATCTGTACGGGCTGGCCGAAGAAGAGCACGCGGGCGGCGCCATCGCCTTTCCGTCCTACGTGCTGGGACAGGACTTTGCGGCCGATCGCCCGTCCCTGCGCAAGACCTCGTTCGAAGACGCCATGGGGCTGCTGGACGGCCTGGTGGAGCGCAAGCCGGAAGGCTACGCGGTGGACCGCGCCGACCCCGGCATTTTCTATGTTCCCGAGCATGCCCAATTCAGCGTGCGCGAGGGTACGGTGAGCTGGTCGAGCGGCGGCGAGCAACGGATTACGCTGCTGCCGGAGCATGTCTACGTGCTCCCCTCCGGATACAAAGTGCGGCTGGAAAAACAGCACCGCGGGACGGCCTGGCGGCTGGTAGGCTCGGTGCCGCACGGCACGCTTTGCCATAAACCCTGCACGGTTTCCGGCGGCGGCAAGTCCGAGATTTCGAAATCCATTTTGAGCATGGTGCTGCACGGGCCGGTGTTCGTGAAGGACTACTTCCACGATTTCGAAGAAGTGGAGCGGATATTGGCGCGGGATTTTTCCCGGATCTACAAGAGCGCCGAACCGCGGGCAGGGACCGGGCGGCCCATCCTGGGGCCGGAGCGGTCGCTCGGCTCGGTCATCAAGCTGCTCACGCCTTCGGCGGACTACACCGACGAATACAATGAGTGGCTGCGGAAGCTGCCGCAGACCATCCGCCAGTTGCTCTTCACCCTGAAACGCTACTACCGTCCCGAGTGGGGCGGCGATTGGCGGGAGCACTTCACCGTGGACCGCATCAACGGGTATCTGGGCCACGAGCTGAAGTACGAAAACCAGAAGCTGGTGGGGAACTACCTGCGCGTGGGGTTCGATCCCGAAGGCTCCTGGCGCATTTACAAGCTGCGGCCGGACTTTCGGCCGGCGGAGAAGGTGCAGGTGGAAGACGACATCACGGCCTCGGCGGTGGTGCCGCGCGCCCGCGTGCCGCACTTCGACGCCAAGTATCCGCACCCCAGTTTGAAGCTGGTCGAAAACTGCGAAGCCTACCTGTTCCAGCGGCCGGACGACGCCGTGCACCGCGGCTTCGACGCGCAAGCCGAAGCCGACATCGCCACCCCGGGAACGTTTCTTTCCAACTTCCAGCCGCTCGGCGTGGCCGAGGCGCGTTCCCTGGTGGAACACGTGGTGGAATTCGATCAATACACGGCGCCGATGCAGGAATTGCTTCGCAACTTCGTGGCAAATTCCACCCATGGATACGTGGTTTCTTCCGCCCACGCGCGCATTGTGGATGGCAAGCCGTCGAAGAATCCGCGCTACCTGCAGCGGCGTCCCGACCTGGTGGACCGGCGCGGCGCGCACCTGGCACAAATGTGCGCGCGGCTGGACCGCGCGATTCCGGCCGGCGAGCCGGTGCAGTTTCCGGTAAATGCGGTACTGGGCGGGCGGCGCGGCAATCCTGCCGATGCTTCCATCGGGCTGCCTCCGCTGGCGGTCTACAATCCCATTCACTATCAGGAATTGCCCGAGCTGTTCATGGATTTCGTGGCCAGCGTGACGGGCAAGTCGCCGTCCACCACGGGTTTCGGCAGCGAGGGGGCGCTCACCAAGGGCCCGTTCAACGCCTTGTGGCCGGTGGTGGATCTGAACAACGCCCTGGTGGGCACGATCCTGACGGGCTATGCCGGATTCACTACCGCCGCCGGTTGGGTGGGGCCGCACTACCGGGTGGACCACGACATCAGCATGCTGGTGCCGGAGGTTTGGTGCCGCATCCGGGTGGAGGAACGCGAGCCGCGGTTTCTCATTGAAAACGGATACCTGGAGAAGGTGGAGAACCTCGACTATCAGGGCCGCACGGTGCGCGCCAGCCGTTTGGGCTACCGCATCACCGACGCCTTCGCCGAGCGTTTCCTGGGACGCATCTTCGAAACCCCCAACGAAGTGTTTACCGAAGAGATGTTGCGCCCGGAGAAGCAGGACCCGGAAGCGTTTGCGACGGGCGTGGACGCGATTGTCGACGCCGGGCGGCGGGTCGCACTGCAGTACTTCGAAGACGGCAGCGTGAAGGGCGCCTGCCCGCCGCTGGCGGCGCTGCTCCACATCATGGCGTACGACAACTGGGAAGGCCTGGGTATCGACGCGCCGCGGGTGCGCGGGCTGTTTTCGCGCGAGGCCATGCTCGGTAGCGACTGGTATCGCGAACGGCTGCGCACCAAGCAGCGGCGGGACGAAGCGCTATACCGCCGCAACCTGAAAGCGCTCGAAGCCGCGCGCGATTCCGGCGGCCCGCTGGGTTTCGACGTGGAAGCGCGGCTGGCGGTGGCGCGCCAACAACTGGCGCGGATTTCGGCGGAGCAATACGTGGAAGAACTGGTGGGCACCATTGGCGCCGACCCGTTCGCCGGGCAAGTGTAATCGGCATTCGGCGACAGGACGGCTACCGCGCCGCGCGCTATATTCGACTTGATGAGTACAACACGCCGAACCGCCCTCGCGTCCGCCTTCGCCGGCGCGGGATTCGCGGCTTTCGATCAGGCCGAAGCGGCCGCCCAAGAGAAGGCTGGGAACAACGCCCCCATCCCGGCTCGCGACAACCTCAAGGTCACCAGGCTCGAGACTTTTCTGGTAAAGCCGCGATGGCTGTTCCTGAAAGTCCATACCAATGCGGGAATTGTGGGGCTGGGAGAGCCGATCACCGAAGGCCGCGCGCTGACATGCGCCGAAGCGGTCAAAGAAATCGAACCGTACCTGGTGGGCAAGGACCCGCGGCGGGTGGCGCACCACTGGCAGGCCATCTACCGGCACGCGTTCTATCGCGGCGGCCCCATTCTCACCAGCGCGCTGAGCGGCATCGACCAGGCGCTGTGGGACATCAAGGGCAAAGCGCTCGGCGTTCCCGTGTACGAGCTGCTGGGGGGCCCCACCCGCGACCGCGTGCGTGTGTATGCCCACGCCAGCACGGTGGACGACATGAAGAAGGCGCAGGCGCGCGGATTCACGGCCTTCAAAGCGGGCCCGGCCAAGCGGCGCCCGGCCCGCTACATCGAGACGCAGGGCGCGGTGAGCTACGCGGCGGAGCGGTTCGCCGAGCTGCGCCAGGCGATGGGACCGGAGGCAGATATCGCCATCGATTTCCACGGCGCCATCAGCCCGGCCACGGCCAAGCTGCTCATCAAGGCGCTGGAGCCCTACCAGCCCATGTTCATCGAAGAGCCCTGCCAGGCGCAGAACCACGACGTGATGGCGGAGATCGCGCGCGGCACGTTCCTGCCCATCGCCACCGGGGAGCGCGTCTTCACCAAGTGGGGCTTTCGCGAGGTGCTGGAAAAACGCGCCGCCACGGTGCTGCAGCCCGACATGTGCCACGCCGGCGGCATCACCGAAGTGAGGCTGATCGCGGGCATGGCCGAAGCCTACTACGCGACGATTGCGCCGCATAACCCGCTCGGCCCGATTTCGCTGGCCGCGGGCGTGCAACTGTCCGCTTCCATCCCGAATTTCCTGTGCCAGGAACAGGTTTCGCTGGGAGAAGGCTATTTGAAGAAGCCGTTCACCGTGCGCGACGGGTATCTCGATCTGCCCACCGGCCCGGGACTGGGGATTGAACTCGACGAGAACGCCATGGCCGACAAACTGGGCCACGACTGGCGCAACCAGGAAGCCTACGACTCCGAGGATGGTTCGGTGGTGGACTGGTAGCACTTTACTGTGGGACAGGCCGGGAGGCCTGTCCCACAACTAGAGCTCGACCGCGACGGCTTCGTGGATCAAGACTCGGGGGACGGTAAGTTCGATCCAGCCGTTACTCTGCGTGAAGGGGATCTTGTCGCCGGCGCGCAGCAGCGATACCGATTTGGGCTGCGACGGAACTTTGATTCGCACCTTGACATCCAGGAGCGGAAGGAAGCTTTCGCGCGCACGGAGATGCTTGTTCTTATTGCCGGTGTCCGCCAGTAAATGCAGGACGATGGTGTTTTTCGAGGCCATCAGATGGGGCGTGAGACCGGGCTGATACTCGACCTGGTAGGAGCGCTTGGCCGCGAGATACGGCTCGAACAGCCTGGCGAACGAGGTTCGCAGGATGGGCATTTCGGTCTCCTCGTAGACTGCTTCGAAGCCTGAGGCGATGTAGATTACTTTGCCATCGCCAAAAGTATTGCCGACGCCGGCGGGACCGATGGTGGAGCGATGGCCGCGATCGATGGTCTGGGCCAGCACCCTGCCGCCGTTGGCGCGAATGCGCATGACTTGGGGATCCTGGGGTATGAGGTCGCCGGTGCCGGCATTCATATAGAGGTCGGGCATCTCGATGGGCTCTGGGTCGAGCAACGAGGCGCCGAACACGTCGGCGAGGCCGAAGTCCGCGCGCACGCGGCCGTACTCGTCGGCGACCGATGTCAGGTGGGTAGCGATGAGAGAGCCGCCGTTGCGAACATACTCGCGCAGCATGCCGCACTGCTTCGCGCTGAGGCAGGCACAATTGGCCGCATAGATCATCTGGTATTTCGCGAGAAGCCCGGGCGCCATGTTCCAGTCGAGAAACGGTTCGGCCTCGTAGCTGTTGGCCTTCAGCAGCCGGTATGCGCCACGGAAGTAATTGGGGTAGGCTCCACTTACGAAATGTTTGCCGGTATACCAGTCGAGAGTCTGGCCGCCAACCACGATGCCGGCTTGCGGCTGCGATGTTAGCGTGCGTAGCAGCGCATCGTGCTTCTGGGCGAAGTCGAAGGTCTCTTTGATGTAACGTCCGCTCTCGTAGGCCAGCGGACCTTGTTGGTTGTAGAAGAAGCGGGACATACTCCAGTAGACGAGACCCGCTCCGGCGGCAATGGCGGCCGCGCCATCGATCAGCAGTTCCTGGCTCTCGACCGGATAACTGTACCAGCCGCGCACGGTCGAGTCCTTCATGTGTTCGCGATTGTAATCGGTGTGGCTGCCGACATAGGTCCAGGTGACTTTGCCCGTGGATTGGCCGAGCTGCATGTTGAATAACTTCTCTTCCGGCGTTTCGGCGGCTTCGAACATGAAGCCATCGGCCACCGGAATGGCGCGGCTGCGCCAACCGCGGCGGCTGAGCAGGGAGCTGTCGTTGAACAGGACCGGGACATCGCGCGTCTGGCGAATCATCTCGCGGAGCTCGCCGAAAAAGCCGATTACGACGTCGTTGGCCATCCAGTTCTGATACTCGATGTCGTCGTCGAGCGAAATGCCCTGGTCGGGGATGGCCTTGCCGAACTTCTTCCGGTAGACCGCCTGGCAGTATTGGCAGTGGCAGAAATCGCGGCCGTGATCCATGCCCTGATAGGGACCGTCGAAGTACATCACGTCGACCGCGTATTGGGCGAGCACCTCGCGCACCAGGGAGCGGATCACCTCTCGCAGAGGCGAATTCAGACAGCCTTCGAAGAAAGTTGCCCAGCCGTAGTGGCTGGTGATCATGGGCTTGCCATCCGCGAATTTCTTGCTCCAATCCGTATAGCGGGGGTCGGTCGAAGTGGAGTCCATGAAGGGGTGATTCAAGGGCACGTAGGCGACTACGCGGAGCCCGGCCTGCTTGCACAAGTCGACGGTTTCGCGCATGGGGTCGCCTTTGAGCTCGGGGTGGATGGGATAGCCAGACCTGGTCGGGAAGTAGGCGAAGTAGGATGCCGAGGGGTAGCGCAGGGCGTCGGCGTTGAGTTCGCGGGCGATGCTGACAGCCTTCTTCGCCTGGTAATCGAGTGCGGGATAGAAGGGCGGATTGTAGGCTTCCGCGATCAGAATGCGCGGATTGCGAATCCACGCATAGGTGGACATGCCGGAGGGCGCGGCGTGGGATTCTCCGATGTCGAGCCGCGCGGCGGCGGCGAGGAGGGCGGATTGCCGCAGGAGCTCGCGGCGGGTAACGATCTTCGTATGCGGCTCGTCGGCGGCGCGGGTTGTTTCCATTTCTACACCTTACCAGCCGGCCGTCGCAACGCTACATGGGGACCCTTCGCTCAGGTGAGAGCCGGCTTCAAACCAGCCGGTCGTACTCGTCGTGACCGCCGATCCAGTACCATAGGATTCGATCTTCGTTCATGACGGCCAGCGCACGATACTCCAGACCTATGCGAACTGAATAGATGTTATCTTCGCCTTCCAGCTTCTTGAATTGCAGACCGGGATGCGCCGGATTGCGCTGAAAGAGTCGGTAGGAGCGCTTGGCATCGCGTTGAGCGCTGGAGGGAAGATGCGAAAACAACCGCCAAAACCGGCGTGTTGTGCGCGACCGCACTAGAGCAGATCGTCCAACGGCAGCGTTTCGCCGCGCTCGTCTTCCTCAATGGCTTCCTGTGCCATTCGGCGGATCACGTCGCGCTTCTCGGCAAAGCGCGTCTTCCAGCCGTCCTCGTCGGCTATCGAGGCGAGGATCTGCGACGCTATGGCATCCTGCTCATCCTGAGGCAGCGCGACGACTTTTTCCAGAGCCTTCTCGAGCAACGTCGACATGCCACAATTCTATCAGCGGACAGATCCAGCCGCCATGCCGCACCCGGCTACGCCCCGGAGGATGTCCTCAACAGAACGCGGCGGCGACTTTTCGCTCATCCGGATTTTGTTCCGGATTCCCGACGATCCGTCCGCGGGTCAGGAGACGAAACACTACGCCGCTTTCGGCGAGTTCTCTACTCCTCAATACGATCCAAGCGAACGACGTGGCGTTCAAAGTCCTCGTCTACAAGCTGCACTGTGCCGACAATGTTGAAACCGGCCTTCTTGAACGCGCTGACGGAATTCAGATTCCTCACGGAGGGATCAGCGACGATAGCGCCCAGGTCGCCGTTGGCGAAAATGTAGTTCGTTCCGAACTCCCGAATAGCAGCAGGCCCCAGCCCGCGACCCGTCATCTCGATTTCTCCTATCGCGAGGTCGATTCCGGCCGACCTATGGTCAGCACCCAATCGAATCGCATGCTCCGGAAAGTCACGCCAGCGATACCATTGAATCCAGCCGATCGGAACGCCCTCGAACTGCATGAAGCACACGTGAATTGGCTTGCTCCCATCAATGCCAGGTCCGTATTTAGCCTCGAGGCTAGCCAGATCGAAGTACTCATTCCACCAGACCGCCACGTGAGGAGCCGCGAGCCATTTCTGCAGCAGAGGGAAGTCCGAACGCCCAATCGGGCGGAATGAGATTCGTCGATTGTTTTCCGCTGAAGGCCCCACTGAGGCCATCTTCTACGATTCGTCTTGCCAACTCAAGTCCTCACTTGTCGCGCAGCGTTTACCGACGTTCTCGGCCCGCCGTTGGCTGCCTCCGGCCGGATCACACGCCACCGGAGGTTGGGCTGTTCGGCGTCAACTTGAGGCGAGTGCCAGCTCACCGCTGCCGCTGTCAATCGCCGGCTCGAAATGCCGGCACCTGAGGATTACTCTTTTCATTCCTCCAGCCTCCAACGCCGGGCATTGCAACGCTACCGGCCGGGGGGTATCCTTGTGCTTCGAATGGGGCGGCGCCAGGCCGTTCCGGCGAGACATAGCGCCGGACCAGGCTCGCGCCGCCCAGAACCGGAGCATATGGGTTTCCCTAGTTCGACTCGGCCGGCGGAGAGCCCCGAGGTCCGCCAGCGTTCCGCGCACGAGGCCAGCATGACCTCGCGAGAGCGGCTTCTCACGGCGCTTGCCGGGAAAGTTCCGGATCGCCTTCCCGTCACGACGCACCACGTCCTGACTTGTTTTCTTCAGGAACACTTTGGCGGGCGATCGAGCCGCGAGTTCTTCGACTGCTTCGGCCTCGACGCCATCACGTGGACGGTGCCGCACCTCCCGCACACCGACAAGGGCGAGTATCCCGACCCCTTGCAGGCTGAGCCTGGGTTCCTCGAGAGCCGGCGCGTGGCTTCGCCGAGTTGGCATGTGGAGTTCGAAGACCTGCCCGGACGTGACCGCAAGACCACGCGCTATCGTTTTGTGACTCCGAAGGGCACGCTCAGCATGGTGACCGAAGACGACGGCCGCTCCACATGGGTCGCCGAACCGCTTATCAAGCAAAAGAGCGATATCGACCTCATCGGCGAGTTCTCGACCGCCCCCAGGTGCGACGTGGAAGCGGTGAACCGGGAGGCGGCCGCGTTTGGGGACCGGGGCATCGTGCGCGGCCACATCTGCGCTTTCGACGTCTTCGGGCAGCCGGGGTGCTGGCAGGATGCCTGCTGTCTTGCCGGGACCGAGAAGCTCATCCTGGCGGCGCATGACGACCGGGAGTGGGTACACGAGTTGCTGCGGATCTTGCAACGGCGCAAGATCGTTTTCATCCGGTCGCTGAAGGGCGCCCGCTATGACGTGCTGGAGCTGGGCGGCGGCGACGCTTCTTCCACCGTCATCTCGCCGCGCATGTTCGACCAATTCGTGGCGCCCTACGATTCGGAGCTGATCGCCGAAGCGCACCTGGCCGGCCAGCGCATCGTCTACCACACCTGCGGGGGCATGATGGCGATGCTGGAGCGGATCGCCGCCATGCGGCCCGACGCCATGGAGACTTTCACTCCGCCCGCCATGGGAGGCGACACGGTTCTTGCCGAGGCCAAGCGCCGCGTCGGCACGAAGGTCTGCATGATCGGCGGTTTCGACCAGTTCCATTTCTTCGTGGGCTGCTCGCCGGATGAGACTCGGGCGGCCGTGCGCAGGTGCTTCGCGGAAGCGGGCGCCAATGGCGGCTACATCCTGAGCCCTTCGGATCATTTTTTCGATGCCGAACCCGAACTGATCGCGGCTTTCGCCGATGAAGCGCGAAAGTGTGTTTACTGAATGCCTGCCGGATTGATGCTGGTAGTTTTCGCCGGGCTGATGAACGGCAGCTTCGCCACGCCGATGAAGGGGATTCGCGGCTGGCAGTGGGAGCACACCTGGCTGGTGTGGTCGGTCACGGGCCTGGTTGTTTTGCCGGCGTGCGCCGCGCTGGCGACGGTGGTGCGGCCGTGGCACGTGTATGCCGCGGCGGCGCCGGAGTCGGTGGGGATAGTCGTTTTGTTCGGGTCGCTCTGGGGCATCAGCTCGATCCTGTTCGGGCTGGGCGTGAGCCGGGTCGGGCTGGCAATCGGATTCGGCGTGATCATCGGCATCTCGTCCATTCTGGGCTCGTTAGTCCCGCTGATTTTCCTACATCCGGAAGCTCTGTGGCGGCCGGCGGGACTGCTCACCATGCTCGGCGTCCTGCTGCTCGGGAGCGGCGTGGCGTCGTGCGCCATCGCCGGGCGGAGCCGCGGTGCCTCGATTCCGGTGACGCGCGGCGGTCTCGCCATCTGCGTGCTGAGCGGATTGGGCGCGCCGATGGTCAACTTCGGGCTGGCGTTTGGCGCCGGCATCGTCGCCAGCGCCGAGAAGACCGGCACGGCGCCGATGCACGCCCTGAATGCCATCTGGCCGCTGCTGCTGAGCGGAGCCTTCCTGAGCAACGCGGGTTATTGCCTCTACCTGATGCGCCGGAAATCGGGATTCCAGGCCTTCGGGCAGCCTCGCGCCGCCGCCAACTTTGCCTTATCCGCCCTGATGGGCGCGCTGTGGATGGGCAGCAACCTGGCCTATGGGTATGGAACCTCGCGCCTCGGCCCCTTGGGGTTGGTCCTCGGATGGCCGATCATGATGGCCTGCGTGGTACTGACCGCCAACGGATGGGGCGTGGCAACCGGGGAATGGCGGAACGCGAAGCCGCGCTCGAAGGGATGGATTGCGGCAGGTGTGTTACTGCTCGTCGCGGGAGTGGCGGTGATTGGCAGCGCCGCAATGTAGCGGGCCGCCCTGCCCCGATCCCTTCGATCAGCTCGATGCGACTGCCGGCCAGCCCAGTCCCTCCAGTTGCTCGACGAGAAACCGGCGCATCGCCACCACGGTAGCTCCGGCGCGCATCAGGGTGACCCCGTCCTCGATCGAAGCCACGCCGCCCGAAGCCTTGATGCCGAGCGTAGGGCCGACCGTTTCGCGGATCAAGCCGATGTCGTGTACGGTGGCGCGGCCCGGTCCGAAACCGGTGCAGGTCTTGATGAAGTCCGCGCCGCTATCGAGAACCAGCTTGGCGACGGTGACCTTTTCGGCCTCGGTCAAAACGCCGATTTCGACGATGACCTTGAAGGGGATCTGATACGGCCGCGCCACCGTCATAACCTCGCAGATGTCCCTCGCCACGCGGGCATAATCGCCGGCTTTAAAGGCGGCGATGTTCATCACCATGTCCATGTCGGTGGCGCCGCGGCGGAGGCCTTCTTCAGCCTCCAGGCACTTGACGCGCGTGGTTTGACCACCGCCCGGAAAGGAGATGGGGATCTGCGCGCGCACCGGGGAACCTTTCAATTCGTCCACCAGGGCGCCTAAGTGTTGCGGGAAGGCCACTACGGCGCGAAAGCCGTAGTTCCTGGCCGCACGGCAGGCTGCCCGCGCCTCTTCCTCGCTGGCCGTAATGGTAAGCGCTTCCGAATAATCGATTGCCGCTACCAGGCGGCCAATCTCTTCCGATGAGATGCAGTGCATACGCTCCGATGATAACGCCTGGATCGAGCCGCATGGCTTAGGGCTGGCTCCGTAACAATTGCCGGCAACCGCTCCCTGACGCTCGCGGCTCTGAAAGGCGCGAGACCGAGCCGCGACCGTCAGGGAGCGGTTGCCGGCACGTCCGAAACGCCGCCGGCTCAGGCCAGCTTGCACAATATCTGGCCCGTCTTCACGGTTTCCCCGAGCCGCACTAGAACTTCCTCCACCACGCCGTCCAGCGGCGCGCCGATCGTGTTCTGCATCTTCATCGCCTCAATCGTCGCCACCGGATCGTCCTGGCGGATCCTTTGCCGCGGCGAAACCTCGATGGATACGACCACGCCCGCGATGGGGCTGCGGCAGATCCGGTCCTCCGGCATGGTATCGGGCAGATGGGGCGGCTCCAGCACCGACTCCGGCACCGCGGCCGGCGGGTCCTCCTCTGGCCCGGTGGCCTCCGGTTCCGGGAGGAGTTCCACGGCCACGTCATAGCTTCTGTCCTCCAGCGTGATGCGAAGTCTCACGTTCCTCCTCCTTGCGGGCCGCTTCGGCACGAACCCGGCTTTGGCGGCCAGTAGCCGCGCGTGGCCGGATTCCAGATACGGCCGCCATTTTTCCAACTCGCCCCGGAAGCTCGCTTCCGCCGGACTGATTTCCAGAATGCGGAAGCGGCTGCCCACCAGCGCAACGATGGCTGCCGCGATCAGAACCCGGTGCCGTTCTCTGGTCTCCAGCCGGCTCTCGAGTTCGGTTTCGATCTGGGTGACGGGCGCCATTCTGCCGCTTATAACGGAATGTTTCCGTGCTTCTTGGTCGGGCGCGGCCGGCGCTTGGTGTGCAACTCGTCGAGAGCGGCCGCCAGGCAGCCGCGCGTCTCCGCCGGCTCGATGATGTCGTCGGCCAGGCGCGCGCCCGCCGCGACGTACGGGGTTGCGAAGGTTTCGCGGTATTCGTCGATCAGTTCCTGCCGCCGCGCGTCCTGGTCGTCGGCCGCGGAAATCTCCCGGCGGAACACGATTTCGGCCGCACCCTCGGCACCCATGACGGCGATTTCGGCGCTGGGCCAGGCAAACACCTGGTCCGCCCCCAACTCCTTCGAACACATGGCGATGTAGCCGCCCCCGAACGCTTTGCGCACCACCACGGTCAGCTTGGGCACGGTGGCCGAGGAGTAGGCGAACAGCAGCTTGGCCCCGTGGCGAATGATGCCGCCGTGTTCCTGGTCGATGCCGGGAAGGAAGCCGGGCACGTCCACCAGCGTCACCAGCGGGATGTTGAACGCGTCGCAGAAGCGGATGAACCGCGCGCCCTTATCGGAAGCGTCTATGTCGAGCGCGCCCGCCAGCACGCTGGGCTGGTTGGCGACGATGCCCACGGTGCGCCCCACGATCCGCCCGAAGCCGATCACCAGGTTCCTGGCGAACTCCTTCTGCACCTCCAGAAAATCCCCCCGGTCGGCGATGCGGGTGACGATCTCGCGCACGTCGTAAGGCAGCTTGGAGTCGTCCGGCACGATCCGGTTCAACGACTCGTCGTACATGTGACGCTTGTCGGGATCCACCCGCGGCGGATCCTCCAGGTTATTGGACGGAAGGAAGGAGAGCAGGCGCTTGCAGATTTTGACGGCTTCCACGTCGTTTTCCGCGATGAAGTGAACTACTCCGTTCTTGGTCTGCGCGCGGGCGCCGCCAAGTTGCTCCGCCGTGATCACCTCGTTGGTAACCTGCTTGATGACCGCCGGTCCGGTGATGAACATGTACGCGTAGCTGGTCTGAATGATGAAATCGGTCAGGGCCGGCGAGTAGGCCGCGCCTCCCGCGCAAGGCCCGCAGATCAGCGAAATCTGCGGCACCACCCCGGACAGCATCACGTTGTGATGAAATACGCGGGCGTACCCGGCGAGGCTGCCGACGCCTTCCTGCACGCGCGCCCCGCCGGAATCGTTGACGAACAGAAAGGGCGTGCCGGTATCGAGCGAATGGCGCATGGCGTCGGCGATCTTGATGCCGTGCACCTCGCCGGCCGAGCCGCCGGCCACGGTGAAATCCTGGCTGGCGATGTGCACCGTCCGGCCGCCGACCTTGCCGAAGCCGGTGATTACGCCATCGGCCGGCAACGGCTTGTCGGCCATACCGAACAGCACCGCCCGGTGCTGCGCAAACAGCCCCGCTTCCTGAAACGTGTCGCGGTCCAGCAACATGGCCACGCGCTCCCGCGCCGTGAGCTTGCCGTCCTGGTGCTGTTTGGCGGCCCGCTCGGCGCCGCCGCCGGCACGCACCCGCTCCCGGGCCTTTTGCAGCGCCGCAATATTGTCCTTCTGAGTTTTAGTGGCCGTCATAGATACACGAACCTTAAATGCCTATTCTAGGCTCTGGCAAGGCCGCGCGCTTGCCCACTTTGTGGGGCGGAATGGCATTCCAATGCCACATACCTTTTCATCCCGGCTGCGTTTCCGAGCAAACTGGGCAGCCAATTCTGGCCAATGCCACATGGTTTTCACTTTGGCGCCGTCCCGCGCGAATCGTGGGGCAGCCAATTCTGGCTGCAGCCGGCTTTTTAGCCGGCTCTCGCCGGGATGGAAGACTCGCCACGCCTCGAAAGAGCCGCCTAAAAAGGCGGCTGCGGGCAAAATTACCCCCCCACAACTTATGCAGACTGTCCGCGACGAAAAAAGCATGTGGCATTGGGATGGCATCCTGCGCGCCCGAGCCGCGACCGCCAGGGTTGCCGCGGTTTTTTGCGGCGGCTTGGTTGCCACATGCCATAATCGCGATATGGAAATTTCCTCGCACGGGCCTGGCGCGGATTCCGACCGCGAGGCTGCCGTGCCGGCGCCCGCCCCTTCCGCCCCGCATTCGGCGCCGCCCTCGCGATCCCGTTCCGCGGCGTTGCGGCTGGGGCGTTTTGCCCGCTCTCATGCCGCCGGGCCTCTGCTGGCATTTCTTCTCTGCTGCGCATTCTGCTGGAAGCTGACGCTTTCCTCCCAATACACCTGGCTCGACAGCCCGGACACCGTTCGCATGGATACGCCGCGGTTGCAGTTTGAGCGCACCGCCTGGCATGGCCGCGAGTTTCCTCTCTGGGATCCTCACCTATGGTGCGGGCAACCGTTCCTGGGCATGATCGTCGGCGCCGCCTGCCCCTTGAACTGGCCGCTGTTTCGGCTGCGCCTGCATGGAGAAGACCGCCTTACGTTCGTCCTGCTGAATTGGTATTGGGTGTATTTGCATTTCCTGGCGGCTCTGTTTGCGTACTGGCTTTGCCGCGACCTGGAGGCTTCGCGGACGGCCTCTCTGCTCGGCGGGCTGGTATTTTCCTTCGCCGGTTTTTCCGGTCTGTTGCGCTGGCCCGAGGTGTTGACCGGGCTGGTGATGGCGCCGCTGGTCCTGCTATTTCTGTTGCGGGCTGTGCGCGGGCGCCGGCCCTGGTCGTCCGCCGCGCTTTCGGGCATGTTTCTCGGATTCGCCTGGCTGAGCGGCCATCACGAGGTGCCCATCTATCTCTCCTTTATGGTGGCGGCCCTCTGGCTTTACGATTGCGCTTCCCGCGCCGCCGGCCGCCTCCGGTCCGCCGCGCTGGCCGGCGTCACCGTCCTGATCGCCATTCTGACCAGCGGTTTTCAAACCATACCTGGCTACGAGTACGCCAAGTTGGCGGTTCGCTGGACCGGCGCGGATCACCCGCAAACCTGGAAGGAGGCCATCCCCTACGAGGTACACGCGCAGTATTCGCTGGCTCCTTCCTCTCTGGCCGACCTGGTGCTGCCCTGGTTCGGCGCGCACACGGATGCGTTCATGGGGATCGTGGTGCTCGCGCTCGCAGCCCTCGCCGTTTGCCTCCGCTGGCGGGAACCGTCGGTGCGTTGGTTGGCGTCGATCTCGGTGGCGGGCTTTCTGCTGGCGCTGGGTGGATGGAACGTGTTTCATGGCGTGATGTACGCAGCGCTCCCGCTGTTCGGTAAAGCGCGCAGCCCTTACCGGTTCCTGTCCATTTTCCTGCTCGGCGCGGCTCCTCTGGCGGCCCTGGGCGTGGACGCCTTACGGACTCATGGCAGCTCTCCGGCGCTGCGGTCCGCCGGCCGTATCCTCCTCGCTTTCGGCGCGGGCGTATGGGTGCTGGGGCTGGTTTCTCCCGCCCTCCACACTCCCGGGCCGAACGATTTCCTGTACTTCGCCGCGCTGGTGGCCTTACTATTCGGCGCGCTGCTGGTGGCGCGCCAACGGGGCGCCGTATCCGGCCGATGGATCGGGCTGGCGGCATTCGGCCTGGTGTTCATGGAACTGGCGACCGTAAGCAATGGCATCTACCTGGATCGCAACCCCGGCCAGCGCCAGAGCTTTCTCCCCGAGTTGACCCGGTTCCACGCGGCCGCCGATTTCCTGCGCACCCAGCCCGGACCGGTTCGCGTGGATGCGGCTGAGGCCACCGACGCCTTCAATTTCGGCGAATGGGAAGGGCTGGATACGCTTTACGGATTCGGCGCCGGCGTCACCACCAACCTCATCTCGATGAACTGGCCTACCGTGCCGGTGCAGAACCTGCTGGGCGTAGGCTATTCGTTTTCAAAGCACGATCCGCGGCCGGATCAGCAGCTCGTATTCCACGATCCCTCCGGCTTCAATATTTACAAGAATCTGAACGCCCTTCCGCGGGCGTGGGTGGTGCATCAAGCTGAGCGTGCTTCCTCGCTGGAGGCATTGAACGCGCGCACGCTCGACGCCGCCTTCGACGCTCACCGCTCGGTTCTGTTGCTCGATCCCCCGCCGGCTCTCGAATCCTGCGTGGACACAGAACCGGCGCGGGTGGACTGGCGAACGGCCAATACCGTGGGCCTTTCGGCGCATCCCTCCTGCCGCGGTATGTTGATCCTTTCCGATACCTGGTACCCCGGCTGGGAGGCTACCGTGGATGGCCGCAAGGTGCCGATCTACCAGGCCTATTCGGCGCTGCGAGGCGTGGTGCTGGAGGCCGGGTTCCATCGTATTGAATTTCGCTATCGGCCGGCTTCCGCGCTGATCGGCGGCTTGATGTCCATGATTGGAATTCTGACCGCCTGCGGGGTAGTCGTCTGGGAGCTCCGGCGGAGGGTGAAATAGAAGCCTACCGGCGGTGCTTGCGCGGGCGGGCTAACCCGGCCTGTGTCACTGTATTATGCAGTGGTCTATTGGCGCGGCAACCGCTCCCTGACGGTCGCGGCTCGGTTATGGGCGCCGCCAGGGAGCGGTTGCCAGGGACGGCTTTCCCCAGACCGGCCAGGCACCCTCTCTCAAATCGCTTCCAGCTCCTCTTCCAGCATCTGCTTTTGCGCCAGACTGGCGTACTGGCCGCCGAGGGCGACCAGGTCCGCGTGGGTGCCTTGCTCCACAACGCGGCCTTTTTCGAGCACCACGATGCGGTCGGCCTGGCGGACGGTGGAGACGCGATGGGAGATCAGAATCACGGTGCGGCCGCGCATCATCCCGGCCAGGTGGGTGAGAATGCGCTCCTCGGTCATCGTATCGACGCTCGAAAGGGCGTCGTCCAGAATCAGGATGCGCGGGTCTCGCAGCAGGGCGCGGGCGATAGCGGTGCGCTGCTTCTGTCCGCCGGATAAAGTGATGCCGCGCTCGCCCACCACGGTATCGTAGCCATCGGGGAAGGCTTCGATATCGCCGGAGATGCCGGCCATTTCAGCGGCGCGGCGGATCTCGGCGGGGGTGGCGCGCTCCACGCCGAAGGCGATATTTTCGCCGATGGTGGCGCTGAACAGGAAGGTTTCCCCGGGCACGAAGCCAATGGCGCGGCGGACCGAGGCCGGGTCGAGCGCGCGCAGATCCTGGCCGTCGATCTCGACGGTGCCTTCGGTTGGGTCGAGCAAACGGGCCACCAGGTTCACCAGCGTGCTCTTGCCGCAACCGGTGGGCCCGACCACGGCCAGGGTGGTGCCGGCTTCCACGGTCAGGTCGATTTCGTCGAGCGCGCGGGCACCGTCATATTCCACCACCACGCGGCGGAAGCGGATCTCGCCGCGCACTGGCGAGGCCAGCGCCTTGCCGCTATGGGCGAGGGAGGGCCGCTGGTCCAGAATCTGGTTGATGCGGTCGAGCGAGGCGGTGCCGCGCTGGATCAGGTTCACCACCCAGCCCAGCGCAATCATGGGCCACACCAACATGCCCATGTAGGTATTGAACATGACGAAGCTGCCGATCGAAATGCGGCCGGCCAGCACCTGTTCGCCGCCGAACCACAGCACAGCCAGGAAGGTCACACCCACCAGCGTCTCCAGGAGCGGCTCGAAAACCCCCTGGATTCTGACCAGCGCCAAGTTCTGCGCGATGTACTTGCGGTTGAGCGTTTCGAAACCGGCGATTTCGGCGCGCTCCTGCACGAAGGCGCGCACCATGCGCACGCCGGCCAGGTTTTCCTGGACGCGGCTGGAAATATCGGAGAAGACTTCCTGTATCCGTTCGAAGCGGCGGTGAATGGCGCCGCCGAACAGGATCACGGCCAGGCTGACGAGCGGGGCCGGGGCGAGCGAGCACACGGCAAGGCGCCAATCGGCGCGCAGCATGATGGCGATGGCCAGGGCGAAGGTGAGGCCGGTTTCGAAGCAGTACATGACGCCCGGACCGAGCATCATGCGGACGGCGTTCAGGTCGTTGGTGGCGCGCGCCATGATATCGCCGGTGCGGGTGCGGGCGAAGTAATCCGGAGAGAGACCCACCAGGCGTCCGAATAAGTCGTTGCGGAGGTCGTATTCGATATCGCGGGAGACGCCGATCAGGATGACGCGCATCCAGAACTGGAACAGTCCCTTGACGGCGGCCAACGCCAACAGGTAGAAAGCGAAGCGGACAAAGGCGCTGCCCGCGCGGCCGGAAAGGGCGTCGATGGCGGCGCGAATCATGAGCGGCTGCCCGGCCTGCGCCAGGTCTTTCAGCACCAGGCAGAAACCGCCCAGGGCCATGGCCTTGCGATAGCGCCACAGATAGGGCCCGACCGTCGCCAGAGACTTCCACATGCTACATCCCCACGGCGGCGGCGAAGGTCTTCATCCACTCGGCGAGCACGATCTTGCGCGCCTGCCGGTTGCGCCACCAGGCGGACGCGGTGAAGTACCGGTCGCGCGCCGCCACCACGCGCATGGCCGGGGCGTAACCGATGCTTCGTTCCGCAGCGCGAAAAATTCTAGCCGATCGGCCGGTGTGGTAATCGCTGGTGACCAGCAGAAACGAGTGGACGTTGCGGCGGTGGAGCTCGGCCAGCACCACTTGGGCCTCTTCCGCGGTGGAATTCGTCCGGCAGGGCAGCGGGATGAACCAGGCGGCGGGAAACCCTTCGCGGGTAATGAACGTAATCGCCATGTCGGATTCCAGGAAGCCGTAATTGTCGTCAGTCCCATCCACCAGGACGGAGGAGACGTAGCCCTGGCGGACCAGATCGGCGGCTTTCTCGATGCGGTGTCCGTACCCGTCGCCCGCCAGCACAACCGCGATCTCGGCCTTTGCCGGGCCGTCGTCGTGAATCAGCAGGCGCCCGATGGCGGCGAGCCAGGCGTCTCGGCACAGGTAGAGAGCGCACGCCGCGAGCAGGAAACCAAGGAAAAGATATCGCCGCCGCGGCAAGTGCTATTTCTCGTCCGTGGAATTCTTCTGGTCGAGATTGCCGACCGTTTTCAGGCGCTGGTAGAGGCGCTCCACTTCGGCTTCATCCTCCGGGAGGAGAATGCGGTAGCGGGGCGGCATGACGGGCGGCTTTTCGGCGCTGTCGGTCAACACTTCACCCCAGTATTGGCGGTAAGGAACGCCATCGATGAGGGCGTCGCGGGAGAGGCGGCGGCATTGGCGCAGCAGCGCGTTGCAGGAATCCAGGTCGCCGGGATAGATGACGATCAGGCGGGAGTCGTCAAAAAGGGTGATGCCCAAAATCAGCGGCGAAATCCACCCGGTGCGGTCCACGCGGCGGATATCCATCCACGGGATCACCCGGCGGCCGATCTTCAGGTGAGCCTCGCGAATCTCGATCATGGGCCGCAAAGCCATGAAAAATAACGCTGCGGCGGTCAGCACGAAGAGCGCGCAAGGCAACAGCGCCAGGACCATGGCGGCTACCGATTCCGGGGCGCGATACCAGGCATACCAGGCGGATGCCAGAGCCAACACTACGGCATGGATGCCAAACCAAAAGTAGTAGCGCGCCGGTTGGTATCGACTCATCGAGACGCCCGTTATTTTTAGACTACTCCCCTGCGCTCGCAGCGTCAATTGGGGGAAACAAGGGATGGAGTTCTTTCGCCCGCTATTCGACGGTCGGCTCCGGTTTCCCCCAGCGTTGTCTCCGTGGAACAGGCAGGCGCGCGAAGAGTTGACGAGGGGGTTGTGCGGCGGGGCGCGGGGCTCTATGCTGGCGGAGGGGAATCGTTCATGACGGAAACCAACCGCCGCCGTTTTCTGGGAGCCGCAATTGCGACGGCGGCGTCTTACGGCCGGATCCAGGGCGCCAACGACCGGCTTCGGTTCGGCGCCATAGGCACCGGGGAGCGGGGTCAATACCTGCTGAGTAACGTCGCCCAACTGGAAAATAACGAGCTGGTAGCGGTGTGCGATGTGTACCAGCCGCACCTGCTGCGCGCCAAGAGCCGCTTCGGCGCCGACGCGCGCGAGTACGTGGATCACCGGGAGCTGCTCGACCGCAAGGAGGTGGACGCGGTAATCGTCGCCACGCCGGACCACTGGCACGTCCCCGTCACCATCGACGCGGTACGCGCGGGCAAGGACGTTTATTGCGAAAAGCCGGTCACCCATACGCTGGCCGAGGGCGAACCTTTGATTGCGGCGGTGCGCGAATCGAAGCGGGTGGTGCAGACGGGGACTCAGCAGCGCAGTTGGGAGCACTTCATGCATGCCAAGGAGCTGATTGCCAATGGCACGCTGGGGCAGGTGACCCTGATCCACACCTATTGGTATCAGAACCACATCGCCAACCAGACGGCGGGACCGGCCATCGATCTTTCCAAGCTGGACTGGAAGCGGTTCCTGGGAACAAGTTCGGACCGCCCGTTCGATGCCGACCAATATGCGCATTGGCGCTGGTATTGGGATTTCGGCGGGGGCGCCATGACCGATCTGTTCGTCCACTGGGTGGACGTGGCGCACTGGTTCATGGGCGAGGACACACCCACGCGCGCCACCGCCACCGGCGTCAAGGCCCTGCTGCAGCAGCGTCAAACGCCGGATACGATGAGCGCCGCGCTGGCTTATCCCAAGGCGCTGGTGGAGTTCGACAGCGCGCTGCTGGGTTACCTGGAAGGCGGCGGGCTGATGATTCGCGGCACCAAGGCGGCCATGCGGCTGCATCGCAGCGGGTTTGAAGTGTACGCCGAAGTGCCGCGCTACACGGAGGCGTTTACCACGCCGCCGCCCATCTTGAAAGAGACCTCGCCGCGGGATGGCGGCCTGGACCACATGAAGAACTTCATCGATTGTGTGCGTTCCCGCCATACGCCGACGGCTCCGGTTGAGGTTGGCGTCGCCGCGGCGCGGGCCGGGCACGTGGCCAACCTGGCGATGCGCGGCACCGGCGTGTGGACGCCCGACGGGCAGGGGTAGGGTTAAGAGAAGTTCATCGTTTCGGTTTCGATTTTTTCTTGACACCGCAAACATTCGAGCGGTACCTTGAAATTGGATGGATATGGCGTGTTTTCTGCTGTATCCACCCGATTGGCATGGATCCTCGGTAGGCGAGGCGTCCGCGCGGCAAACAGGCCACTGCCCTCCGGCGTCGAAAGATGTTCGTCAGGGTCGACCAGGGACTCCCGAGTTAAGGGTTTCCCTAACGTGGCTGAGGTCTTGGATCTCTCACGGCGCGCGGTGCTGAAGCTTGGACCTGTGGGGGAATCCGTCAGCAATCGCTCGCGATAGTTGGCCATTTCTTCCGCCCGGGGGAAATGGTCTTTTTATTTCCCTCCCAAGCTTCGAACTCGTCTCCAGAAAGGTATATGGAACCGAACGACGATAAGCCTCCTAGTACGGAGGATACGGCGCGGAAGTTCCGGCGGTAAACCGATAGGCAGTCAGCTATCGCCTTCCCCGCCGCGACTTCCACAGATGTTGCGGTGGTGAATGCGAAGGGCTGACGGCCGGCGCTCTGGTTCCCGGAGCGTGTAGTCTCTCTCCCTTCGACATCTCCAGCTAATGTTTACGCCGGCTTGCGGCTAAGGAATCGCGCCGCCAGCCACAGCGCCCGCGGTTTGTGTACGCGCGGGCGGAACGGGAGGTGTGACGATGAACAGCAAATTGGTAATGGCGCCCGCCTCCGGCCTGCAAGCGGAAGTGCTGCCGGTCCGCGGGCGAGTAGTGAAGTCCAAGTGGGCACGTAATCTGCTGACCTTCCTGATGGTGTTCGGTCCCGGACTCATCGTCATGGTGGCGGATAACGATGCTGGTGCGGTCTCGACTTACAGCCAGGCCGGCGCGCAATACGGCATTCATTTATTGTGGATAGTTCTGCTCTTATTGCCGGTCACTTACTTTATTCAGGAAATGGTTGTCAGGTTGGGAATCGCTACCGGCAAGGGCCACGCCGCCATGATTTACCAGCGATTCGGGAAGTGGTGGGGGCGCTTCTCGTTGATCGATCTGGAGCTGGTGAACTTTCTGACTCTGGTCACGGAGTTTGCCGCCATCGATCTGGCGTTGAATAAGATGGGTGTAGACCCACGGATGGGCGTGCCGCTGGTAGCCGCGGGCCTGGTTCTGATTGCCGTGACCGGCAGCTATCGCCGCTGGGAGCGCATCGTGGTTTTCCTCTGCCTGTTGGATTTTGCCTGGTTTGCGATCGCGTTCCGGTCGCATCCGCCGGTGTGGCAGATCGTGCGCGGCTCGCTGATTCCCGGCATGCCCGCGGGCGGGCTGACGCCAGACCTGGTGTTCCTGACCATCGCTATCGTGGGAACTACGGTGGCTCCCTGGCAACTCTTCTTCCAGCAGAGCTGCATTGCCGATAAGCGCCTCCGATTTGCCGACATGAAGTGGGCGCGGCTGGACACTTTCCTGGGCGCTTGCATCACCATTACCGTGGCCGGCTGCATGATGATCGCCGGCAACGCTTCCCGCCTTCATGGATTCACTTTTACCGATCCGGCACAGATGGCCGTGGACATCGGCACCTTCACCAGCGGGTTTTTCAGGCACGCGATTCTGCTGATGATGATCAACGCAGCGGTGCTGGGCACGACGGCGATCTCGCTATCGAGCGCGTGGGCTTACGGCGAGATACGCGGGTGGCCGCACAGTTTGCAGCTTCCGATACGCCAGGCGCCGGGCTTCTACGTGGTTTACCTGGCGTCGGTGGCCGCTGCCGCGGGGCTGGTGCTGATTCCCCGCGCGCCGCTGCAACTGATCATTCTGGGCGTGCAAGTGCTGGCGGGGGTGATGTTGCCCTCGGCCATCATCTTCCTGCAACTGTTACTCAACGATAAGGAACTCCTGGGCGGCTACGCCAACAAGCCCTGGAACAATTGGGTGAACTGGACCATCATCATCGCCCTGTTCGCCTTGTCTCTAATTTTGGCCGCGCAGGTTGCGGCCCCGAACCTGTTCCCGGCCGCATCGTAGGGCGGGGCTCTCGATGGAGAAACGAACATGGCGACAATGACGAATGCAATCGAGAGCGACCGGATCGCCGACCATTTCGTAGTGGTCCACCCGCTGGACGATGTGCCGGAAGCGAAGGTCGATACGGAGAATCTCGGCCCTATGCGGATGACCCTGGCGGTGCGCCTCTCGTTGCTCAGCCTGCGGGCGTACCTCGCCTTGATGATGCTCCTGGTCTTCTATCACGTGCTGGACCTGGCCGGTCTATTCGGCCATCGCGCGTAGGACATTGGGAAAGAGCCCGCGAGCGGACGCCCCAAGGCCGGGTGTACTCAATCGACGGAGACGGGAATCATGATCTTATAATGGTGTTGAGGGTGAAGAAGAAAACCCGATGAAGAACATTAAGGCTCCGGCGCCAACAGCCGTCGACGAGACGCGGAGTCATGGGCTCGACGCCGGTGGCGCCAAAGTTCATATCGCAACGACCGGAGCGCACACCGTCGACCTCGACGGCATTGTCACCGTGACCGCCCGCGCGATGGAAATATTCGGCTCGCGGGAGAAGGCGATCCGATGGCTTCGTACGCCGTTACCTCCCCTTTCCGACCGAACGCCGCTGTCCATGCTGAATACGGCCGACGGAATCGAGCGCATTGAAGAAGTTCTCGGCAGGATCGAACAGGGCGTCTGGTAACCGATGTTCGTGTACCGGATCGTGAGCAGCCGGTACCCTGCTAACGACGGAAACGGCGCGGCTAAGTACGGGGGCCGGTGGAATCATAGGGGTACTCCAGTCATCTATGCAGCCGAAAGCCGCGCTTTGTGCGCACTGGAGATCCTTGCCTCGGGCCGCGAGCTTGCAAACGACTACATTTCCATTCCCATTGAGGTGCCGGACGATATACCGCGCCGGGTTTTGCCGATTACGGAGCTTCCCCAACGATGGAATACGGCCGAGCACGGGAACGGCACGCGCGAACTGGGTACGAGCTGGGCTGACTCAAAAGAGACGGTTGTACTTGTCGTTCCGTCTGCCGTACTCCCTCGCGAGCGCAACTACTTGATCAACCCTCGGCACGCGGATTTTTCGCGCATCGCTTTCCACGATGCCGAACCGTTCTCCTTCGATAGCAGGCTGGGGGCTGGGAAACAAGGGTTGCTCGCGGGCACTCCACCTCCGATACACTGAGGCTTATGCCGCTACACATCATGGTTTCCCGTCACTCGGCCTTTTATAGCCCATTGATTACCACCATCGCCGGCGGTTTTCTGGAGCGGCACGGGTTGGCGGCGGAGTACGCGGTTTTGGCGGCCGGGCAGCGCTCCAGCACGTTGATCGGCGCGGGCGCGGTGGACGTCATGCAATCGGCGGTGTCGTCGAACTGGAACCCGATGGAGCGGGGCGAATCGCCCTTGCCGGTACACTTCGCCGAGATCAACCGGCGCGACGGATTCTTCCTGGTGGGGCGAGAGCCGGACACGGCTTTCGAGTGGAGCAAACTGGCCGGAAAAGCGGTCGTGGCCGACCACGGAGCTCAGCCCTTGGTCATGCTGAAGTACGCGGCGCGGTTTAATGGCGTCGAGTGGGCGAGCGTGGAAGCCGTCGATGCCGGCGCGCCCGAGGAGATGGCGCGGGCGTTCCGCGAAGGACGCGGCGCCTATGTCCATCTGCAATCGCCCGCCGCCCACCAACTGGAATCGGACGGCGTGGGCCACGTGGTCGCCTCGGTGGGCGCCTCCATGCCGCCGGTGGCCTTCAGCAGCCTTTGCTGCTCACGCGCTTTCGCCAAAACGGAAACCTTTCGGACGTTCCTCCAGGCTTACGGAGACGCGCGCGAATGGGTGCGCACGGCTCCCGCCGCGGAGGTGGCCCGGGCGGAGGCGGGCTTCTTCGAGGGGTACTCGATGGACGCGCTGGCGGCCGCCATCGGGCGTTACCAGGCGCTGGGCTCCTGGGAGGGCGGTCTCGACATTCCGCGCGATCTCTACGAGCAGGCTCTGACCGTGTTCCAAACCGAGGGCGGCATCGCCCGCCGTCATGCTTACGAAGACGTTTGCATCGACTGTTCGGGCTTTTGACATCGGATCCCGAATCCATTATCGCTTCGTCAGTTGCGGTTACGGCGAGCCAACTGCAGACGCTGTAAGGCTTCAACCAGAGCGTCGAGATCCTCGCACGTGTTGTAGCGTGCGAGCGAGGCGCGTACCGTGCTTTCGAGGCCGAAACGCCGATGGATCGGCTGCGCGCAATGGTGTCCGGCACGAACGGCGATGCCATCACGATTCAGGTAATCGCCGATCTCCCCGGTGCGGATCCCATCGATCACAAACGACAGAACTCCCGCCTTTTCGCGAGCTTTGCCAATAATGCGAAGGCCAGGGACGCGCTCGAGGATCACCTGGCCGCCGTCATCGACGGGCGCCACTCGAAGGCGTGCCTCCTTCTCGGAACATAACATCTGCCAGGGCACGATATTGGCGTGATGTTCGAGCCAGGTGATGACGATCTCGTCGTCCTTGCGGATGTTCTGGCGCCCCCAACTCTGGGCCACCAGGTTGATTCCCTCGGTAGTTCCGCGCACGAACACGATCTCGCGCGCGGCGGAGGCGTTGAGGAAGCGGCGGACCTTCTCCCTCGCCGATTCGTACGCGTCCGTGGCTCTCGCCGCCATCTCGTGCGCGGCGCGGTGCACATTGGAATTTTCGTGAGCGTAAAAATAGCTGAGGCGGTCGATCACGCTTTGAGGTTTTTGGGTAGTGGCGGCATTGTCCAACCACACCAGCGGAAACGAAAACCCGGATAGGGCCGAAGAGGCCAGAGCCGTGGCGCTGCCCGGAATCGCCGGGACGGTCGGTTGAGGAACCGGCACGGCCGCTGGTGGAGAGATTTCACTGGCGACCGGTGGGCCGGGGCTTGCCCCAACCGGCGGCGTCCCAAGATCACCCGGAAGACTCACATGGTGAGGAGCGCCTGGTGGTTCCTGGAGAGTCGCGGCCAATGTCTGACCGGTTGCCGCGGCGCCGGGAAAGGAGCCGAAGAATTCGGCCGCCAGGCGCGCCAGCACCTCGTTCAGGAACTCGATCGGAGCCGGGAGATCGTGGCCCTCTGTAAGATGGGATCGCGTAGCGCGAAGGCCGTGCAAATGCTGCAGAAAGCCGGATTCTCCCATGTCCGGAACCTGACGGGCGGCATCAATGCGTGGTCGGATCGGGTCGATCCGAACGTCCCGAAATACTGACCTCGGCAACGAGGAATCACCCGCGCCATTGGCTGGCCAAGTGCACATGCTAGTGTTTTCCCGACGAGTTTGACGTTTTCTCGAGCGGTGGAAGAGGCGCGGGGTCGAGATAGCCGCGCGTTCCGTCGGGCCGGATCGGGCCCGGGCCGAACCCGAGGTGCTCTCGATCCACATTGTTCTCGCTGCACGCGTACTCCGACAGCAGTTGGCCGGGTGCTCCGGCTACCCAGGCTCGCGAATACGTGAATGGCTTGGTGTAAAACTTGGGGTCTTCGATCAGCGTTTCGACATGGATGTGATCGGCATCGGGTCTGCTCCAATGTTCCACCACGTGAAGAGCATCGCTGTGGGGCTGATCGATGCGCGCCGAGTGACGCTGCCTGACGGACGCGTCATTTATGGCGGAACGCCTGGCGATGGAGGCCCAGGCGATACCGGGCCGGCGAAATAAAGCAAGAACCGACTCGCTTGTTTTCTTTCAAATCCTGTGCCGCGTCCATCCATTATCATCGTGCCGCCCAAGGGCATATGCTACTATCTCTATAGACATTATCATTACGCCCATTCACCGTCAATAGCAACCGGCGAAGGCTGCCTCAGCGCGGCGCTTTTCGAGAATTTGGCATGAACTCTTAGTCGGCATGAAAGCCGTTTGGAAAAACGGTTGGAAGTATTTTAGAATCAATATAGGGGCCCGTAGCTCAGGTGGATAGAGCACCTGCCTTCTAAGCAGGTGGTCGCTGGTTCGAGTCCAGCCGGGCCTACCAAGAAAATCCGGGGCTTCCGAGGAATGCCAGTCTGGTGAGAGGGGCGGTTGTGACGCGGTTAGCGGCGTAGCTTGCCCTACGCTATGATTGAGTTTCGTACCAGAGTATCCCAGGAGACGGAATGTTCAATCGAGTTGCGTTCGTCACAGGCGCGAGCCGCGGCATCGGGCGGTCGATCGCCCTGACGCTTTGCCGGTCCGGTTTCGAAATCGTGGTGGCATCGCCGGAGATCGAGAATAACGAAGCGGTGGCGGAAGAGATTCGCGCCTGCAGCGGCCAGGCCATGACTCTGAACTTCGATGTCACTTCCGCGGAATCCGTCACGGAAGGCTTCGCCAAGACGCTCAAGGACAAGACGCGGATCGATGTGCTGGTGAACAACGCAGGCATCACACGCGACGGCCTGGCAGTCCGCATGAAGCCCGCCGATTGGGACTTGGTGCTGAAGATCAACCTGTACGGCGCCTTCCTCTGCTCCCAGCATGCGCTGCCGAGCATGATGCGCAACCGCTGGGGCCGTATCATTAATATCGCCTCGGTGGTGGGACAGGCGGGAGCGGCCGGGCAGGCCAATTACGCCGCATCCAAAGCCGGCCTGATCGGCCTGACCAAGGCCCTGGCACAGGAGATGGGAAGCCGGGGAATCACGGTCAATGCGGTCGCGCCCGGATACATCGACACCGATATGACCAAGGTCCTTCCAGAGGAAGTGAAGCAAAAGATCCTGAGCACGATTCCGCTGGGCCGGATGGGCACGGTCGAGGATATCGCGGCGGCGGTGAAATTCCTGGCGTCGGAGGCAGCCGGCTACATCACCGGTCACGTGCTGGCAGTAAACGGCGGGATGTACATGTAAGAGTCACCGATTTCGAAAATATTGATTACCCCTTCCGCCTCATCGCCTTAGCGCCGCCCAAGTCCGAAAAGGAAAAGCCCGCCAGTATGGCCGGCCTGTTCGCTGCGATGGAGGAACCCGGCCGCGTGCATTCCCAGCAGGCCGCAGAACCGCCAGCCGATGCACAAAATTGCACAACCGTGCCCAACGAACCTGACTTCCACATGCACAATCCCGCACAAACATTGCTGCCTCGGTCAGTCCTCAGCCGCCGCCTGATGGTCGTGGAGGTCACAACAACACGGCACAGACGGCCAAACGACTTACACCCATATCGGGAACTAAGATACCGCGCCGTCGTCGCCAGTGGCCGCCCGGGCCGGAAACGTCCGCTTCAGTCCTTCGGCCGCGCCTACGCGCGGACGCCAATTGAGCAGGGTGGCCGCGGCGGTGAGATCGAACGGGTGGAGCGGCTGCAAGGAGCGGATGCGGTAGCGGGAAAGCGGTACGCCGCGCCTGAGGACTTTGCCGAGCAACTCGACCAGGGAAGCCAGCACCAGGAGCAACCACACCGGCATGCGTATCACTTTCTTGCGCCCGCAGGCCGCCAGGTACTGGTTTTGATCGATCGGCGCGGGGTCCACCAGGTTCACGATGCGGCCCAGTGCGGCCTCGCTTTCGGCGGCCTGGAGCAAGCCGTCGACCACGTCGTCGCAATAGACCAGGGGCAGCTTTCGGCGCCCATTGCCGGCTACGATCCACCGGCCGGCGATGCCGATCACGCCGTTGGGAGTGACGTTCTCCGCGCCCGGGCCGAAGATCTGGCCGGGGCGGATGACGACGGCGGGAAGCCTCCGGCGAGCGGCCGCATCGAGGACAATTTGCTCCGCTTCGAGCTTGGTTTGGGTGTAAGCGCCGCGCCGGTCGGGAAAGGGTTCCAGCGGCGAGGTTTCGGTAACGGGGTCGCCGGTGACGTGGCCGGCGTGATCGAGAACGCCCATGGAACTGACGTAGACCAGGCGCTTGACCTGGTGGCGCAGGCAGGCTTCGACAATATTGCGGGTTCCCCAAACGGTTCCCTGCTGGAATTCTTCTTTGGGGCCCTTCATCGCGGCGCCAAGATGAAAGACCAGATCGACGCCGGCCACGGCGCGATCGACCACGTCGGGCTGGCCGAGGCTGCCATAAACGATCGAAAGCGGCGCGCCGGGGGCGGCCGGATCGGCGGCGCTGCCCGCGGGTGGGGGACGGCGGAGCAGCAGGCGCAGCCGCTCCGGGTTCTGGCGCAGCCGCTCCACCAGCGCGCGCCCGAGAAACCCGCCGCCGCCAGTCACCAGAATGCGGGCGGCAGGGAGCTGCTGGGCAGCGGCAGCGGCAAGCCGGTCCGCTTTTTCCGTGTCCGCCTCCTGGCAGGAACGCGCCACCCAGGCGACGGCGCGCCGGCCTTCATCCATCGATACCGGAGGCTCCCGGCCCGCCGCCAGCGCGCGATAGAAGTCCTGCACGCCGCGATAGATGCCGGGCGAGGGCTTGAGGCGTCCGCTGGCGAAGCGCAGCATGTTCCACGGAACGGCGAAGGATTGGAGCACGGCGTTGCGGGTGCCCTCGATTACCATGCCGATCTGTTTCGGGCCGGGCAGAGTGCGGCTGAGGCGACAGGTTTGCAGGAAACAATCGACGTGCATCACGCCGCGCGTGCCGTGAATCAGCAGTTCATTTTGGATGGGCCGGGAATTCCAGGAGAGGAACATGTAACCGCTGCCCGTGCTCCCCCGCACTTCGGCCCGCCATTCGTCGAAAGTCAGCAGCGGATCGCGGCCGCTTTCGCCATAGGTGACTCGCATCTCCTCGACCGGGCCGAGGAACAGTTCCATCAGGTAGAATCCGTGCACGCCGAGGTCGCGGAACGGGTATGATCCCTGGCGGTAGGGGGCCGGCAGCGGACCGCCCGCGTACGGCGGGTAATCCGAGCTGCGAAGAAAGTGGACCGCGACGATGTCGCCCACCAGGCCCTGCTTCACCCATTCGGCGGCGCGCAGCACGACCGGGTCGAAACGGGCCGAATGGTTGACCGAAAGGATGCGGCCGTTGGCGCGGGCCGCGGCGATCATGCGATCGCACTCTTCGGCCGTGTCGGCCATGGGCTTCTCGACAAACACGTGGCAGCCCCGCTCCAGCGCTTCCACGGCCAGGGCGCAATGCGAAGCGGGCGGGGTGAGCACGTGAACCACGTCCGGCTTCGAGGCGAGCATGTCGGCAAGGTTGCCGTAGGCAACCACTTTACTGAACTTGACCGCCGCCTGGGCGGCTCGGGCGGCATCCTGATCGGCGATACCGACGAGGTCGACGAACGGCAGGCCGCGCACCGCGCGCAGATGGTGGTTGGCGACGTAACCGGCTCCCACGATGGCTGCGCGAATCCGGCGGTTCGGCCGAGCGGCACGGGTCTGGGCCCGGCTCGGTTCCAGCCGGCTCGGCTGAACCTGCTCGGAATGTTCCTGGTTGGGTGGAACCATGGTCGAGACTCCAGAATAACAACGGGAGTCGGAAGCTAGCATAAATAACTACGAAACAAGCCGCTGGCCGATTCCGGCTCCGGCTTACCTTTTCCCGCACTCCCCGGCTGCTTTCGAGCGGCTCAGGTCTTGGCCGCGGCCGTATTAGTTGAGAAAAGACGCCGTTCGGCGGCACCACTAATTGTGGCATACGAAACCAGAATCGCAACCGCCCCGCCGGATTCGGAGCGCATCGACGAGTGGCTCGAAACTGTTCCGTGCCCGGTGTGCGGCGCGGAGCCGTTCGATGTGCTGCGGCCAGCCCGCTATCCGGCTTCCGCGGGCAAACGGGAGTTGAAAGAGATCTACTACGCTTCGAGCGACCACGCGCCGCTCGACCAGGTAGTGAGGTGCCGGTCCTGTTCGATGGTTTACCTCAATCCGCGGCCCGTCCCCGCGCTCGTGTTGAGCGGCTACGCGGAGGCGGAGGACCCGATGTTCGTGGCGCAAAATGAGGCGCGGATCCGGGCATTCGAAAAAACCCTGGGCTCCCTCCTACAGCGGCTAAAGCTCGACGCCCGGTGGCGGCGTTTGTTGGACGTGGGTTGCGCCGGCGGCGCGTTTCTGGTGGCGGCGCGCCGCTACGGTTTCGAAACGGTGGGGCTGGAACCGAGCCGGTGGCTGGCAAGCTATGCCCGCAACCGGTATCGGCTCGACATTTGCGACGGCGTGCTCGAAGCTGGCATGTTCGATCCGTGCAGTTTCGATGTGGTGACTCTCTGGGACGTGATGGAGCATCTGCCGAATCCTCACGAAACGCTGGCGGTAGCGGCTTCACTCTTGCAGCCGGGCGGGCTGCTGCTGGTAAATTACCCGGACATCGGGTCTTTGGCGGCGCGCCTCCTGGGACAACGATGGCCTTTCTGGCTGGGAGTGCATTTGTTGTATTACACCCGGGCAACCATCGCCCGGCAGCTTGGGCGCGCCGGCTTCCGTGTCCTCGATTGCCGCCCTTTCTGGCCGGCTTTGCCGCTGGGATACGCCGCCCAACGAGCGGCACCGTATTTCCCAGCGATGGGTAAGGTGGCGGACTTACTGGAAGACCTCGGGCTGGCGCGGATGCGGCTGACTTACAACATGGGGCAGACGCTAGTGGTGGCCCGGCTGGACTAACCCGATCGCGTAGAGAGGTTCGCCGCCGGAAGCCCGGCTCACCGGATCGCGGTTAGCGAGGGCGCCGTCCGGCCACAGGTGCTCGAGTATCGTGCAGGTCGAATCGGGGCAGAGTACGCTGGCGGGGGCGGCAGCCAGAGACTCGCCCGCCAAACGCGCACCGCTCCAATCAGTATCGTAACCGGTCACCGCGACGGCCGGGCGGTAATAGTGCAGCGTAGGCACAAGATCGAAAGGCAGGAACAGCTTCCGGACGCCCGAACGGGCGGTGTACGAAAGAACGTCGGCAGCCAGCGACGGCGCTTGCCGGTCGCTCGTCCGCTCCCGGTAGAAGCCGGTATCGAGCCAGACCAGCGGCAGCACCACCAGGGCGGCGATGCCAATTCTCGCCAAAGCCCGGGTGTGCAGCCAAATCTCGCCCAACACGCAGCCGGCAACGACTGCCAGAGTAGACATTAAAGAAGCGTGGTAGTAAGTGAACGGCGCGGTGACCTTGAGTGTGACCAGGAAAAACAGGACTCCATAACAGACGAACGGCACCAGGGCGGGACGGGCCTTCGGGCGCCGGATCAGCCACACCCCCGCCAGCATGGCGGCCATCGGCAGGACGAACTCGGCCGGATAGGTCTTGATCTTGAAAATCCACAGGTCGGTGGCGCTGATGGGGCTGAACGTTTTTCGCTCAATGGCCATGTAAGCCAGGTACAGATAGCCCTTCAGAGCGTTGAGTTCGAGCAGCCCTTTGGGCCAGAGCACCACCAGCGCGAGCAGGAACCAGGCCGCGCCTCGAGCCAGCAGGCCGGCGAGCGCGCGAAACCCATCCTTCCACCGCAGCAGGACGAGGCTCAGCAGGAGAGCGCCCATCAACACCGCCGCGATTTCGACGGTGGCGAATCCGGCGGCGGCGAGAACCGCGGTCAGGTACCACCAGCGGATCTGTCCGGTGCGAAAGAACAGCGCGGCGGCGAATAGGGTAACGAGCGAGAGAACTTCAAAGGCAACGTGCTGGGTAATGAACGTGGCCGCCACCAGCGCGGTGCGGTTCATGACGAACAGCACCGCCGCCAGGAAGCCCGCCTCGGGCGGAAGTTCGGGAAAAGCCGCCAGAAACAGCCAGAACAGTGCCAGGGCGGCCAGGGCGTGCAGCGGAATGCCGCTGGCGCGGTACGTCACTTCGCTTTGGGCGCCGAAAGCGTGCCATAGCGCCAGCCAGTAGGCATAGACCGGGCCATGGTAGTGGCGGTAAAAGGATAGATCGCCGCTCGACCGCACGAACTGCGAAACGCTGGCACGCTCCTCCGGATGGCGCGCCAACTCGAGCCCTTTGCGCACATATTGGCTGAACGGAATGGCATCGCGGTCCAGGAAATTCGCGGCGAATCCGCGGGTTCCGGCGTACATGTAATCCGCCTCGTCGTAAGCGAAGGGGACGCCGACGGTCGAAGTGGCGAAAAACAGCGACACCGCGGCCACGATCGGTACCAGTGCTCCAAACAGGAGCCAGACTCTGCTATTGCGCATGGGATTGTCTCAAGTTCCAGCCGGCCAGCCGCGCCGCCGCGCCGGCCCATTTCGCTAACGGGGTGCAGCCCAGCAAGCCCACGAAGAACCAGGGCAAGCGCCAATCGGAGGGCCGGACGAAGCCCCGCACCAACTCGCGCGCCCGCTCCGGCTGGCCGAAGTAACCGTACACCCCGGCGGTTTTGCAGGCTCTGAGCGCCAGCACGGAGTGCAGCAGGTGGCGCAATTCCGGCGGGCACAGGGTTTCGACTTCGTCCGGATCGAGCAGAAAGGGCTCTACCGGGCGAACCCCGGCCAGGTTGGTGCTCAGCTCGGCGGCGGCGCAATCTTTGTGCACCGCCGCGTGCGAGCAAAATGCGACCTCCGCGGTGAGCAGCAGCTTCAACCACAGGTAAGCGTCTTCGGCGTAAAGGCAGCGGTTTTTCTCGTAGAAACCGCCCAGGTGGAGAAATACCGGGCGGCGCATTACGGTGGACGAGGGCAGCATGTGGGCCAGGAAACCGGCCATCAACTCCGGGGTGGTGGCGGCCGTAACCCGGTAGCGGCCCTCGGGAATCCCGATCCGCTTCCAGCGCGGAGCGGTCGATACGGGACCCGGAAACTCGAGCATAGCCCAGGTCAGGCAGGCGACCGCCGTGCCCCAATCGTCCAGGAGGCGCGCGCTTTCGGCCAGATAGCCGGGCTCCCAGGAATCGTCCGCATCGAGCCACGCGACCAGATCCGCGCGGGCTTCCCGCACACCGCGATTGCGCGCCGCGCCAGGGCCGGCGTTGGCCTGGCGGACGAGGCGCACGCGGGGGTCCCGGCACGCGCTCACCACGCCGGCGCCGCCATCGGCCGACCCGTCGTCCACCACGATGATTTCGATCTCCGCCAGGGTTTGCGCCAGAACGGAATCGAGCGCGCGCCCAATGTAAGGCTCCTTGTTGTAGAGCGGAATCACCACCGAAACGCGCGGCTCCCCCACATGTCCGGTCATGCCGCCAGAATCTCCCGGTAGAGACCGATCAGGGCGCGGCGGTAAGCGTCCGGGGAGTAGGATTCCTCCGCCAGCCGCCGGGCTTGTCCGGCCAGGCGCAGAGCCAGGTCTTTATCCGCCAGCAGGCTCGCCAGCTCGCGTGCCATGGCCGCGGGGTCGCGCGCCTCCACCAGCAAGGCCGTTTCACGGTGCGTCACGATCTCCGGAATTCCGCCCACCCGCGTGGCGACGATGGGCCGGGCGGCGATCATGGCTTCCAGCAGCACGTTGGGGGAGCCTTCGGAGTGAGAGGGAATGGCCACGATATCCGCCATGGCGTAATACGGCCGCACGTCGCCGCAAAGCCCGGCCAGGGTGACGTGCGCCTCCAGGCCCAGGCGCCGGCGGGCTGCCTCGATCCGCGGACGTTCGATGCCCTCGCCCACCAGCACCAGGTGAAACCGGTCCTGAACGCGGCGGAGTTGCGCGGCGGCTTCGAGCAGGTCCAGGTGACCTTTTTCCGACGACAGCCTGCCGATGGTCACGATCAGCGGCGTGCCTTCAGCGGCGGGGATTTCGGCGCGCACGGCGCGAAGCGCTTCAGGTTCCGGGGGCGGAAAGGGTTTCACCGAGTTGTGCCGCACGCTGATGCGCTCGCGCCGCACTCCGCGCCGCACCAACTCGCGGACAAACGGCTGGCACATGGTCACCACGTGGCGCGCCGCCGGCAACGACCAGCGGGTGGTGGCATTGTACAGGCGCATTTTCAAGTCTTCGGCGGTGAACCCGTGGTGAAACGCCACCCAGGGGCGCTCGCGCCACAGCCCGGACTGGCGCAGAAAGAAGTGAGACTTGACGTTGTGGGTCTGGACGATCTCCGCTTTGTGCGTCCTGACGAGTTCGGCAATCCGCGCCGGGACCGCGCGATCGAAGCGTCCGTTTTCGGAAATCGTTTCCACCCGCAAGCCAGCCCCGCGAGCCGCGCCCAAAAAGGCGCTCTCCGGCTCGCCGCCCCGGCGGTACCCGGCCACCACCAGCTCGATATCCGGAAGCTCATCCGGCGAGTTGGCGCTGCGCCGGGCGAACTCAAGTAGGTTCTTGGCCGGTCCGGTGACGAAACTGGCCTCCATGATCGAGAGTACTCTGATTTTCGGTCTGATCACGCAGAAAGTCCAGCATAGCAGCCCCAGGGCTGCGCGCTGAAAACAGCCTGAGGCCCCGCTGCCCCATTCCAGCTTCCGTGTTCTGCGTCGACGGCCTCCGCCGATGTTGGCGCTCCGGGCCAGAGTATGATGGGAGCTTAGCCTTGCGGATCGCCACCGATATTCACGGTCTGGAACGCGTTGCGCCTGCCGGAACCGTGATTTGCAATTTTTCGGCCAGCCGGTACCCCTCGGCCTGGGAGCGGCGTTTTCGGCTGCTCCGGGCGGCGCTCGGGAGCGACCACCTGGTCATCGATTTTTCCCTGCCGGATGCGATTTGGTTTCGGGCCGCGCTAGGGTTGATGCCATTTCACCGCTGCCGCATTACCACGCTGGATTTTTTCGTCGGCGATCCGCGCGGCTGGCGGCTCAAGCTGGCCGGTTGGACCCTGCGCGGTATCGACCGCATGCTGGTGTATTTCAAAGACAGCTCGGTGTTCCAGCGCCAGTTCCGGATCCCGGCCTCGCGCTTTCATTACATCCCCTTTAAAATCAATGGCATCGAGTTGATTGAAAAAACAACGCCGAGCGACGCGGGCTATATCTTTTGCGGCGGGCGCTCGCGGCGGGATTTCGCCACCCTGTTCGCCGCAGTCGCGCCGCTGGGATATCCCGTGAAGGTGGTAACGTCGCCCGAAGCCGAGATGCTGCCGCACGGCTCCTCGATGGCAGGTCTGAAGGTGCCGCCGAACGTCGAGGTCAGCACGAACGATCAATCGCGGCCTTTTTTTGTGGAGACCATGGCGGCGGCGCGGCTGGTGGTGATTCCGATCGTGCGGGACTCCACCACTCAGGCCGGGATCGGGGTGTACCTGCAGGCGATGGCGCTGGGCAAATGCGTGATCGTTTCGCACAGCCTCGGGGTGAGCGATGTATTGACCGGCGAGGAGGCCATCCTGGTTTCGCCAGGCGACCCCGCCATCCTGCGCGAAGCCATCGAGCGCGCCTGGAACGACGACGTCCTGCGAAGCCGTTATGGCAGCCGGGCGCTGGAGTACGCCCGCCCGCTCGGTGGAGAGGATACGCTACGGCGTTCCGTGCTCGCGGCTTTGCCGTAGTACCGGGGAACAGGTACCGCAAACTGGTGCTATACCGGCGGTCCCTGCCATAATACGGGGAGTGTCCGTTTCAGACCCGCACGGCCGTTGGGCTTATTTCCTGAACATCATCTGGAGCTGGTTGGGATTCATCGTCATGCTGTTTTCCAGCCTGGTGGTGATGCCCTTCCTGATTCGCCGGCTGGGAACGACGCGGTTCGGAGTCTGGACGGTAGCGGCATCGCTGGTGGAATCCTTTTGGATGATCGACCTGGGTTTTCGGCCGGCCACCGTCAAACTCACGGCGGAATTCCGCGCACTGGGCCGGATGACGGAGATCAACCGGCTTCTGAACACGGCGGTGGCTTATTCGGTGGTGGCGGGCGGATTGGTCCTGCTGGTTGTATGGCTGGCGGCGGAGCGCATCGGCGTGGTGTTGCACGTGAGCGATCCGGCCTTCCAGTTCCTGTTGCGCGTGGTGGGCGCCAGTTGGGCGGCCGGACTGGTGTTCAACGTTTTCGCGGCGGCGCTCGAAGGGTTTCAGCGATTCGACCTGAGTAATCGCGCCCAAATGCTGGCTCCCCTGGTGCGGGGTCCGCTCAGCGTGATTCTGGTGATGTACGGATACGGTTTGAGGCAGATGGGGATTGCCTTGCTGCTGGGCCAGACCTGCTGCTATATCGCGACCTATGTATATTGCCGGCGCGTCTTTCCCGAGCTGCGCCTCTCGCCTCGGAACATCCATCTGGGGGCGGCCCGTGAGATTTTTTCTTACGCCAGCCAGACCGTCAGCGGGATGATTGGAACCAGGTTCCAGCAGGGAATGCTGCCCGGCCTGATCAGCCGCTATTCATCCACCCGCTCGGTGACCTATTTTTCCCAGACGCAGCGCCTGCTGGATTACGCCGCCGACGGTATCAGCCGCGTGGCTCTGGTAACGACGCCCAAAGTGACCCATTTGCAGGCCAAGGGCGAGATGGAAACCATCGCCCAATTGACACGCACGGCCAACCGCTATTGCCTGGCCCTGTGGTGCCTTCCGGCCGGGTATCTGTTCGTATTCGGCGGCGCCATCTGCCGGGTTCTGGTGAACCGGGAGTTCGGCGACCAGGTGGCCGTGCTGATGCCGCTGCTGCTGGTGGGCTACACCTGCTGGATGGGCCAGTTTCTTTCGGCCTCGGTGCTGATGGGGATGGCGCGCTATACCGCATACTCGGTGGGGTTGCTGGTGGAAGCGTTGGCGGTGACGGGCGCGGTGGCGCTGGTGCTGCCGCGTTGGGGATTGCCCGGCGCGGCGGTGGTGGTCGTCGGCGGCATGATTCTGACGCGCTGTCTGTGGTTAAGCCACCTGGTATGCCGGGAACTGAACATGAAACAATTCGTCTTTCTGGCGGGGGTTTTCAGCCGCCCGTTGGCGCTTCTGGGAGTCTCGCTGGCGGGTTTGCTGGCGGCGCGCTATTTGCTGCCGCCGCAACCGCGATGGGCGCCGCTGATCGCCATCGGAATCCTGTACTCGGGCGTGTACGGGCTGCTGGCTCTGTGGTTCGTTCCGGATCCGGGACACCGTTCTCAACTGTGGAGCTACCTGCGGGAGAAACTCTCGCGGCGGCCTGCCACCGCGGCGCCACTGCCATGAAAAATGGAAACTCGCTCCCCTTGCCATGTTGAAGCTCGGGATTTTTGAGGCCGGGTGCTACCCCGGCCAGGCCCGCGGGCCTTTGGGCTGGCTGCGCCGGAACCGCTTCGCCTATACCCTGCTCAAAACCTCGCTTCCGCCCAAACCGGAAGAAATCGTGGTCTTTGAGCGCATCATGCGGCAGATGAAGCTGACCAGCGGCGTACATCGCATGACCGCGCGCAACCGGTTCGCCGATCTGGACGAGTGGGCGCAGCCGATTCTGCAACGGCGCCTGGCCGGACGGCCCGCGATCCAGGTGGAGGATTGGGCGGCTTCGGCCTGCCTGACGTCGCTCGAGTGGCACCAACGCCTGGAGGAAGCGTTTCCCCGTTTCCACCTCACCGCCTCGGACCTGACCCTGTACCTGGTGGCGCTGGAGGTGCCGGGCGATGGGATTTACGTGCTCGAAACCGGCGGCGGCCTGCTGCAGTACATTCGCCCGCCCTTTGCCATCCGCATCGAGCCGCCCGAACCGCGTCTGCTGATTGTCAACCGCGTCCTCGCGGAACGGGCCCGGCGCCGGCTGAAGCGGATCTGGCGGGAGCTGGGCGCCGGACCGGACCTCGAGCCGGGCCTTCTGACCCTGCCCGAGGGCACGGACGAAAAACCGCTGGGAGCCATGCGGTTGACAAGGCTTCCGCTGGTACATCCGGAGGCCCTGGCATTGGCCAACCTGGCGCCGGAATCCTTTGCCATCCGCGGGCATTCCGTATTCACGCCGGCGCCGGCGCCGGCCGACGTGGTGCGCACCATGAATATCCTGAACCGGGTATACTTCGACGAAGCCCGGCTCCTCGAAGGCGCGCGCAGCGTCTGGCACAGCCTTCGCCCGGGCGGCATCTGGATGGTGGGGCGTACGGTGCGGGAGCGGCCGCCCGAGCATCGGGTATCGGTTTTCGAAAAGACGGCGGAGGGATTTCGCCTGATCGAGCGCTACGGCGGCCCTTCGGAAATCGAGGAAATGGCGCTCGCGCTGCGTCCATGAGCCGCCCTGTTCCAGTATTGTATCTGATCCATTCGCTCGGGCACGGGGGGAGCGAGCGGCAAGTGGCGGCAATGGCGCTCACCATCGACCGCGGCCGATTCGCGGCGCACGTGGCCACGGTGAAAGGCGGATTCCGCGTAGCCGACCTGGAGGGCGCGGGGATTCCAGTGGTGGATCTTCCGTTGCGTTCCTATGTGGGGAGCGGGGTGACGGCGGCGTGGCGCAAGCTGCGGGCCTATATCCGCGAGCACCGGATCGCCATTGTGCACGCCTTCGACTACGCGGTGGCGCCGCTGGGCGTGGCGGCGGCGCGAACCGTGCCCGGAGTAATCGCGCTTTCGAGCCAGCGCTTCCTGATGGACTCGGTTCCGCCGAAGTACCGCTACCTGACGCTGGCGGCCCACTGGCTGGCGCACGGAGTCGTGGCCAATAGCGAGGCCGCGGCGGCGTGCCTGAAGGGCTACGGATATCCGGCATCGCGCATTCAGGTTTGCCATAACGGGCTCGATCCAGCCGAGTTTCCGCCGCTGCCGCGCCAGCGCGTGCCGGAATTGGCGGATGCGGAGCTGGTGGTGGGAGTGGCCTGCGTGCTGCGTCCGGAGAAGAACCTGGGCCAGTTGCTGGAGGCTTTCGCCCGGGTGCGCGGGCGCGCCGCGGGGATGCGGCTCGCGATCGTCGGCAGCGGACCGGAAGAGGCCCGGCTGCGCGGGTTGGCCCAGCGCCTCTCGCTCGGGGAAGCTTGCCTCTTCCTGCCCTCGACTCCGGACGTCGGCCCGCGGCTCCGCAGTATCGATATTTTCGTTCATCCATCTTTGAGCGAGGGACTGCCCAACGCCATCATGGAGGCCATGGCGTCCGGCTGCGCGGTGATCGCCAGCCGGGTGGGCGGATGTCCGGAATTGATCGAGCACGGCGTGGACGGGTTGCTGGTCGACCCGGGCGGCCTGGACGGCTTGACAGCCGCGCTGGGCGCCTTGATCGACAACCCGGGTGCGCGCACGAAGCTGGCCGCGGCCGGAACGGCGCGCATCGGCCGCGAGTTCTCCTTGCAGGCTTCGGCCCGCCGCCTGGAACGGATCTACGAAGGTTATCTGACGCGCGCGGACGGGCGAGAGACGCACGGGCGAATGCTACAGTAATGGCAGGATATTGAACCCATGTGTGGCATAGCCGGATTCTACTTGCGCGAGGGCAGGGCCAGCGTGTCCGCGGTGCGCGCCATGTGCGACCAGATACGGCACCGCGGGCCGGACGATGAGGGCTACCACGTGGATGGCGGCTGTGCCATCGGCATGCGGCGCCTCAGCATCGTCGATCTCAGCACCGGCCATCAGCCCATGACGAATGAAGACGAATCCGTCTGGGTGGTCTTCAACGGCGAAATCTACAACTATCAGGAGCTTCGCCGCGATCTGATCTCCCGCGGGCACCGCTTCACCACCAATAGCGACACCGAAACCCTCGTGCATCTCTACGAAGAACAGGGCGCCGAGGGGTTGAAGCGCCTGCGCGGCATGTTTGCTTATGCCATCTGGGATGCCCGCCTGCGGCGTATTTTTCTGGCGCGCGACCGTTTCGGCAAGAAGCCCCTTTACTACGCCGTATTGCCCGAGGGCCTTTATTTCGGCAGCGAGCTGAAATGCCTACGCGCGGCCGGCGTGCCCGCCGAGATCGACGCCGAGGCCCTTCGCCTCTTCTTTCAGTTCACCTACATCCCGGAACCGATGAGCTGTTTTAAGGCGGTCCGCAAGCTGCCCGCCGGGTCCTGGCTGACTTACGACGCCGACGGCACCGTCCGTCAAGGCCGCTACTGGCAGTTTCCCACCCCGGTGGCCGAGACGCCGGCGGGCTTCTCCGAGGCGGACGCGTGCGCCCGGTTGCGGGACAAGTTCGACGAATCGGTGCGTATCCGCATGATCGCCGATGTGCCGTTGGGCGCCTTTTTGAGCGGCGGTATCGATTCCAGCTCGGTGGTGGCGTCCATGGCGCTTGCTTCCGCCGAGCCGGTGCGCACCTTCTCGATCGGTTTCGAGGAGAGCGCCTTCAACGAACTGGAATACGCCGCCATGGTGGCGCGCCAGTATGGCACCGACCATCACGAGATTGTGGTGCGGCCGGATGCGGTGGACCTGGTTTCCCGATTGGTCTGGCACTTGGACGAACCGTTCGGCGATTCTTCCGCCATCCCCACGTTTATCGTTTCCGAATTCGCCGTCCAGCATGTGAAGGTCGCGCTGAGCGGCGATGGCGGCGACGAGATGTTCGCCGGCTACGATCGCTTCCAGACGCTCGACAAACTGCGGAAGCTGGATCGGGTACCCCGGGCGTTGCGTGCCTTCATCTCCTGGGCGGCCGACCGGCTGCCGTATTCGGCTTACGGGAAGAATTATCTGCATATGCTGAGCCGCTCCACCGCCTTGGAGCGATACTTCGAGAGCAACTTTGCGCCTTGGTTTCTGCGCCAGGAGTTGCTTCAAGAAGAGTGGATGCTGCCGGCCGACAGCGCCTATCTGACGCGCACGCTGGCGGACTTCCTGCTCCCCGCCGGCGCCGATTTGCTGTCGCAAGCGCTGTTTTTCGAAACCACCCAGAACCTGCCTGGCGACATGCTGGTCAAGGTCGACCGCATGTCGATGGCGAACTCGCTCGAAGTGCGCTGCCCCTTGCTCGACCACGAGCTTGGCGAGATGGCGGCCGGAATCCCAAACGGCTGGAAGATCAGGAACGGCCAGGGCAAGTACATCTTCCTGCGCGCCCTGGGAGACCGGCTGCCGCCGCCTCTGTTGAGCCGCGGCAAAATGGGCTTTGGCGTGCCGCTCGCGCTGTGGTTCCGCGGCGCCTTGCGGACGTTTCTCTGGGACCACCTGACCAGTGCGACGTTCGCCGGCCGCGGCGTGGTTTCGCCGCCTTTCGTGCGGCAGATGCTCGCGGAACACGATTCCGGACGCCGCGACAGCGCGCCCTTTTTATGGTCGTTGCTGATGCTCGAACTTTGGTTTCGCCAGTTGGATGCGCAGCCCGCTTCGGTGGCGTCTCGCTGTTCGGACTGAGCACTATTCGGTGGGCCGCGGTTGTCGCGCCGCGGCCCCGGTGTAGACTGAGAGGGAAGCTGGAATCCACAAAGGAAGGCCGGCTTAGGGGTCCGTGATCTCAGCCAATCGAAGTCTACGCGTGGTCTTCCTGACCGGCCGCGATTCGCGCGCGGTGCGCCTCGCGCTGGAGGCCGTGTGCCAATGCTCCGGCGTCACCGCGGTCGCGGTGCTGATCGACACCCATCGCGACACCCTCCGGCAGCGCTGGCGAAACCTGCGCCGCAACCTTCGGCGTGAAGGCTGGGCCTACGCGCTCGGCCGCTGTGTTCGAGCCCTGCGCGACTATTCCGACCGGCTGGCCGACCGCTGCGGACCTTCCCTGCCGGAGACTCTCGATCTGCTCCGCCAAGCGTTCCCGCACCGTTGTCAGACGCTGGAGGATATTGCGCGCGCGCACGGCTTCGAGGTCCGCGAGGCGGGAAATCTGAACGGTCCCGAAGCCGTGCGGCTGCTCGAACACTACGGCGCGGACCTGGGAATCGTACTGGGCACGCGCATCCTCAAACCGTCGACGTTCCGCGTGCCGCGGCTGGGATCGATCAACCTGCATAAGGGGAAAGTGCCGGAATACCGCGGCCTGCCGCCGGGCTTTTGGGAGCTCTACGAGGGGGCCCAAACGGCCGGCGTGACGGTGCATTTCGTCGATTCGGGCTTGGACACCGGCGACGTGGTCGAAACATCCGAAGTGCCCATCCGCCGTCTGGAAACGCCGGAAAGTCTTGCCGAGCAACTGGACCGGGAGGGCGCTCGGGCGCTGGCCCGCGCCGTGGAAAAAGTGGCGGCGGGCACCGCGGTGCCGCAAAAACAGCCGCGCGCGGACGCCAGGACGCGCACCAAGCCAACGCGTGCCCAGGTTGCCGAGCTTCATGCGCGCCTTCCCCATTGGCCGCGGGCGCAGAGCGATATCGCCGTGCTGGCGAAGAACATCCTCTGCCTCGCCATTTTTCGCTCCGGAGCGTACGACCTGATTCGCGGGCGGCGTAAGAAAGCGCGCGCCGCGATTTTGCTTTATCATCGCGTCAACGATTTTTCCCGCGACGTGCTGACCATAGGAACCGAGAGCTTCGCGGCGCACTTGCTGGCGATTCGCAGCCGCTATGCGGTGATGTCCACCAGTGCGCTGGTCGAGTGCATTTGTGCCCGCAAGGCCCTTTCCGCCACGTCGGTTCTGATCCACTTCGACGACGCCTATCGCGACGTTTACACCGACGCCTTTGCCATCCTGGAGGCTGCGGGGGTTTCGGCCACCGGGTTTGTAAGTTCAGGCTTTGTGGATACCGGCCGCGCGTTCCAACACGACCTGGACCGGTTCCCATTCCAGTATGAAAACTGCCGCCGCGAAGATCTGAAAAAATGGACGGATGCCGGTTTCGAGGTTGGCGCGCACACGGTGAATCACGTGAATCTGGGCCAATGCGAATTGGAGCAAGCCCGATTTGAAATCGTCGAGAGCGGCCGGCAATTGCAAGCCGCGACCGGCCAACCGGTTTCGCTGTTTTCGTTTCCGTTCGGACGGATTCAGGACATCCGGCCGGAAGTGCGCGCCTTCGTGAAGGAAGCCGGCTATGCGGCGCTCTTTTCGGCCCATGGCGGATTCGCGGACCCCGGCAGCGACCTTTGGGACATTCCGCGGATCGGTGTGGGCGAAGGACATAAGCCGCTCTATCTGCTGCTCGAAATCGAGGGGCTCACTCCCGCCGCGATCGGCCGCCGCCTCAGACGGTTACTCTGAACGCGGAGTCTCAACAACCGGCGACGCCATGTGGCTGGAAAAGCGGAGCGGGGTGCGTTATGATGCTGGTAGCGGGGAAACCGCAGGCAACGGTCCCCCCGCGCGGCGTTTATCGCCGGCCCTTACGGGTCCAAACGATCAGCGCCGTAAGCCGGCCGACAACGGACCGGAACTTTACCAGCAGAAGGATCATAAGCTGGATCCTCCTTTCCAGCTTCGTGTGGAAGGCCCGGACTCTTCTCCGGGCTTTCCCGTTTGAAGCCTCAGGTAGCTTCTCCCGGAAACCCGCCCAATCCACAGTCCGCCGGAAGGCCGATAGTAACAGCAATCGCCGGTGGAGGCTGTACCATGGAAGGGTGATGGCTACTGCTATTTCGACTCGATTCCGCAACGAAGCGCTCGCCGATTTTGCCCTGCCCGAAAACCGGCGCGCCATGGAAGACTCGCTCGCCAAAGTCCGCTCCGAATTCGGACGCGAATATAAGCTGCGGCTGGCCGGCGAGAGCATTGCCACTGGCGACCTGCTGACCTCGCTGAACCCCTCCGCTCCCGGCCAAGCCGTTGGCATTCACCATAAGGCGACCCCGGCGCTGGCCAACCGGGCGGTGGAAACCGCGCTGGCATATTTCCCGGAATGGAGCCGCACGCCGGCCACCGAGCGCGTCCGCATGGCGCGGGAGACGGCCCGCCTGCTGCGCTTGCGCCGTTTCGAGTTCGACGCCTGGCTGTGCTATGAAGCCGGCAAGAGCTGGATCGAAGCCGAAGCCGAAATCGCCGAGGCGATCGACTTCTGCGAGTACTACGCGCTCGAAATGGAGCGCCTGGATGGGCCGCACGCTATGGTCCAGTTGCCCGGCGAGCGCGACGAAATGACCTATATCCCGCTGGGAGTGGGGGTGGTGATCCCACCATGGAATTTCCCGCTGGCGATTTTGGCGGGCATGACCATCGCGGCCCTGGTAACCGGCAATACGGTGGTCGTCAAGCCTTCGAGCGACACGCCCACCATCGGCGCCAAGTTCGCCGAGGTGCTGCTCGAAGCCGGTTTCCCGGAGCGGGCGTTCACCCTGCTGACGGGCAGCGGCGCCGCCGTCGGCGACGTCCTGGTGGCGCACCCCAAGACCCGCTTCATCGCCTTCACCGGCTCCCGCGACGTGGGCCTGCGCATCAACGAGCTGGCCGCCAAGACCCAGCCGGGACAAATCTGGATCAAGCGGGTGGTAGCGGAAATGGGCGGCAAGGACGCCATCGTGGTGGACGGCGATTGCGACCTCGACAAAGCCGTCGACGGCGTCGTGGCCTCCGCCTTCGGTTACCAGGGTCAGAAATGCTCGGCGTGCTCCCGCGCCATCGTCGATGCCAAGGTGTACGACGCCTTTCTGGAGAAACTGGCGCCGAAGGTGGCCGCTTTGACTGTGGGCCCGTGCGACGATCCCGCGCATTACATGGGGCCGGTGATCAATCGGGCCGCCCGCGAGACCATCCTCTCTTACATTGAGACCGGCAAGTCCGAAGGCCGTCTGGTGGCCGGAGGCAGTGCCGCGCCGGGCGACGGATATTTCATCGCGCCCACGGTGATCGCCGACGTGGATGCGGGCGCGCGCATTTTCCAGGAAGAGATTTTCGGCCCGGTGTTGGCGGTAACCAAGGCGAGCGATTTCGAGCACGCCCTGGCGCTGGCCAACGATACCCAATACGGCCTCACGGGAGCGGTGTTTTCCAACAACCGGCAGCATCTCGCCGAAGCGCGCGAGCGCTTCCACGTGGGCAACCTGTACTTCAACCGGAAGTGTACCGGTGCCATGGTGGGGGCCCATCCGTTTGGAGGTTTCAACATGTCGGGCACCGATTCCAAAGCCGGCGGCCCGGACTATCTGCTGCTGTTTTTGCAGGCGAAGGCGGTAGGTGCGCGGCTGTAAACGGCCTGCCCGTTGAGCGCTGTCGAGGGTTCTGTTATTCTCTAGTAGTTGCAATCATTAAGTTCAAGAATCCCGGCCATGTTGGCTGGGCCTACCCTCGAGAGGTAACATGTCAGGCCATTCCAAATGGGCCACCATTAAGCACAAGAAGGCGGCGCTGGACGCCAAGCGCGGGAAGAGTTTCACGCGCATCATCAAGGAAATCATGATCGCCGCGCGCAGTGGCGGCGACCCGGATGGGAACCCGCGGCTGCGTACCGCCATTGTGGCCGCCAAGGCCGTCAGCATGCCCTCGGACAACATCAAGAAGGCGATCATGCGCGGCACCGGCGAGCTGGAAGGCGGGCAGATCGACGAAGTCATGTTCGAAGGCTACGGGCCGGGGGGCGCGGCTGTGCTGGTGAACGTCGCCACCGATAACCGCAATCGCACCGTCAGCGATATCCGCCATGTCTTTTCGAAGAACGGCGGCAACATGGGCGAGCAGGGCAGCGTCGCCTGGATGTTCGAACGCAAGAGCCAGATTTTCATACCCGGCGACAAGGCCACCGAAGATCAGCTCATGGACGTGGTGCTCGAAGCCGGCGGCGACGATCTGCGCAACCTCGGCGACCAGTGGGAAGTGCTTTCGCCTCCCGAGGCCCACGAAGCCGTGCTGAAAGCGCTGGAGGCGAGCCACATTCCGACCCCGGAGGCGAGCATCGCTTTCGTGCCAAAGAACCTGGTCAAACTGGAGGGTAAGAACGCCGCCGCCATGCTCCGGCTCAACGAGGCGCTGGAAGAACACGACGACGTGCAGAACGTCTATTCCAATTTCGACATCGACGAGAAGGAGCTGGAGGCTCTGTCGTAAACCTGTGCGCGTGCTGGGGATCGATTGCGGATCGGAGCGAACCGGTTACGGCGTCATCGACAGCGACGGCAGCGCGCACAGGCTGGTGGCCGCTGGGGTAATCCGCACCAGCCCGAAGCGGCCTTTCGAAACGCGCCTGGCCGAGATTTCCAGGGCCTTGCGCGAGCTTCTGGTGCGCTACGCGCCGCAGGCGGCCGCCGTCGAGGAAGTCTTCTACGCGGCCAACGTAAAGACCGCCTTGAAACTGGCGCACGTGCGCGGGGTGGCGCTGGCGGCGGTGGCGGAGAGCGCGGTGGAGTTCGCCGAATATTCCCCGCTCACCATCAAAACCAGCGTGGTGGGCTATGGCAGGGCGGAGAAATCGCAAGTGCAAATGATGGTGTGCGAACTGCTTCAGCTGGACGAGCCGATCGAATCCGAGGACGCCTCCGACGCCCTGGCGGTAGCCATTTGCCATGCCACCCACGCGTTTACCAGCCGGCGCCTGGCGGGAGCGATGAAATGAAACCGAACCGTTCCAGGATGCACCCCTGGTTGCCGCTGGTCGCCGCCGCGGCGCTCCTGGGTGCCGTCCCGATTCCCGCGCAGCAAAACGCGCCGGCCGCGCCGGCCCGCGTGTTCTATTCGCGCGATTTCAAAGGCAGCGTGCCGCCCTATTTCCAGGTCGCGTTAAGCAAGGATGGCAACGCCGAGTACCGCGAGGCGGTGGACGACGACCTGCCAGTCAAGTTCAAGTTGGACGAAAACGCACTGGGCGCGGTTTTCGGTCTGGCGGAGAAGCTCGGCTTTTTCGATCACCCGCTGGAAGCACCCGTCAAGGTGGCCTTCATGGGCACCAAGACGTTTCGCTACGAGAACGGCGCGCAAAAGACCGAAGTGAAATTCAATTACTCGCAAGACGCCAACGCGCTGGCCCTTCTGGACTGGTTTGAGCGCATGGGAGAGTCCGCGCGCGCCCGCATCGACCTGGAGCGAACCGCCAAGTACGACCACCTGGGAGTGTTCCAAGCCGTCACCGCGCTCGAAGCCGCCATGGAAGGGAACCGCCTGGTGGCGCCGGAGCAGTTCCTGCCCATGCTCGATCGGGTGGCCAAGAACGAAAGCTATATGCATACGGCGCGCGTGCGCGCGGCTGAACTGGCCGATGCGATTCGCGCCGCCAACAAATGAAGGGCCTGCTTCTTCTTGCCGCCGTGGCGCTGGTTGGAACTGTGCTGGACTGCGGCGCGCGGCAACCCGCCGCGCAAGCCGCGGCCGAGCAGCAGGACCTGGCCAGCGCCCTTTCCGAGGCCGGCGCCAATCCGCTCGAATACCTGCGCGCACTCGAAAGGCATCTCGCCAAGTATCCCGATACGCCGCGGCGCGCCGAGCTGGAGCGGGCGGCAGCGCGGGCGGCGATCGAAGCCGGCGACGATCCCGCCATCATTCTCTATGGCGAGCGCGTGCTGGCCCGCCAGCCCGACGACGTGGAGACGCTCGACCGCGTGGCGCGCGCGCTTTCGCTCTCCGAAAGGAAGGACGCCGCTGGGCGGACGTTGCAGTACGCGCGGCATTTCGAGGAATTGCTGCGGCAGATGCAGGCCGACCCGGCGCATGGCGGCGTTACCGTGGCCGAGTGGCGCGACCGCACCGATCGCGCCCTGGCTCGCGCGCTCTGCTACGAAGCGCGAGCCGCCGGCACCCTGGGCCGCGCCGATCAAGCCCTGACGCTGGCGCGGCGGTCCTTCGAGACTTACGCCAATGCCGAATCGGCGCGTGAGGTGGCCCGCTGCTACGAGCGCATGGGGAAATTCGCCGACGCCGCCCGCGCGCTAGCGGACGCTTTCACCGTGACCGACCCCAGGAATACCGACGACGATCGGGCGCGGGACCGCCAGCGCATGGGTGACTTGTATCGCCGCGCGACGGGCTCCCAAGCGGGTTTGGGCGACGTGGTGCTGGAAGCGTACGACCGCAACCAGGCCGGGTTGCGCGCGCGCCAGTTGCGCCTCCGCGCCGAAGATCCCAACGCGCAATTGAAGAACGCGATGGAGTTCACCCTCAGCCGCCTCGACGGACCCTCCCTGCGCCTGGATTCGCTGAAGGGGAAGGTGTTGGTACTCGATTTCTGGGCCACCTGGTGCGGGCCTTGCCGCGAGCAGCATCCGCTCTATGCCGAGGTGGAAAAGCGCTTCGCCGCCAACGCCGGGGTCGTGTTCCTTTCGGTGAATGCCGACGAGGACCGCGCCCTGGTGAAGCCCTTTCTGGCGCAAGAAAAATGGACCGGCCCGGTGTACTTCGAAGACGGCCTGGCGCACGCCCTGACGGTGATGTCGATCCCCACCACCCTGATCGTCGGCAAGGACGGTAAGGTGTTCAGCCGCTTGACGGGTTACGTGGTAGAGACGTTTGTGGATACGTTGACGGAGCGAATCCGGGCAGCGCTGGGAGAGTGATTTGGGAGCTTTCAGCAGTCAGCGCTCAGCGGTCAGCTAATACCGCGGGGTGGGCGATTCGCTTGCCCGGAGTTGCCGCAAGAGCTGAACGCTGAAAGCTGAGTGCTGAACGCTCCCGTCACACCGCCACGCCCGCCCTCCAAAGCACATACCCAATAGCTTGTTTGAAGCAGTTCCAGGGGTCGCGGAAAGCGGCGCGGCCGGTTTCCTTGCGCGGGGATCCGTAGGCCGCAAAACCGCGCGATTGCAGAATCTTCTTGACGCGGTAGATGTGATAGCCGTCGCTCACTACTACCACCGAGTGCAGGCCCATGCGGTCGAGGATTTCGCCGGACCGGGCGACGGAAGTCATGGTGGAATCGCCTTCGTTTTCGACGATGATGGATTCGGCAGGCACGCCGTGGCCGATGAGGTAGGAGCGGCCGACGCCGCCTTCGGTAAACAGGCGGTCGCCGCCGGCGCCGCCGGTGGTGAGGATGCGGGGAGCCAACTTCCCGCGGTAAAGCTCCAGGGCATGGTCCAGGCGCGCGCGCAGCACAGGCGAAGGCCGGCCATTGTATTCGGCGGCGCCCAGAACCATGATGACGTCGGAAGGCTGCGCTTCATCGATCGCCGCCTGGCGGTCGATTCTTACGGCGGTAACGGCGACGTACGCGCCCAAGGCGGTCAACCCCGCCACCGCACCCATCCAAACCGCTCGTTTCATCTGCGCTATGCTGATCGTGCGAACTCCTATTGTAAGATGCCCCGAGCGGAGACGATAACCAGCGCGGCCAACCCCCTGATCAAAGACGTGCGGCGGGCCATCGGGCGAGGCGGCCTCACCACCGATGGCTGCTGCGTGGCGGAGACTTTCCACCTGCTGGAAGAGGCGCTGCGCAGCGATTGCGAAGTGAAGGCGGTGCTGGTGGCGGCTTCGGTGGAAGCCGCGGCCGAAGCATGCGTGCGCGGGCGAAACGGGATCAAAATCGTGGTTCTGCCGGACGAATTGTTCGCCAGCGTGAGCGGCACCGAGGCGGCGCAGGGCGTGATGGCGCTGGTGAAACCGCCGGAGTGGAACTTGCCGGACCTGTTTCGCGGCTCGCCGCTGGTAGTCGTGCTGGACGGCTTGCAGGACCCCGGCAACGCCGGCGCCATCCTGCGCGCGGCCGAAGCGTTTGGAGCAACGGGCGCGATTTTCGTCAAAGGCACGGTGAGCCCATTCAACCCCAAGACGGTCCGGGCTTCGGCCGGCTCGCTGTTCCGGGTGCCCTTTCTGCATGGCATGGACGCGGCCGTAGTGCGCGCGGCGCTCGAACAGAATCGGGTGAATGCGTTTGCCGCGGTTCCGGCACGGCCGGGTGAGGAAGCGCGCTCGCTGGCCGAGGTGGATCTGTCGGGGCCGGTGGCCCTCATCATCGGCAACGAAGCCCGCGGGGTGGGCGCCGAACTGCGGGCGGCCGCGCTGGCGATCACCATTCCCACGGTTGTGGTGGAATCGTTGAACGCGTCGGTGGCCGCCGGCATTCTGCTCTACGAAGCGCGCCGGCAGCGGGCATTGCCGTTATGAGCCTGTTCGACCTGGCGCCGCTCGAAGCCGGAAACGTGAAGCGTCCGCTAGCGGAGCGCATGCGGCCGGAGCGCCTCGAAGACCTGGTCGGCCAGGAGCGGATTCTGGGGCCGGGAAAGCCCCTCCGCCGCGAGATCGAGCGCGACGAGCTCAGCTCCATCATCTTGTGGGGACCGCCGGGCGTGGGCAAGACATCCCTGGCGCGCCTGATCGCGCGGCTGACGCGCTGCGAATTCGTTCCCTTCAGCGCCGTGCTGGCGGGAATCAAGGAAATCAAGGCAGTGATGGTGGATGCGGAACGTTTGCGCCGCGCCGGACGCCGCACCATCCTGTTCATCGACGAGATTCACCGCTTCAACAAAGCCCAGCAGGACGCCTTTCTGCCCTACGTCGAACGCGGCGATATCATCCTGATCGGCGCTACCACCGAAAACCCGTCGTTCGAGGTGAATTCGGCCCTGCTCTCGCGTTCGCGCGTTTATCTGTTGCGCAGCCTGAGCGTGCCCGAGCTGATGAACTTGTTAAAACGGGCGCTGCCGGTGCTGAAGCTGACCGCGGCGGACGGCCTGCTGGAACAGATTGCCATTTACTCCAACGGCGACGCGCGCCAGGCCTACAACACGCTGGAAGCCGCGGCCGCGGCATCGGAAGGAAGTGAGATCGCCGCGCAGGCCGTGGAGGACGCCATCGCCCGCAAGGTGCTGCTCTACGACAAGAGCGGCGAAGAACATTTCAACCTGATTTCGGCGTTGCACAAATCCGTGCGGTCGAGCGACCCCGATGCGGCGCTCTACTGGCTGGGGCGCATGTTCGAAGGCGGGGAAGACCGCATGTATATCGCGCGCCGCATGGTGCGCATGTCCATCGAGGATATTGGCCTGGCCGACCCGCGCGCCATGGAGCAAGCCATCGCCGCCATGCAGACCGTGCATTTTCTGGGAACCCCAGAAGGCGACCTGGCGCTGGCCCAGTTGGCCATCTACCTTTGCGCCGCGCCCAAGTCCGATGCCAGCTACCGCGCCCTGAACGCCGTGGCCGAAGATGTGGCCCAGACGGTGGCCGAACCCGTTCCCATGAACCTGCGCAACGCTCCCACCCGCCACATGAAAGAGTGGGGCTACGGCCAGGGCTATCAACACGCGCACCAGTTCGAAGATGCCATCGTGGATATGGATTGCCTGCCGCCGTCGCTCCAGGGCCGGCAATATTATTTCCCGACGGACAGAGGCATGGAGCAGAGGATCGCCGCGCGGCTGGCGGAAATCCGGGAGAAGCGGAAGAAGAAGCCGCAGGCCGGGCCAGTTTCGTGAACCCCGGGCGTGAAGTGCCATAATAATGGTCTAGGTAGAACATGCCGACAGCAGCCGCAAGGATTACGATTGAGCCCGGCAAGCGGGGCGGTAAGCCGTGCGTTCGCGGTTTGCGCATCACAGTTTGGGATATTCTCGGATGGCTGGGCGCCGGAATGACCGAGGCCGAGATCCTTGATGAACATCCCGACCTCGAAAAGGACGACTTCCCCGCTGTGTACCAGTTCGCCGCCGAGACGGGGCGCAAAGCGAAGACCGGGTGAGCCTGCTTCTGGACGAGAATCTCTCTCCACGCCTGATTGGGCGGCTGTCGTCGCTGTTTCCAGGCATGATCCACGTGCGGGACCTTGGTTTGAAGCAGGCTTCCGATGAAGTCATCTGGGAATGGGCGGGCAGGAAAAGCTTCACCATTGTCACCACGGACGCCGATTTCGTGGATCTCCGCTACGCGTGATCGAACAACTTCTGCGGGAGAACGCCATTCGGATTTCGGAATTCGAGAAAGATCCGGGTACGGGCCTGTTGGGTGTGCGCTTCCCCTCTGACCGGGGTTTCCGGTGAGGTGCTGAAGGGGATTCGCGCTCGTCCTACGGACAGGCAAACGCTGAGCTTGCAAGGCGGATTGCTGGTCCGCCTGATCGCATGGACTGCTCATCGGGCCATGCGTCGACGACGACCCGCAGACGTGGTCCCTGTTCGATCGCAAAATCGTCTCTCGGGAACCAGAAGGAAAAATCGCGCCAGTGCCCCGCAGGGATGATCCGAAATTTCCATTTCTCGGCAGGCACGCCGCCGAGTACGGCGTCTTTGGTCCTGAGCCCTACCCGCTGCCAGCCCTGGCGAACCTCGCGCTCCAGGTGCGTCGGCAGGTTACATAGCGCCTCAGTACCGCCTTCGCCTTCTCCACAGTAGGGCACAACCAGATCCTTCGCGGCCGAGAATAGCCGAATCTGGACTGAGACCGACCTCACAAGACGGACATCTGTCAATTGTGCGGTTGGGCGCAATACCCCCTGGCCTGACAGCGAGCCGCAGGCGCTCATGAGCAGTATAAGGCCAGCGGTCGAAAACGTCGGGCGACTGTGCGGCTGGCTTGCACTGTGCATACCTTCGCCCTAATCTAGCACCACGCAACTGTTTTGATTGGAGCATCCTGGTAGGTATGGGGGCTCTCCGGAAGCTACGGCGAACCGAAAACCCGGGATCTCTACCCACCGTCCGGTTTCACCGCCCCCGGCAGCAGCGGCTTCAGCCACCGCGGAACCGGCCGCCGCAGCTTCACCGGGCGTCCGCTTTCAAAGATGGCGACCAGGCGATACGGAGTCCGCAGGTCGTTGTTGTCGAAGACCCACACGCTGGGCAACTCGCGGAGGGCCGCTTTGAGGTTGTCCTGGATGCGTGGAAAACGCCCGACCAGCTTCTCAGTCGGAACATCGTGTCCGCCCTGGGAGACGCGCATCGCCACACGTTGTTCGGACACCTCCGGCGCGGCAATTCCGATGAAGCACAGAATGGTCTTGTAGCCTGCCTCCGCCGCGCTTTTGAGGAAGGCAAGCTTCTCGCCAGCGGGGTCGGAAAAGACCGTCTCGAAAATGAAGCTCTCCCGCTGTTTCACAAGCTCACGCCGGAGGGCATCGGCCACACGGGCGGCGGCATAAGGCTCGATCTGGAGTTCCTGGGCCAGCACGTCCGCGTTCACAAAGAGCAGCCCGGCGGATTTGAGGTGGGCGTGGTAGAACGTCGTTTTCCCCGCGCCATTTGCCCCGGCCAGAGCGACGATGACCGGGCGCCGGTCGAGCGGCAGGCTCATCGCCGCCCGGTCTTCGCCTTGACGGGCCGGAACTGGCGCTTCACGAACCGGCCCACCGTGCGGCTGCCGTTCGCATCGATACGCACCAGCAGGCCGGGACGATCCGGATGCGGCTGGTAGTGAGGGAACGGCCGGCTCTCGAGGAAATCGGCCACGCGCTGACGACCTTCCGCGGAATCCACCGATTCGATGCATGCGGAAAGCGGACGAGCGGCGCCCGCGCGGCATAATGCCAGCACCTGTCCCCCTTCCAGGAGCAGCTCGACCGACCGCCCCAATCGCGCCCAAAACTCGACCTGCCCCGCAATCGAGCGCTCCACCACTGCCCCGGCCACCCGGGCATCGATTACGAGGCTGTCGGAAAGCTTCACCGGCTGGCTCATAGTCATAGGGTAGCATATTGCTACCGGAGAGTTACGTTGCTCAGCCGTCATGGGTGCTTGACCGATCTGGGATTTGGCGGTTTAGGCGCGACAACCGCTCCCTCACGGTCGCGGCTCGGTTACGGACACCGCGTGTTTGCGGCCACTTACCGAGCCGCGACCGTGAGGGAGCGCTGGACTGGAACGGATTTCCCCGGAGCAGCTAAGCGCCCCGCGGTCACTGCGTTTGGATCCCAATGCCCTCCGGTAGTACCATGCGTGCATGCTGCTACCCGACCGAGGTGTCGTGCGTTTTCACGCCGGAGGTGCCCGGTGACTGAGCCCGCGCCTGCCGGATCGAAACCTGGTATCGACCGGTTCCTCGTCGCCTCGGCGTTCGATGCGGAACTGCGCCGGCGGCTGGTCGAATCTCCGGAGGAAGCGTTCCAGGGCTTCGACCTTACCGAGGAGGAAAAAGATCTCCTGCGGCGGCCCGATCATCGCCTGCTTCCCTTATTGGGAGCGGCGCTGGCTCGCGAGCGGGATTCCCGCGCCGAGACGAAAGCGTCCACCGCCGCGCCGCAGCCTCACGCCGTAATCCGGGCGCGCACTCTGCCCGATATTTCGCTGGCGCTGACGCTGGTTCCCTGCGCGCAATACGAAAACGGCCGGCTCCACGCCATCGCCTACGCGGCGTGGGTGAATCCGCTGCCCCAGGGCGCCGATCCCTCGAGCCTGCCGCCGCCCCAGGGCGCCGCACTCCCCGGCCAGCCGCTGACGCCGTTGCACGCCGTGATTCAGGTTTGCGCCGTCCAGACCGAAGACGCCGCCGGTGGCCCGCGGGTCAACCTGAGTGCCTCCTTTCGGCAATCCTCGAACGTCACCGCCCCACCCCGGCCGGAGGCCGCTGGAAGACCTGGCGGGTCTCCCTTTGGAAGCGGCCTGGCTTCCGAATCGGTGCGGGCGGCCGTGACCGCGGTGCGCAGCGCTCCCAGCGGCGAAAGATACGGCAAGCTGATCGACCTGCTGCACGCCCTCGGCGGCGGAGTCGGGCGATGACCGACATCTGGATCGCCGGGCTCGGTCTACAGACCGTCACTCAGGTGACTCGCGAAGTGGAACTGGTCATCCGCTCCTCGCGCGAAGTTCTCTATCTCGACACCGGCGTGGGCACGGGGTCTTTTCTGGAACCGCTGTGCCCGCGCGTCACCTCCCTGTACGAACAGAGTTATTCCAACCAGAGACCGCGGGTGAACGCCTACGAGCACATGGCCGCCCGTGTGGTCGACGCGGCTCTCGATCATCCGCCGGTTACCTTCGCCATTCACGGCCACCCTTTGGTCGCGGCGCATCCGCCGTTCCTGGTCCTGGAACTGGCGAACGCGCTGGATCTGCAGGTCATGGTACTGCCAGGCATCTCCGCTTTCGACGCGATTCTGGCCGACCTGCGGCTCGACCCGGTGGTCCACGGACTGCAAATGTACGAGGCTACCGACCTGCTGTTGCGACGCCGGCCCCTCGATCCCGAGGTGCCCGCGTTGATCTGGCAGATCGGCCCGCTCGAAACCTGCCTGCACAGCTTGGCGGTGTCGCGGCCGGAGCGGTTCTCGCGATTGATCTCTCACCTGCGCCAGTATTATCCGCCACGCCATGAGGTGGTAGCCATCTACTGCTCCCCTCACCCGATTCTGCCGCCAGCCATCTTCCGATTTGCCCTGGAAGACATGGGCGGGTATGCCCACCGGATCCACGCCGGGTTCACCCTCTACGTGCCGCCGGCGGCGTCCCGGCCGATTCAGGATTACCAGGTACTCGCCAACCTGTCGAGCGTGGAACACTTGCGAAGCATCACCCGTTCCTGAACGGGCTCCATTTCTGCTCGTTTCTGGCAGAACCGGTGAATTTCGCAATAGCAACAACTGAGTACCAAACTGCTAGACCACTCTTCCAAAAATTATTGCGCCTCGGAGAGCCAGAACTTCGGGGCCTGTGATAAGCTAGGCCCTATCTGGGAGCCGAAGCGGAATTCCCGGCTTAAAGTAGAGCCGTACGCGCTTAACAGCGCTCGCACGGATCTGGGGGCTGCTAGCCAATTGGCCTTTCCACCGCGACCGGCTCGAGGCTCCGTGGGATGGAGCATGGATCCAAATAACTCAGAGAAGTTCGAGGGTGCCCGTTTGACTGAATGCAGAGATCGCTCCGGCGAAATCCGGCCTTGAGCAAAGTGCCGTCCAGCGCTCTCCATTTTGACGCACACCCTCAAATCGGGAGAAGACTGTGTTCAACCTCAATACGTTCCTGGCGACGGTGCAGATCGACAACCCGGCTTTCAAGAATTGGGCTGTCACGAGCAGCCTCGATCCATTGATTAAGGAACTCAAGACCAACACTTGGGCAACGGCGCCGGGCAAGGCCAGAATCGAACGCATCATCGCATTCTTGCCCCACGCCAAGAAGGCCAGGTACAGCCGTTCCCTGGCGTACTTGCATTTACAGCTTCAGGTGAGCATCGGCGCAATTCCCGCCAACACGGTCATGAAGTTCGATGCGTTCCGGGTCATGCGGGGAAATTATAAGGGTTATAAGACGAGCGGCGAATCGAAGATCGTCCCTTTGGACGAGCGCACCGTCGGAAGTCCCGGCCCCAGCTCGTTCATTCACAGGCACACGCTGACGTGGTCGAGCAGCGACGGCTCGGTGGCCTCGCTGGGCCAGGTCCGCACGCGCGAGTACGTCAAGTTCCTCACCGACACCCAGGCGCCTCCCTTCAATGTCATCCAGGATCCGGACCGCGAGTTTTACGCCCCGGGAACCCAGGGCGCCACCGGCCAAACCTCAGGCATTGACGATCACAGCACCAAGCTGCCGTCTCTGATCTGCGTCTATCCCAGGCAGGCGGGCCTGCTGCAGGCGGAGCAAAAATATCAATATTCCGTGGACAACGGCACGACCTGGGTGGATATGGACAACGGACAGTTCCTCCTCGAAAAGAAGGTTCGCCAGGTGGGAAACGATTGGGTCTTCAGTTTCAAGAAAACCAATTGGGCCCCGCACAACAAGAAGAGTTTCCATTTCGAAGTGGAGTACACCGTCGGACCGCTGCCCGAGTATCTCCCGCGAACCGAAGCGGACTATAACAAGGGGATGGAATATGCCGGCGACATCAAGCAATACGCCCGCCGCGTGATCGCCACGGGTTGATTTTCGGCTCTACGGCCTCCGGCCCTTTGGAGAATTTGGAGAACATTGGAGAGGAGTTTAGAACATGGGAACGTGGACGCTGGAGAGATTGGCGGGGCGGTTCAGCGCCCTGAACACAGGACACCAGTTTGGCCATGATTTTTACGCCGACTATCGGCTGGTCTACAAGCCATCGACGTTCGACACCTGGGTTGAAACGCCGCGGCTGGATTGGCACGAGAGGATCATTAAGCTGGAGCACAACACAGGCCAGTGGTATGAAGTCGAGGTAAACTACTACCTCGTCAAGCCCCAGAGCAACACTTACCTGGTCTGGTCGAGGCGCTACATCGAAGCTTACAACGCCGCGGCCGGCCTGCCGCCGCCCGTGGTGGTGGGCGGTTTCAAGGGGAGCAGCAAGCTTCTAGACAAGTCCGGCTCACCCGTTCCGGTCGCCAAGCTGGGGGTCAACAAAACGACCGGCGACGAAAAGGCCAACGCCGTCCGGAGCTTCCTCAAAAAGAACGGCGGCATCCTCGCCATCGAAGTGCACGACATCCCCAATATCTCACTGCCCTTGTCGCCGAACGAACACGTCGATCGCTACCTCATGTTCAACGTAGGCGTGGAAGGCGGCGCCTTGAAGCTAAAGGCGGAACAGCATCTGCACGTCGACGCCAATGCATTGCCGGCAACCTGGACGCAGGCCTTCAGCCTCGACTGGCGCGCTCAATGGGCGACTCGGGGGCTGAATAAGGTGGCCCCGCCGGCCAATCTCGTCAACCCGGTCGCTCCCCTGTTCAGCGGCGGCGAGTACTGGTAGACAACTGTGGGGCAGACCATCGTTTTCTTGTGGTCTGCCCTGCCCCTTTCATAGAGCATGCCCTTTCACCCACGCAGACATAGGGTGCAATGGCTTTCACTCTGCCACCACATTCCGGCGCTCGGACCCTCCGGAATCGATCCGGGGGCATGGAGTCTGTTACTCTGATTAACGGGCCGTTTCTATGCCCATCGAAGAGAATCGTCTATTGTCCGCCGGCCCGACGCCTTCCCGCGATTCCACGCGCCCGCGGCCATGCCGCGCGGCCGCGAAGCCCACCTTTGCCGTCGCCAAGTTTCTAAAATGAATATACTGATTGCCGAGCCTATCGCCCCCGCCGCCGTGGAGCTGTTTCGCGCCCAGGCAGGTTGGAACGTCATCGTTTCGAATCCCAAGGAGTACGCCCCGCACCTGGCCGAAGCCGAAGCGCTGGTGGTGCGTAGCGCCGTCCAGGTGAATGCCGCCGTGCTCGAAAAGGCGCCCAAACTGCGTGTGATCGGCCGGGCCGGCGTGGGCGTCGACAACGTCGATCTGGACGCCGCTACCGCCGCCGGCGTGGTGGTCATGAATACCCCCGGCGGCAACGCCATTTCGGTGGCCGAGCACACCCTCGCGCTGATGCTGGCCATGGCCCGCCATATTCCCCAGGCCAACGCCTCCACCCGCGCCGGCAAGTGGGAAAAGAAAAAATTCATGGGCAACGAGCTGCGCGGCAAAACCCTGGGCGTGGTGGGGCTCGGCAGTATCGGCCGGGAAGTGGTGAAGCGGGCCCGCGCGTTTGAAATGCGCGTGGTGGCGCACGACCCGTATGTCACCTCGAAGACTGCCGACGATCTGGGGGTCGAACTGGTCGATCGGGCCGCGCTCTATGCCGCCAGCGACTACATCAGCCTCCACGTCGCCGCTACCGAGGAAACTATCGGCATGCTCTCGCGCGAGGCGTTCGCCGGCATGAAACCCGGAGTGCGCATCGTGAACTGCGCGCGTGGCGAGCTGGTGGATGAGGCCGCCCTGGCCGAGGCCGTCGCTTCCGGCAAAGTGGCGGACGCCGCGCTGGACGTGTTCGCTAACGAGCCGGTCAAAGCCGACTACCCGCCCTTCGCATCCGAAGCCGTGCTGGCGACACCGCACATCGGCGGATCCACCGAAGAAGCGCAGGAAATCGTCGGTGTGCGCATCGCCGAACAGGTGGTGGAGTATCTTTCCACCGGCGTGGCGATCAATGCCGTGAATATGACGGCGCTTTCTCCCGAACAGTACCGCGCCATCAGCCCTTATATCACCCTGGCCGAGCGGCTGGGCATTTTCGCCGCCTACATCGCCACCGGCAACCCGCGCACCGTGCGCCTGACTTACTTCGGCCGCATCGGCGACGGCAACACCAACCTGCTGCGCAATGCCGGACTGGCCGGCGTCCTGGCCCGGTCCACGTCGAAGCGCGCCAACCTGGTGAACGCCATGCCGATCGCCGAACAGCGCGGCTGGAACGTGCAGGAGAGCCGCCACCGCCGCACCGGCCACATCGACACCATCCGTCTCGACCTGATCACCGATGCCGGCACCACCTCGGTGGAAGGCGCCGTGGTGCTGGAAAAGCCCCGGCTCCTCCAGGTGGAGGGAATCTACTGCGAAGCGGCGCTTTCCGGCTCCCTGATCTTCATGAAGAACCACGATGTGCCCGGCGTCATCGGGCATGTCGGTACCGTGCTGGGCAAGAACCAGATCAATATCGCCAATTTCTCCCTCGGCCGCCGCGATGCACCCACCGCTCCCGGCCGTCCGCTCGATGCCGTGGCTCTGGTTTCGACCGATGGCCTGGTGCCCGAGTCCGTGCTGGCGCAACTGCGCGAAAATCCGGCGGTCCGATTCGCCCGCGCGGTGGAATTCGAATAAGTGGTCGAGTAAGTATATGAAGCCATCCCTAACTCCTACCAATCCCTGTTTTTCTTCCGGACCGTGCGCCAAACGGCCCGGCTGGTCTCTCGACGCACTGAAGGATGCCGCCGTTGGGCGATCTCACCGCGCTAAGATCGGCAAGAAAAAGCTGGCGGAAGCGATCGAGCGGAGTAAGAAGCTGCTGGGCATGCCGGAGGGTTACTTACTCGGGATCGTGCCGGCTTCCGATACCGGTGCGGTCGAGATGGCGCTCTGGTCGCTGATTGGCCCGCGCGGCGCCGACGTATTCTCGTGGGAGAGTTTCGGCGCCGGTTGGGCGGCCGATTGCAAGAGCCAACTCAAGCTGAAAGACCTGCGCCTCTTTCAGGCCGGCTATGGCAAGCTGCCGGACCTGAGCCAGGCGGACTGGTCGCGCGACGTGGTCTTCCCCTGGAACGGGACCACTTCGGGCGTGAAGGTTCCCGATGGGGATTGGATCGCCGCCGATCGCCAGGGCCTGTCCATATGCGATGCCACTTCGGCGGTCTATGCGATGGACGTACCGTGGCACAAGCTGGACGTGGTCACCTGGAGTTGGCAGAAGGTGCTGGGCGGCGAGGCGGCGCATGGCATGATCGCCCTCGGCCCGCGCGCGGTCAAGCGGCTGGGAGAATACACGCCCGATCGCCCGCTGCCCAAAATCTTCCAGATGGCGAAGGGCGGTAAACCGATCGCCGGCATCTTCGAGGGCGACACCATCAACACCCCCTCGATGCTGTGCGTGGAAGACGCCCTCGACGGGCTGAAGTGGGCCGAGTCGATCGGCGGCCTGCCGGCTCTCCTGGCGCGGTCCCAGGCCAACCTGAAGGCGATCGAGGATTGGGTCGCGCGCTCTTCCTGGGCCGGGTTTCTGGCGGAGGAAAAAGCCATCCGGTCGAGCACCTCGATTTGTCTGAAGATTGTCGACCCCGCCTATCTCGCGCTCCCCGCCGAAGAGCAGGCGAAGAGCGCCAAAGCCATCGTCTCGCTGCTCGATAAAGAGGGAGCAGCCTACGACATCGGCGCCTACCGCGACGCCCCGGCCGGCCTGAGGATTTGGGGCGGCGCAACCGTCGAAACAGCCGACATCGAAGCCCTGCTCCCCTGGCTCGATTGGGCCTACGCGGAAATCAAAGCGAACTTTCGGTAACGGGCCCTTTGCCCCCGGCGATAGACGACTACGTGCCCCGCTCATCCGCTCAACGAGTATCGCGCCAGCGCCATCCTCTCCGCGTAAACGTATTGGAAATCGGGATCGGCGGCAAGCTCCACGTGCCGCGCCAGCGCCCGAATGCGCCGCAACCGCGCCGAACGGGTGGATGGCGCCAGCAGCAGCATGCGCGCGCCGCGCAGCGCGCTGTTGCCCACCGGCTCTATCGGTAAATCCTCGGGCAACAGCCCGATGGCGCGCGCGCTCGCCTGGCGGATATAGTTGCCGAACGCGCCCGCCAGGTTCAGCTTTTCCACGCCTCCGCCGGCAAGCATGCGCAAGCCCGCCGCCAGCGCGCCTTTGGCCAGTTGCAACTCGCGGATGTCGCTCTGCGCCAGCGCGACGCCATCGGCCAGCGGCAAGCGCTTCTCCGCGTTCGTCAGCCGCCCGTTGGCCCCGATCCAGCCCAGTTCGATGCCGCCCGCCGCCGCGTCCACCAGCCCGCTGCCGCAAATTCCCCGCGCCGCGCCCCCGCCGATCACGTGGCAATCGAGGCTGCCGTCGCGCACGTGTACCCCGTCGATCGCCCCGGCGCCCGCCCGCATTCCCGCCCTAATCCGGCCGCCCTCAAAGGCCGGGCCGGCCGCCGTCGACGCGCACACAATCCCTTGCGCCGACCCCACCACCACCTCGCCATTGGTGCCGATGTCGAACAGCGCACGCGGCCGCGCCTGCTCGTCCAGACGCGTGGCCACGATGCCGCACAGCAGGTCGCTGCCCACGAATCCGCCCAGGCAAGGCAGGAATTCGGCCGGCCCCGGCCATCCCAACTCCCAGTCGGCGAAGCGGTAGCCGCCCGGCGTCGGCGAAAGGAACGGCGTGTGCGTCAACGGCTCCACATCCAGGCCGCAGAAGAGGTGGTGCATTACCGTATTGCCCGCTACCAGCACCTCGCGTAGCGGCTCGCCGCCCAGCATCCTCCCCAGCGTTTCGCGGATCGAGCGCCCCAGTTCGCCCGCGTGCCGAAGCTCGTACTGCAGCCGGCTCATCACGTCGGCCCCATAGCGCGCCTGCGGGTTGATGCCGGTCTCCACTCCCAGCACTTCGCCCGTCCCCAGGTCCACCACCTGAACCACCAGCGTGGTCGTACCCAGGTCGATCGCCGCCCCCCGTCCCGCGCGCGGTTCGATCGGCACCCGCGCTTCGTCGGTGAGCACGTCGAGCGACCATTGCTCCACCTCCACCACCACGCGTTCCGCTCCGGGTGCCCACCCCGCGCAGCAGGCCAGGCGCCATCCGTCGCGGATCTCTTCCTCGCTGAGCGCCTGGCGCATGGCCACGGTCGCCGGTACTTCCCCTTCCAGCACCCGCACCTTGCAGCCGCCGCAGGCGCTCTCGCCGCCGCAGGGGAATTCCACGCCCGCTTCGAAGAGCTGATCGGCCATCGTCTGCCGCCGGTTGTGTTGGAGTTCGAGCTTCACGAGCCGCTGCGCGCGCCGTCCCGGGCCTTCACCACGCTGTCGTCATAGGTGGCCGCAATGCGCTGGCCCGGCTCGGTCACCACGAACTCGGTTTCCGCCCACTCGCCATCCGCCATGCGCCGCAGCCACCCCAGGTCGCCCGTCAGCCGCTCGAAGCTCCAGCCGTTCTCGCCGGCTTCGGCCTCCGCTTCGGCCACGAACTTCCCGCCGGCCTCCAACCCCGTCTCGATGAACGCCAGCTTGCGGTACTGCGAGCGGTAGCGCGTCATCTCCTCGTACAGGTAGCGCCCGTTGTCCTCGCCGTATTTGTCGATCAGCGCTTGGAGCGGCGCGTCGATTCCCACCGTGTTGTGGGTCAACTGCTGCAAGCCCTTGCCGCGCTCGAGCCACCCGGTCGAGCGGTAATAGGTGCCCGGATTGGTATCGAAGTACGCCTGGTAGCGGTCGCGCCCGCCCATCAGCAGCGCGATGCAGTCGTGCGCGCGCGGCAGCACCAGCCGCGTATGCCGCGCCGCCACCCCGTCCAGCCCAAGCCCGCACAGCCCGTATCCCAGCAGAATCGCGGCGTACATGCCCTCCGGCGCGCGGTCCACCGCTTCCTGGACCTTCGCCGCCATCGGCTTGCCTCCCAGGTCGTGCAGCCCCTTGGGCAGAAACTCCACGTCCACCTGGTGCGGCGAATGCGCGCAGGCGTCGCACATTTCGCGTAAGAGAACTTCGCAACTGATCAGCTTGAACCGCATGGGATACCAGCCAAAGCGCGAATGAACCTACATGGTAGTACGGCTCAGCGTGCCGCGCCCGTCACCACTGTTTTCCGTGGGGCGGACTCTCACTCTGCCACGCCGGGACACCTCCGGGCGTTCTTGCTCGCCGCTATACTCCTCCGCGGAGCAGAACCATCGTTCTTTGTGGTCTGCCCCGCAATTGGCTGCTTGTTGCGGCTTGCCGCGATTCGGAGTCCGCCTTTCGGCCCGCGATTTGTTTATTCCCCTTCCGCCTCATCGCCTTAGCGCCAATCCTCATTCGCTACTCCATGCCGGCATATCCCGGCGTCGATCCGGACTGAGAGTCCGCGCCACAAAAAAGCCGTTGCGGCGGGAGAGTCCCCAGGTTCGGCCAAACGCTATAATCGGGTTTACTGACGGAGCGTTCCTCATGCAGTCACGGCGAATTTTTATCAGCCAGGTAGCCACGGGATTGGCGGGCACGCTGGCCTCTTCGGGGGTGCTTGGCGCCAACGACCGGATTCGGATCGGGATCATTGGCGCGGGGGCGCGCGGGTCGGAGATACTGCGGCAGGCGATCGAGTGCGGCAACGTGGAGTGCGTGGGCGCGGCGGACGTGTACACACGGCGGCTGGAGGAAGTGAAAGGGATCGCGGCGGGCTCGAAGACGTATCTCGACTACCGGCGGATGCTGGAAGACACGTCGATCGACGCGGTGCTGATTGCGACGCCGCAGCATCTGCACGCGGAACATTTTACGGCGGCGCTCGACGCGGGCAAGCACGTTTACCAGGAAAAGACGATGGCGTTCACGCCGGAACACGGGCGGAGGATGCGGGCGGCGGTGGAGCGGGCGGGGGCGGGACGGGTGGTGCAGATCGGGCACCAGTGGACCTCGAGCGGCCCGGCAGTGGACGCGGCGCGGTTTCTGCGGCCGGAGCTGATGGGGCGGATCACGGCGATCGAAGCCCACATGTACAGGAACACGCCGCGGGGCAAGCCCCAGTGGTCGCGGCCGGTCTATCCCGATATGACGGCGGAGAACATCATGTGGAAGTCGTTTCTGGGGGACGCGCCGGAGCGCCCGTTCGACGCCAACCGGTACATCAACTGGCGCTTCTACTGGGACTATTCGGGGGGCAACGTATACGAGAACATGTGCCACCAACTGGCGTTCTGGTACAAAGCGCTGAAGCTGGAGATTCCGCGGAAAGTGACCATGACTGGCGGGCTGTACCTATGGAAGGACGGCCGCGAGGTGCCGGACACGATGAGCGTGGCGATGGAACACGAGGAGGAGATTCTGTTCAGTTGGGTATCGGGGTTCGGCAACGACTCGCTGGGAGTGGAGGAAAGCGTACTCGGGACCGACGGAAGCATTTCGCACACGCCGCAGGGGATTCGGTATGCGCCGCAGAAGGTGAACCGGCGGGACGGGGTGGAAATGCAGGGGACGAGCCGGGCGGACCCGAAGGCGCACATGCAGAACTTTCTCGACGCGATTCGCGGGCCGGCGCGGCAGGTGAACTGTCCGTTCGAGTTGGGATACCGGGTATCGATCGCCTGCCGGATGTCGGTCGAGAGCTACCGGGAACAGCGGAGCGTGACGTGGGACGCGGCACGCGGGGAGATCGTGTAGGGGGGAGGGGCTGGAGGGAGCGAGCCAAGCCCAGGCAATAGCGGAGTCCTCGTCGAAGGAAGGCGGACCAGGGGGTCCGCCCTACCAAGCTTCCGCGTCGGCGGGACATAGGCTAGCGGATATGGCAGTTGACTATCACGACGTGAAACTCCGTAGATGACCGAGCTGGCCCGACAGATTCGCGGTGGCGATTTGCGGAGGCTGGCGCGCGCCATGACGGCGGTGGAAAACCGCACGGAGGAAGGCGCCGCGATTCTGGCGGAGCTGGGGGCCTTGGCCGGGCAGGCGCGCGTTGCCGGCATCACGGGGCCGCCGGGAGCGGGCAAGAGTACGCTGATCGACGCGCTGGCGCGGCATTTACGCCGGCAGTCGAAGACCGTGGCGATACTCGCCATCGACCCTAGCAGCCGGATCACGGGCGGGGCGATTCTGGGCGACCGCATCCGCATGCAGCGGCACTCGGGCGACGCGGGGGTGTTCATTCGGTCGGTGGCCACGCGCGGGAACTCCGGCGGGGTAGCGGGGGCGACGGCGGAGCTGGTACGGCTGCTGGATGGGGCGGGGCGGGACGCGGTGCTGGTGGAGACGGTAGGGGTGGGTCAGGACGAGACGGAAATCGCCGGGCTGGTACCGGTTACGGTGGTCGTGCTGGCGCCGGGGATGGGCGACGAGGTGCAGACGCTCAAGGCGGGCATCATGGAAATCGCCGACGTCTTCGCGGTGAACAAGTCGGACCTGCCGGGAGCGGACCGGGTGGCGGCGGAAGTGCGGGGGATGCTGGATCTGGGGACCGGCGGCGACCGGGCCATGCGGCCGGCGGTGGTGCGGACGGTGGCCAGCGAGGACCGGGGAATTGGCGAGTTGTGGGAAGCGATGGAGAAAGCCTGGGCCGGCGGCAGGCGGCGACCGGCCCCGACAGGAGACTGAATTTTGGAAGCGGAAATCGGAATCATCGGCGGCAGCGGGCTATATGCGATGCCGGGATTTGAAGCGCAGGAGGAAGTCGTGCTGGAGACGCCATTCGGCGCGCCCTCGGACAACTATGTGGTGGGGAGGCTGGCGGGCCGGAAGGTGGCGTTTCTCGCGCGGCACGGGCGGGGGCACCGGATATCGCCTTCGGAGCTCAATTATCGCGCCAACATTTACGGGATGAAGCGGCTGGGGGTGGAACGCATCATTTCGCTGAGCGCGGTGGGCTCGCTCAAGGAGGAGCACAGACCTCTCGATTTCGTGATTCCCGACCAATTTATGGACCGTACACAGGGGCGCGCGTCGACGTTCTTCGGGGAGGGGCTGGTGGCGCACGTGAGCTTCGCCGAGCCGGTGTGCCCGCAGTTGAGCGAGGTGGTGCGGGACGCGTGCCAGGCAGCCGGGGTATCGGCGGCGCGAGGCGGGACGTACGTGTGCATGGAAGGCCCGGCGTTTTCGACGAAAGCGGAATCGTTCCTATACCGAAGCTGGGGCATGGACGTGATCGGGATGACGAATTTGACCGAGGCGAAGCTGGCACGGGAAGCGGAAATCTGTTACGTGACAGTGGCGATGGTGACGGATTACGACTGCTGGCACGAGGACCACGATGCGGTGACGGTGACGCAGATTATCGCCACGCTGACGAAGAACGCGGAGAACGCGAGTAAAGTGGTGGCGGAAGCGGTGGCGCGGACGCCGGCCGAACGCGGTTGCAAGTGCGGCTCGGCGCTGGCCCATGCGATTCTTACCGACCGCAAGCTGGTGCCCGAGCCGACGCGCCGCAAACTGGGGATACTGGTTGACAAGTACTTCGTGTAACTCCATTGCGCGCGAGGTGCTGGCCGGCGCGGTGGCGGGAAGGGCTCCCAAGCTGCTGCCCCGCGCGTTGGTGGAGGAGCATTGCAGTCGAGCGCTGTTCGGCGTGCTGGCCGAAGGGCTGGCGGACCGGTTCGACCCGCGTCTGTGCGACGTGTACGCGAGATTGTTCGCGCAGGCTTTGGAGCACACCGAGCCGGGTCTGGAGGCGGCCGCGTTGGTGGCGCGGTATGAGCGCGTGCGGCGACCGCGGCCGGTGGCCAAGGAGCCGCGGCAGGTGTTCGTGCTTTCGCGGGTGACGTTGGGCGCGGACGTAGCCGTGACCAGCGTTTTGCTGGCCGCGGCGAAAAACCGGTTTCCCCGCTCGGCGATCGTCTTCGCGGGGCCCGAGAAGAACTTCGAGTTATTTGCGGGCGATCCGCGTTTGCGGCACGTGGCGGTGGAATACCGGCGCGGGAGCCTGCGCGAGCGGCTGGCGGGGTGGAAGGAGTTGCGCGACATAGTGGCCGGGAAAACGGCGCTGGTGATCGACCCGGATTCGCGCCTGACCCAGCTTGGATTGCTGCCGGTGTGCGCCGAGGAGCGGTATCACCTGTTCGAAAGCCGCGCCTATGGCGGGGACAGCGACCGCGGGCTGAGCGAACTGGCGGCGCGTTGGGCGGCGGATACGTTCGGAGTTCCGGCGGCCCGACCGTACCTGGCGCTGGGTCAGTCGCCGGCTGAGCGGGCGCCGATCACGGTCAGCCTGGGCGTGGGCGACAACCCGAACAAGCGGCTGCCGGACCCGTTCGAGGCGGAACTGCTGCGCGTTCTGGCAGCCACCGGGCTCGAACTGTGCGTGGATAAAGGAGCCGGCGGGGCCGAAGCCGCGCGGGTGGACAAGGCGGTGGCAAGGGCCGGGGTGAAGGTGCGTTTCTGGGAAGGTTCTTTTGCCGGGTTCGCCGGCATCGTGGCGCAGAGCCGCTTATACGTGGGCTACGATTCGGCGGGCCAGCACGCGGCAGCGGCATCGGGAGTGCCGCTGATTTGTATCTTCGCCGGGTTCCCTTCGGCGCGCATGTTCGAGCGTTGGAGGCCGGTGGGTCCGCGGGCGGTGGTGATTCGGGTGGATCGGCCAGACCCGAAGGAGGTGCTGGCGAAAGTGCGGGTGGCAGTGGCGCGATGGCGAGCGTTGGCGTAAATCGACGGCTGCTCCACGGTAGGAGCCGGGCACCGGGCGGCCCACAAAACGATGGTCGGCCCACGGAGCGGCTAGCGGCAGCCAAAGATCGCCGGCGCTACGAGGGAGAGCAACGCCGTCGCGAGGCGCAAAGGGATTCGCCGGCAAGAGCACGTGGCTTCAGCCGAAGTTCTGGTATGCCTTCCAAAACTGAGGCCAGGGCTGGCGCGGGCCGGCACATACAAAAATGTCGGCGTGGTCCCGGCTCTCCTCGTTGCTAACGCCGTAGGGATTGGCGACATGTCCGGCCACCTGGCACGACGTAAACGCCCTTTCCGCGGCCCGGCGCGAGAAGCCGAGCACGATCAGGGTCGACGGAGGCGGCGCGGGATATCCGCGCAGCCAGGCTGAATTGGTGATGCTAATCGGCGTGGGCAGGTGGTAGGCCGGGCCGAGAATCTCGATGGCTCCCGCCTCGCCGTAGTTCCCCACCAACACGCCGACGCTTGCCCGCTGCGCCGGAGGCAGCGAATCGCGAATGCCGGCGACGGTTTCGACCAGTTCGTTCCAACCGAACTCCTCGCGCAGACCGTCGTTGTTGCGGAGGGCGAAATCCCGAAGCGGGCCGGAGGACGCCAGCGGCAGAACGACCGCGGCCACGAACAGGCCGTACTGCGCCACCCCGAGGAAGAAGGCGGCCTCCACGACCCGGCGCCGGAGACTCGGCAGCGACGCGACCCAGCGCTCGCCCGCGGCCGCGCCCATCGCCATCAACATGGGATACGCCGCCGCCAGATAATAGCCGCGTCCCTTGCCAAACCAGAAAAGCGCGAGCGGGACCAGGTACATCCACGCCAGCGGGCGATATCGCTTATCGCGCAGGAAACAGAGCAAGCCGGCGATCCACAGCGGCGCGGCAAACAGATTGGTGCAGAGCAGGAACTGATGAAGCACAAACCCATTGGCCCGCCCCTCGGCTACGTCGCGCGCATGAATATGCCTGAGGAAGTCGAGCGAGATGAATCCGTGCCGCACCTGCCATAGAAGATTGGGGAGAAAGATCAGCAGCGCGAGCGCGGCCCCGGCCCAGAGCCACCGGGTGCGGAGAAAACGGCGCGCGGGCGTGAACAAGAGCCCGCCCAGAATTCCGGCCGCCAGGAACAGGATCGTATATTTGGTCATCAGGCCCAGGCCCACGGCTGCGCCAGCCGCCAGCCACCACCTCGGGTTCCCGGTCTTCAGGAGGCGAATCAGGAAGTACGCAATCAGCACCCACCACAAGTAATCGAAGGAGGTGTATTGGAACTCGGTCCCTTGGAACAGGGGCAGCGGCGAGAGCGCCACCGCCAGAGCGGCGGCGGCCTGGGCCAGCCTTCCGCCGCCGAGTTCGCGCGCCATCAGCCCGGTTACCAAGATGGCCAAGGCTTGCGCGATTACCGAGAACAGGCGCAGCCCCACCAGCGAAACGCCAAAGATCCCCAGGCCGATGCGCTCCAGAAAAGGCGTCAACGGAGGATACGCCACGAAGCCCCAATCGAGGTGCCGGGCATCGCTCAAGAACTGGAGCTCGTCGCGGTGAAAGCCGTAGCGATTGTTCGTCAGCAGGTGGACGATCGCGACCGCGGCTGCGATTCCCGACACCGCGAGCGAGCCGGCAGCGATGGGCCGCCGGCTACCCGGCGCCATCGCGTTTGATTCGTCGCCCATCCGGTCTCTCTCCATGCGGGCCTACGCACCACAGGCCGCTTCCGTTCCTATTATTGTCTCTCTATACGCCGGAACAAGATGTGGGCCGCTTCGGAATGTATCAGAATAGGAACGATGCAGCGCTTCGACGACATCGCGTGGTATCGAGACCGAATGAGGGCCCCCCGGTGCGTCGAGCAGTTGCCGACTTGATCTAATGCCCTCAAACGCCCTCGATTACATCACGATTCAAGGTTTCAAGAGCATCGCGTCGGTGGAGAAGCTGGCGCTTAGGCCAATCAATATCGTGATTGGTCCGAATGGCTCCGGGAAGTCGAACTTCATTGGCGTCTTTTCTTTTCTGCACGAAATTCGCGAAGCTCGGCTCAGGGAGTATGTGACGAGAGCCGGCGGCGCGGAGAAGGTGCTGCACTTCGGCTCGAAAACGACGAAGGAGATCCGCTTTCAGCTCTCATTTGAGGGCGAGGTGAATCAGTATAGGCTGACGCTTTCTCCTACCGCGGATGACGGTCTATTCCCGACCGAGGAACGGGCCGATTACTGGGACAAGGCACGGCACCCCCACCCGATCTATCTTCATACCGTTCTCCTACCAGCGCAGCAGGGCCGCGAGGCCGGGATCAGCGATCCGAAGCCCGGCGACAGAGTTGCCAGGCGGGTTCATTCTCGCCTGGGTAGTTGGCGGCTTTACCACCTGCATGACACCAGTTTGTCTTCGCCCATGCGCAAGACGGCGAGAGTTGACGACAACGATTTCCTGCGTCCGGATGGATCGAATCTCGCCGCTTTTCTGTATTACCTCAGAGAGAAGCACGAAGCCTCCTACAGCCTGATACAACGGACGGTACAGAGGGTGGCGCCTTTCTTCGACGACTTCCAGTTGAAGCCTCTGAAGCTGAAGCCGGACGACATCAGGCTGGAATGGCGGCACAGAAGCTCGGACCAGTACTTCGACGCATCGTCGCTCTCCGATGGTACGCTCCGCTTCGTGGCGCTGGCAACGCTTTTTCTTCAGCCCGAAGAATACCGGCCGTCGGTGATCCTGGTGGACGAGCCTGAGTTGGGGCTCCATCCCTACGCGATCGAGATGCTGGCGTCTTTGATTCGGCAGGCGTCGGCGGGCACGCAGGTAATTGTGTCCACGCAGTCGTCTCTGCTGCTGGATCATTTCGCGCCGGAGGATGTGCTGGTGGCGAACCGCGTGGATGGAGCTACCCAGCTCACGCGACTGGAATCGGCGCAATTGGGCGCGTGGCTGAGCGAATACAGTCTCGGCCAGCTTTGGGAGAAGAACGAGTTTGCCGGCCGCCCGGTCCGGGAGTAAAGCGATGCCCCGCCTCCTTGTGCATGTCGAAGGCCAGACGGAGGAAGACTTCGTAAACGAAGCGCTTAGGGATCATTTGTTGGCAAAGGGTTACGACAGCGTTAGCGCCCGAATCGTCGGCAACGCGCGCCTGCGCCGGCGGCGAGGCGGCATTCGCGGTTGGCCCTCCGTTAAAGGCGACATCGTCAAGCACCTTAGGGAAGATCCGGAATGTATCGCCACGACCATGGTCGATTTCTACGCATTGCCTCAGCAAGGCGGTGCCGCATGGCCCGGACGCGCGGAGGCAGCGCAAGCAAAGAGCGACAGAAAGGCGGGCATGGTGGAGGATGCTCTGCTGGGGGAAGTGATCGAAGCCATGGGTGGGCGTTTCGACCCGCGGCGCTTTGTTCCTTTCGTGGTCATGCACGAATTCGAAGGTCTGCTCTTTAGCGACTGTCCTAAGGGATAATCGCTCGGTAACCGCTGGCGCCGCGCACTACTTTTTCGGCCTCGCGGGACGCATTTCCAGGTAGCTGACCATGGTGCGCGCCGGCATGCGCAGCACCAGCGCTACGACCTCGGCCACATCTTCGGGCGCGATCATCCAGGAGACGTCGCCCTGCCGGTGGGATGGGCCGCCAAACTCGGTCGCCACGCTGCCGGGGGCAATCGAACACACCCGCACGTTGTCGTGGCGATGGTCGAGCAGCATGGCTTCGCTAAATCCGTTGAGGCCGAACTTGGAGGCATTATAGCCGGCGCCTCCGGAAAACGGGTTCTTGCCGGCCAGGCTCGAGATGTTCACGATGTGGCCGCCGCCGCGCTGGCGGAAGCGGGCCAGCGCCTCGCGGGAGCAATAGAACACGCCGTTGAGATTCAGGTCGATGTTGTGCCGCCACTCGGCGATGGTCATTTCGCCGGTCTTGCGGAAAACTCCCGCGCCGGCGTTGTTGACCAGGATATCGAGGCCACCCAGCGCCTCATCCACGGCGTGAAAGAAATCGGCCACGGCTTCCGGCTGCGAGACGTCGGCCGGATAGCCGAACAGAGGACCGATTTTTCCCAGCTCGTCCACGGCGCGCTCCACGCTGTCGCGCCCGCGGCCGCAAATGGCCACCTTCACTCCGTCGCGGAGGAGGCGCTCGGCGATGGCTCGGCCGATGCCGCGCGTGCCGCCCGTGACCGCGGCAATTTTACCCGATAGCGATTCCATCTCTCGATTCTAGTGCAGTGTTGCCACCGGCGATTCACCCGGATTACGCCAGGGTGCTTAACCGATTTGAGGGAATTAGTTCCCGACAACCGCTCCCTCGCGGTCGCGGCTCGGTAAGTGACTGGAAACACGAGGCGCCCGTTACCGAGCCGCGACCGCGAGGGAGCGGTTGTTAGGCCTAAACTGCGAAGACCCCAAGCTCGGTTAAGCACCCGCGCGGGGAGCGGCTGCGCCGCCTCTGTTATCCTTAAGTCTTGATCCCTTCTCGTTTTTTCCGCGTGGCGATTCTGGTCCTGGCCGCCCTCGCCGCGGCTGCCCGATCGAGGGCTGCCGAAAGCAATGTTCTGCTCGACACGATGGCTGGCGAGTTAAGCCGGAACTTCAACATTCTGAAGCAAAAGGCCGATCCGCCGCCGTACTTTCTGAGCTACGAGGTGACCGAGACCGATTACGCCACCATCGAGGGCACGCTGGGCGCGATCGAGGGGACCAATCGGACCAGGAGCCGGACCCTGGACACCTCGGTGCGGGTGGGCTCGCCGGAGCTCGATAACTATCATCGGGTGAACCTGGGCGGGCGGGGCTCGGGCAGCGGCCAGGTGACGTCGGGGGCGATGCTCACGTTCGAGGATAACCCCAACGCGATTCGCCAGCGTCTGTGGCTCGATACGGATCGCGCCTACCGGGCGGCATCCGAGCGCTTCATCCGGATCAAGACCAATAGCCAGGTGCAGGTTGCGAGCCGGGATACCTCGGCGGATTTTTCGAGCGAGCCGCCTTCGGTGCAGGTGGAGCAGGTGCACAAGCTGCAGTTCGACCGGGAAAACTGGACCGAGCGCGTGCGGCGGCTTTCGGCGCGGTTCGGTAACTATTCGAGCGTGCTGAACTCGCGGGTGACGGTATGGTGCCAGGACGAGACGCGCTATTTCGTCAACACGGAGGGTTCGCGGCTGGCTTTCGGGCGGGGCTACGCGCGGGTGCTGATTTCGGCATCGGGCAAAGCGGCCGATGGGACGGACGTGAGCCAGTTCGAGACGTTCGAAGCCCTACAGCCGGACGGGCTACCCGACGATAAAGTGTTAGAGGCGGCGATAGACCGCGTGGCCGGCGACGTGGCGGCGCTGCTGCAGGCGCCGGAAGCGGAGCCGTTCGTGGGGCCGGCGATTTTCTCGGGCAAGGCGGCGGGCGTGTTTTTCCACGAAATTTTCGGGCACCGGGTGGAAGGGCACAGGCAGAAGGACGAGAGCGAAGGCCAGACGTTTACCAAGAGCGTGGGGGAAAAGGTACTGCCGGATTTTCTATCGGTGGTGTTCGACCCGACCAAAAAGAAGATCGGCGGGGTGGATTTGAACGGCTGGTACGACTACGACGATGAAGGGGCGAAGGCACGGCCGGTAATGGCGGTGGAGAACGGGGTGTTGAAGACGTTTCTGATGTCGCGCTCGCCGATTCAGGGCTTCGATCATTCCAACGGCCACGGGCGGCGGCAACCGGGGCTGGAGCCGGTTTCACGGCAATCGAACCTGATCGTGGAAAGCGCGCACGCGGTTTCGGACGACCGGTTGCGGGCCATGCTGATCGAAGAAGCCAAGCGGCAGCACAAGCCGTACGGACTCTATTTCCGGGATATCACCGGTGGATTTACGACCACGGCGCGGGCCGGCCTGCAGGCCTTCAAGGTGATTCCCATCGTGGTGTACCGGGTATACGTGGACGGCCGGCCGGACGAGTTGGTGCGGGGCGCGGATATTGTGGGCACGCCGCTGGCGAGCTTCGCCAAGATTCTGGCGACGGGCGACCATGCGGAGGTTTTCAACGGCTACTGCGGAGCGGAGTCGGGCAGTGTGCCGGTGTCGGCGGTGTCGCCGGCGATTCTGGTGTCGGAAATCGAGATCGAGAAAAAAGCCAAGGCCAACGACCGGCCCCCATTGTTGCCGCAGCCGACCTCCATGGAGCCGAAGGGAGGGGCGCGGTGAACCGCCGGGGGTTGAAGCGGATGGCCGCGGGCACGGCGATGGCAATGGCGGCCGCGGGCGCGATTTACGCCCAGGCGGCGGATTCCGGCCAGACGCTGAAAGCCATGCACGACGAAGCCATTCGCTCGTTGACGCTGGCGGTGGCGAACCTGGAAAAGCCGTACTTTGTGGAGTACCTGCTGGACCAGGAGGACGTGTTCAGCGTGTCGGCGACCCTGGGCGGATTGCTGTCGCGCAACCGGGAACAGCTTCGGGCGCCGGAAGTACACGTGCGGGTGGGCGACTACAGGTTCGACAACGGCAACTTCGCCGGAGCGGGATTCGGTGGAAGGTTTCAGGGCCGTCTGCCGCTGGAAGCGTCCTACGACCTGGTGCGGCGCGATTTCTGGCTGGCCACCGACGCGGCTTACAAAAGCGCGGTGGAAGCGATTGCGCGCAAGCGGGCGGCGCTGCGGAACGTATCGGAGAGCGGCGACCGGCTGGACGATTTCGGCCGCGTGACGCCGCTGCGCGCGGTGCGCGAACTGGGCCATTTGTCGATCGACGAGGACGGCTGGGCGGCGCGGGTGCGCAGTCTTTCGGCGGTGTTCGCGGGCTACCCGGCGGTGAAGGATTCGCGGGTCGACCTGGAAGCCAACGCGGGCGGCTACTACGTGGTGAATTCCGAAGGCACCGAGGTAAGGGTGCCGGAAGACGTAACGTTTCTTCGCATGCGCGCCATGGCACTGAGCGCGGATGGGGCGGCGGTACGGGATCTGGCCGGCTTTCACGCCATCGAACCGGCCGGAATGCCGGGCGAGCCGGACCTGATGGCGGCGGCGCGCGAGCTGGCCAAGAATGTAACCGCGCTGGCGGCGGCGCCCAAGGGCGAAGATTACAATGGGCCGGTGCTGTTCGAGGGAACGGCTGGGGCGCAGTTGATGGCCGAGGTGGTGGGCCGTAACCTGGTCCTGGCGCGCAAGCCCGAAGGCGGACGGAACGGCGCATTTCTGGCCAGCGAATACGAAGGGCGGGTCGGATCGCGGGTGCTGCCGGAATCGTTCGACGTGGTGGACGATCCCACTCAGAAGGTATGGCGCGGCCGGCCGCTGTTCGGCGCCTATGAAGTGGACCGGGAAGGGGTGGCGGCGCAACCGGTGAGCCTGATCGAAAAGGGTGTGCTGAAGACGTTTCTTCTGACGCGCCAGCCGGTGAAAGGCATGCCGGGTTCGAACGGACATGGGCGTCTGCCCGGGGCCTACGGCGCGGCCGAAGCCGGGATCGGCAATCTTTTTGTGCGTTCCAGCGAGGCGACGCCGGCGGGCGAGCTGAAGCGCAAGCTGATCGAGGCGATTCAGGCGCGGAGCAAGCCGTACGGCATCCTGGTGCGGAAGCTCGATTTTCCCTCGTCGGCGCCGTTCGACGAAGTGCGGCGCCTGTTGAGCGAGACTTCGGGTATGGCGCAGCCGGTAAGCGCACCGGTGCTGGCGTACAAGGTATATCCCGACGGGCGGGAGGAGTTGATTCGCGGGGTCGAGTTCAAGGGATTGAACGCCCGCTCGCTGAAAGACATTCTGGCGGCGGGCGACGACGCCAACGTTTTCGAGTACATGGACAACGGCGGGCCGCTGGCGGTGCTGGGCGCCGGCTCGTTCAACATCGAAGCGTGCGTGGTGGCGCCATCGGTGCTGGTCGACGATCTGGAGCTTCGTCCGGTTGAGGAAGAGCTGCCCAAGCTGCCGGTGGTGCCGGCGCCCGAATTGATCGCGGCGGAGCCGGTGAAGTAGGAAGCCTGTGTTCCGTCTCCTGGGCAGATACGTCTTCCGCGAGGTGGTGGAGAGCGCGCTGCTGGGCACGCTGCTGGCGACGTTCATCATCTTTTTGCAATACGCGGATAAGCTGTTCGCGGCGCTGGTGAGCTCGAACAACGTGAGCGCGGGGACGGTACTGGCGCTGCTGGGGTGGACGCTGCCGCCGGTGCTGCCGTTGACCATTCCGTTCGGCGTGCTGGTGGGGATTCTGATCGGGCTGGGGCGGATGGCGGCGGATGGCGAAATTGTGGCCATGCGGGCTGCCGGAGTTTCCAGCCGCACGGTGATCGCACCGGTGTTGGCATTCGCGGCGCTGGGGACGGCCCTGGCGGGGTATGCCGAGCTGCGGCTGACGCCGCTGGCATATCGCCAGAGCACGCACATCCTCAACGACATTCTGGCTACGCAGCTTTCGGCGGCCATCGAGCCGCGCGTCTTCAATGAGAACTTCCCCAATAAGATTCTGTACGTGGACGACGTCGTCACCGGGTCGGTGGACAAGTGGAGAAGGGTGTTCGTAGCCGACATCACCCCGCCGGAGCAACGCCAGAACGGGATGCGCGATAAAGCCGATGGGCCCATGATCACGCTGGCGCGGGAGGCGGTCGCCGTTTCCGACCCGCGCCACAACCGCATCGAGCTGACCCTGGAAGATTACACCCAGCACGAAATGGGCAAGGACCGGCGCGCCAACGACAGTTCCGCCCCCTACGGAGTGCAGGCGCTGGACGCTTCGCCGCCGGATTTGAAGACGCTGCGATCGAGCGCCATGAATACGCGCGAGCTGATGCGGTATCCGCGCAGCGGGCCGGACTATACCGAAGTCCAGATCGAGCTGCACAAGCGCTTTTCCCTCCCGCTGGCCTGCATCACGCTGGCGCTGGTGGGGATTCCGCTGGGCGTGGCCACGCGCAAGGGCGGCAAATCGGCCGGGTACGTGATTGCGCTGTTTCTGGGGTTCTTCTGCTACAACCTGTCGTCGCTGGCCTTGATCGGGGTGGCCAAACAGCACACCCTGCCGGTGCCGGTGGCGCTATGGCTGCCCAACGCCGCGTTTTTCGTGGCCGGCGTCATCTTTCTGTACCGGATGGAATCGCCGGGCGACCGCGATCTGTTGGGCGGGCTGAACGATGTTTTCGGACGCGTGGCCGGACTGTTCCGGGCGAAGCGTAGCGCGCCGCGCGTGGAAGAGGTCGCCCCGGGGAACGAGCCGGCGGCGGTTAGCGAAGTGCGGGCGGAGCCGCGTACCATGCGCCGGCGCCTCCCGCTGCTGCCGCAAATTCTGGACACCTACCTGTTGTCGAGCTTCCTGTTTTACCTGGCCGTGATGCTGGCCAGCCTGGTGTCGATGCTGCTGGTGTACAACTTCTTCGATCTGATGGGCGACATGGTCAAGAACCGGATCCCGCTCAGCAAGATGTTCACCTACCTGTTTTTCCTGACGCCGGAGCTAATCTACGAACTTTTTCCGTTCGGGGTGCTGGTGGCGGTGCTGGTGCAATTGGGGGTGCTCAGCAAACAGAACGAGATCACGGCGTTTCGCGCCTGCGGGGTGAGCTTGTACCGGCTGGCCACGCCGATCCTGGTGGCGGGGGTGCTGTTTTCGGGAGGTCTGTTCGCCTTCGATCACTACTACGTGCCTGGGGCCAACCTCAAGCAGGACGCGCTGCGGGACGTGATCAAGAACCGGCCCACGCAAACCTACTATCGCACCGACCGCAAGTGGATCATGGGCTATGGGGCGCACCGGATTTACTACTACCGCTATTTCGACACCTCGGCGCACGTGATGCTGGGGGTGAACGTGTTCGAGCTGGACCCGCGGCCGGGAGCGTTCCGGTTGCAGCGGGAAATCGTCGCCCAGCGGGCTACCTGGAACCCTTCGATCCGGACGTGGGTGTTCGAAAACGGCTGGAGCTGCACCTTCGAAAACACCTCCTGCAGCCACTTCACCCCGTTCAGCGAAAACGACCCCAACCAGGTGGCGACGTTTCCGGAGCTGACCGAGCCTCCCGACTATTTTCTGCCGCAGGGAATGCAGGAGAAGCAGATGACCTTCCTGCAACTGGAGCGGCTGATCGGCGAGCTGGAGCAGCGCGGCTACCCGACCGTAAAGCAGCACGTGCAGTTGTACCTGAAGTTCGCGGCGCCGCTGTTTGCGCTGATCATGGCCATGATCGCGGTGCCTTTCGGATTCCGGGTGGGGAACCGGGGCGCCATGGCGGGCATCGGGCAGAGCCTGGCGATCGGAGTTTCTTACCGCGGCCTGGGCATCCTGTTCGAGAAGGTCGGGGACGCGAACCTGCTGCCGCCGACCATGGCCGCCTTCTCGCCCGACGTGCTCTTCGGACTGGCGGGACTGTACCTGCTGCTGCGCATGCGAAGCTGAGCAAGGGTCCGCGGCCGCGCGCCGGGTCGATGGAGCCTCGCGCCATCCACGGTTTTGGAGCCGTGAACAACCAAGTTACAGGCGCCGATGACCACCGATCAGTCCCTCGATTTCTCTATGGGCGCTTATCGGGTGTCATCGGCTCTCCAATGTTACTGGTGCATTCCCGCCGCGGCGGCGAGGGCCTGATTGGGCGTTGCCGAAGCAATCATGAGTGCCGCGTTGGCGTCGGCCGGCTTGCCGGCCGCAATCGCCGCGGTCTTTTGCAGCACGTCCTTTTCATTCTCGCTCTTAAACCACTTCGCGCCGCCGAATCCCAGCAGAAGCGCGTTGGCAATGTCGGCCGTCGAGAAGGTGGGCGGAGGGACGGCGGCTGAGCCGGAAAAGACAAATGCTTTCGCCATTCCCCAGGAAGCAAGCGCGGCCGCGGCGCCTACAAAAACCGTCCCCATATAGCCCGGCTGGAGCACGCCGTTTTCGACCTTTGGCAGATGCAGCCCGTTGTCCCCTATGAAAACATTGACGAAGCCGCCCGCGGCTCCGCAAACAACCACGATGAGGATCATCCATCCGATGTCCATGCCGTCCGGTTCTCCTTTCACTCGATTCGGCCCGGCGCCCGGCAGCGTGCCGGAACGCGAATCCGAATTCCACGGTTTGCTCCGTAGGTGGTCAATTATACATCCAACCGCCCGGGATGGAGCGGCGGTTTTCGCCTGCTTCATAAGTTCGCCAACACACTCCGGGCAACCATTCCCTGACGGTCGCGCCGAGATTCCGAACTCCTGAGTCGCCCCGGCGGTTTTCTGGTGCTGAGGAAAATAGGCTGACCCAACTGACGGGGACCCGCGCGGGAGCCAGGTGGGACAGACGATCGTTTTTTGTCGTCTGTCAGGCGCGGGCGGCGTGTCGAGGCCTGACAGACGACGAAAAACGATCGTCTGTCCCGTCTGTCCCACCTCTGGGTCGCCGAAACTGGCTCAACTCAAATTCCACGACTTCAGGAGAGTTCGGAGATTCGTCTCGTGGCGCTGCAGCCAAAATGGCCGCGCCACGCCGGAATTGACATGGTTATTTCCCGGCAGAACGGTCGCGGCAAGCGGTTGGTTAGTATGTGGCCGTAATTCCTGGATTGAGCACTTACTTTATTTCGCCGGCCTTTTATACACCACGCCGCCTTTCATGACGAAGTCGACCCGCTGAAGGGCGGCGATATCGGCCAGCGGATCGCCGGAGACGGCTACTATGTCGGCCAGGTAGCCGGCGTGGAGAGCGCCGATCCGGCCCTCCCAGCCGAGCAGCTTGGCGGCGTTTAAGGTGCCGGCGCGGAGAGCTTCGAGCGGGCTCATGCCGTATTCGACCATCAGCACGAACTCGCGCGCCTGGGTGCCGTGCGGGAAGGGGCCGACATCGGAGCCCATCGCCATCGGCACGCCGGCGGCGAGTTGCTTGCGGAATTCGGCGGCGTGGAGAGAGATCGACTGGCGTTCGCGCTCGGCGGTACGCGAGTCGGCGGCCTGTTCGGCGAAGTAAGTCACAATGGCGAAGGTCGGGACGGCGAAGATGCCGCGCTCATGCATGAGGCGCATGGTTTCGTCGCTGAGCTGGTTGGCGTGGTCGATGGAGGCCACTCCGGCGCGGGCGGCGTAGAGCGTGCCGGGTTCGCCGCTGGCATGCACGGCAACGCGCTTGCCGACGCGCGCGGCCTCCTGAACGGCGGCCGTCAGCTCGGCTTCGGTGTATTGATAGGGCGTGTGCAGCTTGCCGCCAACCACCGAGTCGCGGCCGGTTTCGTAAATCTTGACGAAATCCGAGCCTTCTTTGAACTGTTGGCGGATGACGGTGACCAGCTCCAGCGCATTATTGGCGATGTCGGCGTTGGAGAGCACGTGTTGAGCGGGATTGTAGCCGGCGGCGTCTTCGTGGCCGCCGAGGATATCGACGGCGTTGCCGCTGATGCGGAGGCGCGGGCCGGGGACCAGGCCGCGCTCGATGGCGTTGCGAACGGCGGTATCGGCCGAACCGGCGCCCTCGGTGCCCATGTCGCGCTCGGCGGTGAAGCCGCCCATCAGGTCGTCGCGCGCGGCCAGGACGGCGCCGATGGTGCGCTGCGGCACCGATTCCTGAACGGTCTGGAGGTCTTCGGCGCCGGGGTGCAGGAACAGATGCACGTGGGCGTCGATCAGGCCGGGGACGAGGGTGCGGCCGCCGAGATCGATCACCTCGGCCGAAGCGGGCCGATCGACGCTCGGGCCCACCGCGACGATCTGGTCGCCCTCGACCAGCACTTCACCGGGGATAATCGCCTTGCCGTTCTCCACATCCACCAGGCGGGCGGCATGCAGCACCGTGGGACGGCTGCCGGGCTGGGCCCAGGCGGCAGCGGCCAGGGCGCAATAAACAAGAAGACGCAGTTTCATGGCGGGTTCTGCTTATTTTACCGAGCCGCGACCGCGAGGGAGCGGTTGCCGCGCCTAAACCGCGATATCCCGGGAACGTGCCCCGGTTATTCCGGCTGCACAAGCTGGGCGTAGAACTTGGTGCGGTCGCCCCGGTGCTTGGCGACGAAGTATTCGAGAGGCGTGCCATCGGCCACGAGGCCGATGCTTTTCAGCAGCAGGGCCGGGCTGCCTGGCTTGAGGCGGAGCAGGCGGGCGTCGGCCCGGTCCAGGCCGATCGCCTCGATGGTGCGAAAACCGCGAACGATTCTCAAACCGAATTCGACAGCCAGGGTCTCGTGGAGCGAGCGGTCGGTCAGGTCCTCGCGGGCCAGCGAGGTGCACAGCCTTCCCGGCAAATACGAAACCACCAGCACTTGCGGTTCGCCATCGAGGAATCTCAGCCGGTTCAGCATCAGGACCGAATCGCCGGGCGCAATTTTCAAAGCCTCGGCGACCTCGGCGTCCGCCGGGACAACCTCGCAGCCGAGGACCTTGGTGGAGGTCTTCCGCCCGTGCGCCGCGGCGTCCTGTTGGAACCCCTGGAGATTCTGCATCAGGCCGCCCTCGTACTTCGGCGACGCGACTTTGGTCCGCTTGCCGTTCTGCTTGACCACCAATCCCTTGCGCTCCAGGTCGACCAGGGCCTGGCGGACCACCGTGCGGCTGATGCCGAGCGCGGCGCACATCTCCTGCTCGCTCGGCAGGAACTGGCCGGGCCGCCAATCGCCGGACTTCACCCGGGCGGCAATGTAGGTGCTGAGCTGAAAATAGTACGGGACCGGGTCTCGCTGTTGGATCACTCCCGCACCGTCGAATGGCACGCTTGGAGCGATTTTCGGTTCCCTCGCGGGCGTCGCGTTCATTCTCGCCGTTCCCTTTGCGCCTGCAGCCCGGGCGGCATTTGACAGCGGGATTCGCAGGCTGCTACCGTTTAATCCTGTGATTATAGCATTATAGGACGAATCTTGAACCTGCCATTTGCCTTCGACGTCCTGCCGGAAGCGAGCCGCCTGTCGCGGTTCGACCGTCACATCGAGCGGCGCCTCTCCTCGATGGACGGCCAGTATTCGAATCCCGACGCCTGCCGGCGCCTGATCGAATCCGGCGACCCGACCATCTACGAAGTTTACGAGATCGCACGGCCGGAGGTCGCGGGCGAGCTGCGCACGGGGCTCTCGGTGGTTCACGCCGGCCGCGTGGGCGACGAGTATTTCATGACCAAGGGGCACTTCCACGCGGTCGTCGATACGGCGGAAACCTATTACTGCGTCAAGGGACGCGGGTTGCTGCTGATGGAGAACCTGCAGGGGGACTGGCACGTTGAGGAACTGCTGCCCGGCCGCGCCGTGTACGTGGCGCCGGGCTGGGCACACCGCTCGATCAACACCGGCGAGGAAGAAGACTTGGCGACGCTATTTACCTACCCGGCCGGCGCGGGGCACGATTATGGCACCATCGAGCGGCACGGCTTCCGCAAGCGGGTGGTGAGCCGCGAGGGCGGATACCAGGTGGTCGACAACTTTAATTGGCTGCCGCCGCGCGTTACCAAGACCCGCCCCACCATGTATTTTTTCGGCGTCACCACGGCCAAATCGTCCATCATGAAAGTCTTTCCCCTGTGGATGAAGGAGCTCGGCCGGGAAGATGCCGTCATTGAGGGCGTCGATTTCAAGCTTCACGACGATCCGCAAAACTACCGGCGCGCGGTGGCGCAAATCAAGTACGATCCGCTTTCGCTCGGAGCGCTGGTGACCACCCACAAGGTCAATCTGCTCGAAGCCGCCCGCGATATGTTCGATACCCTCGACCCCTTTGCGGCAATCTGCGGCGAGGTGTCCAGCATATCGAAGGACGGAACGTCGCTGGCCGGCCATGCCAAGGATCCGGTCACCTCCGGGCTGAGCCTGGATTCAGTACTGGGCGAAGGCTATTTCGGCAGGACCGGCGCGCAGGTGCTGTGCTTCGGGGCGGGTGGATCGACCACCGCCATCGCCTTGCATCTCGCCCGCAAGCCGGACCGCGCGGACCGGCCGCGGCGTATCGTCGTGGTGAACCGCTCCGCGGGGCGGCTGGACTCGCTGGCGCGAATGGTGGCCGGGCTCGACACGGATATCGGGTTCGAGTACCACTGCAACGTTCTGCCGGAGTTCAACGACGAGTTGATGGGCAGGTTGCCGCCGGCCTCGGTGGTGATCAACGCCACCGGGATGGGGAAAGACTTGCCGGGATCGCCCATCACCGATCGGGGGCTGTTTCCCATCGGTGGCGTGGCGTGGGAGCTGAACTATCGCGGCGAGCTTCCATTCCTGCACCAGGCGCTGGCTCAGCGCGAAACCCGGCAAGTGCGCGTCGAGGACGGCTGGCTCTATTTCCTCCACGGCTGGACGCAGGGGATCGCCGAAGTTCTGAAAGTCCGGATCGGCGAGCCGCTGTTTCAACGGCTCGCCGCGGTTGCCGGCACCGTCTGCCAACCGGCGCTACCGCCGTCGGCGCGGTGATGGGAAGTGGGGCAGACCTGGGCAGACCATCGTTTTTCGTGGTCTGCCGTCTCGGGGCCTTCGGCCCTCGCAAGCTCATGAAAACCGTGGAGCGGACTCTCAGTCTGCCACGCCGGGACTCGTCCCGGCGCGTTTTCGACCCTGCCCCCAAACCACTGGTCCGGGAGCGGTTCCGTGCGAGTGGCGAATGACGAGAACAAATGAGCGTGGTCGAGTGCCAGAGTGTAGGGCAGACCACAAAAACCGATGGTCTGCCCCACGGCGATCGTCCGCAGGGTTATTTCCCTGACCGATCCTTACTGAATTGTCGCCACCGAGTTGTTCGATACAAACACGGTAAAGATGCCTGCATCGAGTCCCGGCGAGCCGGCCACGGTGAAGGTGGCCTCGGGAACGCCCGCGATCGAGACGTTGACTCCACGCTTGATCGGGCTTGAGCTTCCATAGCCGTTGGTGGGAAGCAGATTGAGAATCGCGGAGGGAACCGTGAATGTTCCCGAGGACGCATCGGCGTCGCATACGATAAAGGCCCAGGAGTTCAGAGACGACGCCAGTGGAATACCGCTGATCAGGAAGATGCTCGCCACCTGGTATGCCGAGCCTCCGGTCCAGGTCAGTTTCAGGTCCTGCGCGCGGTTGACGGTGGCTGGGATATTGGTGGGCACGACGGAGGCCGGAAGCGTCAAGTTCCAGGTGAAGGCTCCCACATTGGATCCGCCCGAGCCGTTTGTGGCCGTATAGCTTCCGGGCTGAATATAGGTGGACGGCGCGACGGCGAGATCCGCCGCGAAGTATCCGGCCGAACTCACCGGGATGGTTTGGGTTCCCCCGGGCCCGGTAATCACCATGTCCGCGCCCACATTCAGATAGGCCGGCTGAACCGGATCCACAAGTGCCGTCTCGATCGAACTTCCCCCAACTTCATAGGCGACACAACTGCCGATGGATGGGCCGTAGTAGCCTCCGTAGGACCGAATGAGGCTGTTGAGCGGGTAGTTCCCGAAATATCCGAGCAGGGTGTCGTTACCGGTGGCGATGCGGCTGACGACGACGCCGCCCATATTCAGAGAACCGTTAGTAACCGCTTTTTGCAGGTTAGCCGCGGTCAGGAAGCCAAAACCGTCGTTGCAGGTGCTTTGCCCGGCCGGGGCGACGGACATGCTGGTGACGTTGCCTGTCACTCCCTTGACCAGAACGGCAATGGACGTCCTGCACCCGCCGCTGATTCCTGTCGGTACGGTGAAGTCGATCTGGTCGAGCGCCGGAGAGCTGCCCCGTCCGCCGTAGAGCACGGTAGCCGGTTGGTTTTCGACGAAGACCTGCACGCCGGTGCCCAAGTCGACCTGCACCGGCGGCTCGGTCTCGTCGCCGGTCACCGCGCCCAGGCCGCTGCCCCACAGAATCAAGTCCTCGCCCGGATGCGCGGGGTTGATCATGGTGATCACGTTGTAGTTCAGATCGGTGACCACTCCGGACCCGGTGCCGGCGCCATTCAACGTATCCATGGCGAAGTTCGCGGCCAGGACCTGGACCGAAATCGAGCTGGTTCCGCCCTGGTAGGAGAGCGTAATCGTGCCGGTTCCCGTGGGCGTAGCCGAAGGAAGAATCGCGTTGACCTGGGTGGCGCTGACGTAGTCCATAATACAGGTCTTGGTTACGCTGCCGACCGTGACCTGGACCGTGGTTCCGCCTAGTCCCTGCGTGGTAGGCAGGGGATAGGCCTGGACCTGCTGCGGAGTGGAGGGGCCGAGCCCGGTCCCAACAAGGGCGAAGAAAGCGCCCTGCGCAATCCCGGAGTTGGGCAAACCGGGAGCAACCCATGCGGTATTATAGACCCCGGTAACGGCCGGGGCGGCAGCCAGGGCGGCGGCACCGATGAACTCGAGCGCGGTAAGACGAACCAGCCACGGACAGGCCAAGTGGTTCCAACGGTTTTTCATATCGCATTCTCCTCTATCGAATACGGCGTAATCCCGATGCAAATCGCGCCAGCCGCGAATGATAAAATCGAAGGCGTGGCGGACGCTCCCGGGGAAGTGACGGTCTGGCTGGAGCGCTGGTCGAAGGGAGAGACGGAAGCTCTGGAGCAGCTCGCGCCGCTGGTATACGACCAACTGCGCAAGGTGGCCGACGGGCTGCTGCACCACGAACGGCTGGACCACACGCTGCAACCGACCGCCCTGGTGCACGAGGCGTTTCTACAGTTGGTCAATCTCCATCGCGTGACGCTCAGCGACCGGGCTCACTTTTTCACCTTCGCGGCAAAACTGATGCGCCGGATCCTGATCGATCACGCCCGCCGGTTGAAGGCATCCAAACGGTGGTTGGCATTGGACCGGATCCCGCTGAATGCCGAGCTTTGCTGGGTGGGTCCGGCGGGCACGGACACGCTCGATCTTTCGCTGGCATTGGACGAACTGGAAGCCACCGACGTGGAGAAGGCCCGCGCGCTGGAACTGCGCTACTTTCTGGGTTGCACGGTGGAGGAAACCGCGGGAGTGCTGGGCATCTCGCCTTCGACGGTGGATCGCGGCGTGCGTTTCTCACTGGCGTGGCTGCACCAGCGGCTGAGTGCGCCGGGGTGAAGTGGGGTCACCGGTGAACTGGTAAAATCGAGAATAGAAAGCGGATGTTGAGCGAAACGCAACTTCTCACCATCGCACTCGCCACGGTCCCAACCATCCTGTTGGTTGCCATTGGGATTCTCCTGAACAATCACCGGCTAGACGATATGAAGGACCGGCTGGGCGGCATCAAGGACACCCTCCGGGCTGAGATCAAGGCTGGAGACGCCGCCATCCTCTCCCAGATGGCGACGTACCGGATGGACATCATTTCCAAAATCGCCGAGCTCGATAACGGGATCACCCGGCTGGAGCGATAATACTTCCCACCCAATAGTCCCGGCCCGCTTTGGCGATGGCGGTCGATTTAGTGTATGATTTGCGAAATGCGGGTTGCCGTCGTCTGTGAAGCGGGGTGCCGTCGGAGGTGCGTCTCACCATGACTGCCCACCCCGAAGAGCGATTCCGGCAATTGGCCCGGCTGTTTCAGGAGGCCGTGACGCTGCCGACCGGGACGGAGCGGGAGGCGTGGCTGGATTCGCGGTGCGGCGGCGACGCGGGGCTGCGCCAGGAAGTCGCCCGTTTGCTGGCGTCGGACGCGACGGTACGGCAGCGGGGGACCCCGGCGCCGGCTCGGCTGCCCCGTTTCGGGATCTACCAGGCGCGGGAGGTAATCGGCGCCGGCGGCATGGGCGCGGTCTACCTGGCAACCCGCGAGGACGGTGAAGTGCGGCAGCGGGTGGCCGTCAAAGCCATCGCCTCGCCCTATCACTCTCCCTTGCTGGAGGACCGGCTGCGAAGCGAACGCCAGATTCTGGCCGAGCTCTACCACCCGAACATCGCCGCGTTTCTGGGCGGCGGCGTCACCGACGAAGGGTTTTCCTACCTGGTCATGGAATACGTGGAGGGCGAGCGCATCGATACCTGGTGCGATTCCCGGCGGCTCTCCATCGAGCGGCGCCTGCACCTGTTTCTGAAGGTCGCGGCGGCCGTGAGCTTTGCGCACCAGCGCCTGATCGTACACCGCGATCTGAAGCCGGGCAACGTTCTGGTAACGCCGGCCGGCGAGCCGAAGCTGCTCGATTTCGGCATTGCCCGAACCCTGGAGGCGGATGGCGACAGCGCGCAGGCTACCTCCAATTTATTTCTCACGCCGCTCTACGCCAGCCCGGAGGTGCTGCGGAATCAGGCGGTCTCGGTGGCCGCCGACGTGTATTCGCTGGGGGTCCTGCTGTACCAGTTATTGAACGGCACCTGCCCTTTCGGGGCGAGCGGGACTACGCCGGCGGAGATCATCCAGGCGGTGCTTTCCTCGGATGCGCCGGCTCTCAGCCATGGACTGACCGGGGAGGGCGCGGCGGCGCGCGGGGTGGGCACCGCCGCACTGGCGCGGCTTCTGCGGGGCGACCTGGAGGCGATCGCCGCCAAGGCGCTGGCGCGCTCCCCGGCCGACCGCTACGCTTCGGTGGAGCAGTTCGCCGACGACATCCTCCGTTACCTCGATGGCCATCCGGTGCAGGCCGCTTCCAGGGGGCGATTGTACCCGGCCCGGAAGTTCGTAACGCGGCACAAATCCGTCGTGGCGACGGTGATGCTGGTGACGCTCTCGCTGGTGGCCGGCCTGGTGGCGACGCTGTGGGAAGCGCGGGTGGCGGAGCGGCGGTTCGCGGATGCCCACGAGCTGGCGCGCTATCTGCAGTACGATCTTCGCAAGTCGGTGGCGAAGCTGCCCGGTTCCACACCGGTGGAGGCCGACATGGCCCGCCACTCCCTGGACTACCTGGACCGGCTGTCGGCCCAGAAGATCCACGACCCGGTTCTACGCACGGAGGTGGGCGAAGGGTATGCCGATCTGGGCGCCGTGCTGGGGAGCCCATTTCAGCCCAATCTGGGCGAAACCGCCAAGGCGCGGGATAGCTTCCGCAAGGCGATTGCGATTCTGGAGCCGCTGGCCGCCCGGGACCCCAACAATCTGCGCGCGCGGGTAAGCCTGGCACGGTCGAAACTGGAGCTGGGGCGCAGCATCGGTTTCGGCGGAAGCGCGCCGGCGGGGCTCAGGCTGGTGGAGGATGCCGCGCGGGAATTCGACGGGCTGGCCGCCCACTGGCCAGCCGATTTCGAGGTCCGCAGCCAGGCCGCTGTCGCCTTCCAATCCCTCGCTTCCGCGCTGAGCGTCAACAACGGCTATGTCAACGCGCAGAACCTGGACGCGGGCCTGGCGGCGATGCGGAAAGCCATCGACAATGCCACCGCGGCGGCGCGGCTCCATCCGGGTGTAGCCGAAGTGCTGACCGCGCTGGGGAGCAATTACAAGCGCATGGGCGACCTGACGGAATTGCGCGACCGGCCTGCGGCGACGGCTTTTTTTCGCCAGGCGCAAGCGGTTCTGGAACAGATTCCGGAAAAGGAACGGGACACGCCGCAGGCGCGCAACGCCCGCTCTTCGGCGCTGCTCGGGCTGGGCTGGAATTTGGGCAACCTGGGCGACTTCACAGCTTCGCTGGCGGCTCTGGAGGAAGCCCGGCAAATCCGCGACCGCATGTCGGATGAGGATCCGGCTAACGTGATGGCCCTTTATTTCCGCGCGATCCCGTACCGGGATCTGGGAATCGTCAGCGGCTACGCGGGCCACGCGGATGCGAAGCTGCGCTATTTTCTAATCGCCATCGAGATCTACGACCGGCTGCGGGCGAAGAATCCGGCCAACAAGGCGTACCGTTTCGCGCAGGCCGAGCTGGAGGCCGATGCCGCCGGTCTCAGCGCGAACGCGGGACGGCCCGCCGAAGCGCTGCGCCTGGCGCAGGCGGGCATTGGCACGCTGCGAGCGATCGCAGCGGTGCCGCAAGCGTCTCCGGTAGAGTTGGCCGTGGCGGCGCGGGCGCTGCTGGAAACCAGGGTTGGGGCGATGGCCGATCCGAAGCTGGGCCTGGAGCTTGCCAAGCGGGCCGCCGCCCTCGATCCCAAAGATTCCGAAGTGCAGGAAATTCTAGGCGAAGCGTATTGGCTCAACCGCGATCGGCAATCGGCGGTCGAAGCCATCGAACAGGCGCTGGCCCTCATTGAGCCCGCGCCGACTCCGGCCCGCCGCGCGCTGGAAAAGACCCTGGCTCAATACCGCGGCGCGCGGTGAGGTTTCGCCGATTGGGGTTTTGATTGCCCCGCGATATACTGACCGCATGTTGCAGCGTTATTCGTTCCTGCTGGCGCTGACGGCGTTGACAGCCGCGGGCGCCGATCGTCCTCCCATCGTCGGCGTGGCGCACATCGGCCTGAAAACCAGTAACCTGGAGGCGGCGCGCAAGTTCTATGGCCACGACCTCGGGTTCCTGGAGCCCTTCACCGTCGACAAGCCGGCCGGCGGCTTGATGCTGACCTATTTCAAGGTGAACGACCATCAGTACATCGAAGTGTTTCCGGAGTTGCGCGACGCCGCCGAAGACCGGCTCTCTCACATAGCCTTCGAGACCACCGACGTCCGCAAACTCCGCGATTACCTGGCCAGCCGCGGCGTCCAGGTTCCCGCCGAGCTGAAGCCTGGCCTGGACGGCAATCTCAGCATGATGCTGAAAGATCCGGACGGGCACAACGTGGAATTCGTCCAGTATATGCCGGGCTCGCTGCACAGCCGGAATTTCGGCAAGTTTCTTTCCGAGGCCCGCATCTCCGACCACATCATTCACGTGGGCGTGACGGTGGCCGACCGCGCCGCGGCGGACAAATTCTATCGGGACATCCTGGGCTTCCGCGAAACCTGGCACGGCGGCATGCGCGACGACCGCACCGATTGGATCGATATGCGCGTGCCGGAGGGCACCGACTGGCTGGAGTACATGTGCAACGTCGCCAACCCCTCGCCGAAGACGCTGGGCGTAATGCACCACCTGGCCCTCGGAGTTCCCAGCGTGGATGCCGGCTACAAGAAGCTGTTAGACCGCAGTGTCGATCTGAAGACCGAAAAACCCAAGATCGGCCGCGACGGCAAGTGGCAGTTGAACCTCTACGACCCCGATCTTACCCGCACGGAGCTGATGGAGCCGAAACCGGTCCAGAAACCCTGCTGCTCGGAATTTGTGAACCTGAAGCCGTAGCGCCGCGCCGATCCTTTTGCTGTGGGGCAGGTTATCCAACCTGCGGACCGATTTTCAATCGGTCCTGCCGGGCGCCAGCCCGGCCGTTCGCCGGCGAGCCCGAAACATGGCTCAACCTAAATTCCACCGCCCACGAGTTCCGCGGCTGGCCGCGGGAAAGAGAGCAGCGGTAACGTCTTTGCCGACCTCGGCTTCCCCACCCCCGAGCGGGAGCTGATCAAGGGCCGGGGACTGACGCAGGCGAAGGCCGGGGCGGTACTGGGCATCAGGCAGCCGCACGTTTCCGCCCTCATGCGTGGCGGGTCCGGCAACTTTTCCGTCGAGCGGTTGATGGACTTTTTGACCGCGCTGGGGCAGGATGTCGAGGTCACCGTGAGGCCGGCCCGCAAGGAGCACGGCGGCGTTTCCCTGGTGCTGGGGTGACGCCGCCGGCCTTCACCGTCAGAGGACTTCTTCGGCCCAGTCCTCGAGCACGCTCTTGAGCTTGCCCAGGAACTGATCGGCCAGCGCGCCATCGATCAGGCGATGGTCGAAGCTGAGCGAGAGATGGCAGATGGAGCGAATGGCGATGGCGTCATTCACCACCACCGGAGTTTTGTCCACCGTGCCCACGCCCAGGATGGCCACTTGCGGCTGGTTGATGATGGGCGTGCCGACCAGGCTTCCGAAGCTGCCGAAGTTGGTGATGGAGAACGTGCCGCCGGCGACTTCGTCGGGCTTGAGCTGGCGCGAGCGGGCGCGAGCCGCCAGGTCAACGATGGTGCGCTGCAGCCCCAACACGTTCTTTTCGTCGGCGTTGCGGATTACCGGCACGATGAGACCGTTTTCGAGCGCCACGGCGATGCCGATATTGACCTCGTTATGGTACAGAATATTGGCGCCGTCGAGGGAAGCGTTGAGCAGGGGGAAGTGGCGGAGCGCTACCGCCGCGGCTCGGGTGACGAAGGGCAGGTAAGTCAGCGGCAGGCCGTAGTTCGCCTGGAAACTGGCTTTGCTGCGCTCGCGCACCTTGGCGATCGCGGTCATATCCACGCGATGAATGGTGGTGACGTGCGCGGAGGTGCGCTGGGAGAGAACCATGTGCTCGGCAATTTTGGTGCGCATGGTGCTGAGCGGTTCGACACGGGTTTTAGCCGTACCGGGAGGCGGTAAAGGCGGCAGGGATTGCGGTACGGGGGCAGGGGCCACCGGCGCGGCAGCCACAGGAGCCGGCGCGGGCGGAGCGGCTGGTGGCGCCGGAGCGGCCGCCGACTGCGCCAGGTAGGCTTCCACGTCCTGCTTGGTGATGCGCCCGCCCGCGCCGGTCCCTTTCACCTCGCTCAGATCGATGTTGTGCTCGCGCGCCATTTTGCGCACCAGCGGCGACATGGGGCCGCCTGGCTCGGCGGGAGCTTCCGGCGAGGGCACGGGGGACGGTGACGGCGGTGGTGCCGCGGCAACCGGAGTAGGCGCGGGCGCCTCCACCGCGGCCGGCGCGGGCGCCTGGGTTACCGAAGCGCCCGCCGAAGCGGCTGGTTCGGCGGCTGCCGTGGCGCCTTCCTCAATGCGCGCCACCACCGTATTGATGGCGACTGTCTTTCCCTCTTCGACCAGAACTTCGCTCACTACGCCGGCCGCGGGCGAAGGGATCTCCGTATCCACTTTATCGGTGGAGATCTCAAACAACGGCTCGTCGCGCTCCACGCGCTGTCCCGGCTTCTTCAGCCACTTGGTGAGGGTACCTTCGACAATGCTTTCGCCCATTTGGGGCATCACGACGTCAGTCATAGGTCAGTTCCGTTATCTCACAATCGAATATGCGGCCGAAATGCCCGGCCAGTCTCTGTCCCACTTCTTGCAGGCTTGCGCCAACGCCCAGCGCGGCCATCGAGGTCACCGGCTTGCTCAATCCGCATGGCACGATGTACTCAAAATAGTGTAAGTCGGTCGAGACGTTCAGGGCGAAACCGTGCGACGTCACCCACCGGCTCAAGTGTACTCCGATGGCGGCGATCTTGCTGTCGCCCACCCAGACCCCGGTCAGCTTGGGGATGCGCCCGGCCTCGATGCCGTAGTCCGCCAGGGTATCGATGATGGTCTGTTCCACCGCGCGCACATACGCCCCCACGTCGCGGTTCCACAGCTTCAGGTCGAGAATCGGGTAACCCACCAGTTGACCCGGCCCATGATAAGTGACGTCGCCGCCCCGATCGGTGGGGAAAAATTCGATGCCGGCGCGCTCCAGAATCTCGTCTCCGGCCAGCAGGTTTTCCAGGTGCCCATTGCGGCCCAGCGTGATGACGTGGGGGTGTTCGAGCAGCAGCAGCCGGTCCACGCCCTCGCCGCGTTTGCGCTCTTCGCAAAACTGCTGTTGCAGCGCCAAAGCTTCGGCGTAGCCGATCCGGCCCAGCTCGCGCACTTCGCAGCGGCGCCGCTCAGGCATTGATGGAGAGCCCGTAAACGGCGTTGAAAGCCTCGCCCACCGCTTCGTACAGGGTGGGGTGGGCATGAATGGTTTGCATCATGACGTCCACGGTGGCTTCGGCTTCCATGGCGGCTACGGCTTCCGCGATCAGCTCGAAACCCTCCGGGCCGATGATGTGCACCCCCAGAATCTCGCCGTAGGTCTCCTCCGCCACCACTTTGACGAAGCCCTCGTGGTGACCCAGGATGGTGGCGCGGCTGTTGCCCGCGAAGGGGAAGCGCCCCACCTTTACCTTGTAGCCTTCAGCCTTCGCCTGCGCCTCGGTCAGGCCCACGCTGCCGATGCCGGGCTCGGTGTAGGTGCAGCCCGGAATGCGGCGCTTGTTGATGGGCACGGCCGGTTTACCGGCCATGTGCGCCACCGCGATCATGCCCTCCCGCGTAGCCACATGGGCCAGTTGGGGCGTGCCGGCCACCACGTCGCCGATGGCGTAGACGCCCGGCTCGGCGGTGCGCTGGTTGGCATCCACCTTAATGAATCCGCGGTCCAGTTCGACTTTGGTGTTCTCCAGGCCGATCTTTTCGGTGTTGGGCTTGCGGCCCACCGCTACCAGCAGCTTTTCGGCCTCGAGCGCCTGCTGCTTGCCGTCCTTCAAAGTGACCTGCACCTTCACGCCCTGGCCGGTTTTTTCCACCCGCTCGACGCGCGCCCCCGTTTCCACCCAAATGCTCTGCTTGCGGAAGTTGCGCTCCAGTTCCTTGGAAATGTCTTCGTCTTCCACCGGCACCATGCGCGGCAGCATTTCGAGCACCGTCACTTCGCTGCCGAAACGCCGGAAAATGGAAGCGAATTCCACCCCCACCGCGCCGGCGCCGATGATGATGAGGCTCTTCGGCACCTCCGTCAGGTTCAGGATTTCGACGTTCGTGAGGATGAATTCCGGATCGGGATCGAGACCGGGCAGCATGCGCGCTTCCGAGCCCGTGGCGATAATGATGTTGCGCGCTTCGAGCGTCTGGGTGCCGCTCTCGGAAGCCACCTCCACCTTGCCGTTGCCCCGCAGCGTGGCGTAGCCCGAAAGCCGCTCCACCTTGGCGCGCTTCAGCAGCAGGCCCACCCCGCTGGAGTGTTTGTTGACGATGCCATCCTTGCGGTCCTTGACCTTGGGATAATCAAGACGCGGGTTCTCGCAATGGATTCCTTCCCGGTCCGAGTGCACAAACCGGTCCCAGACGTCGGCTGTCTGCAAAAGGCTCTTGGTGGGGATGCATCCCACCAGCAGACAGGTGCCGCCGAGCTTGGCCTGTTTCTCGACCAGCACGGTCTTCAATCCGAATTGGCCGGCGCGTATGGCTGCGGAGTAGCCGCCGGGACCACTCCCGATCACGATCAAGTCGTAGGGCACTTTTTTCATTGTACCCGCGTCCCTGGCGTGCGTGCGTCAAACATGCGAACAACCAGATGAAGCGGCTCTGTGTATTATGGATGGCGGCAGCCTTGCCGGGATTCACCCAAGCCGGGGCGCCGGCGCAGAAAAAATCGGCGGCGGCCCCGCAGCGTTGGGTCATCGAAAGCCTCACCGTGGAAGGCACGCGGATTTATTCGGCGAACCAGGTGCTGGCCATCGCCGGGTTGAAAATGGGGCAGGTCGCCGGCAAGCCGGAATTCGAGGCCGCGCGCGACCGCCTGGTGGCCACCGGCGCATTTCAAACCGTGGGTTACCAATTCAAGCGGGCGGCCGATGGCAAAGGCTACACGGCCGTGTTCCAGGTGGCCGAATTCGAGCAGTGCTACCCGGTGGAATTCGAGCAGTTGCACGTCTCCGAAAAAGACCTTCGCGCCGACCTGGCCGCCCGCGATCCGCTCTTCTCCTCCGACCGGTTGCCCGCCGCGCAGCCGGTTTTCGACCGCTATTCCAAATGGATTCAGGACTTCCTGGCCGCGCACGGGCAGAATGAGAAAATCTCGGGCTCGGTGGTCAAGACCGTGACCAACGAATTCGCCATCGTCTTCCACCCGGCTCGCAACCTGCCGCCGGTGGCGCTGGTCACCTTCCGCGGCAATAGCGTGATCCCCAGCGAGGTCTTGCACGACGCGGTTTCGCTGGCCGCCATCGGCACACCCTATACCGAGGACCGTTTCCGCGAGATCCTGAACGCCTCCATCCGGCCGTTGTATGAAGCCCGCGGCCGCCTGCGGGTAGCGTTTAAGGAGCTGCGCACCGAGCCGGCGCAGGGCGTGGCAGGCCTGCGCGTGTATGTGACAGTGGAAGAAGGCGACAGTTACACCCTGGGCAAACTGACCATCGAAGGCCCCACCCCCATGAGCACCGGAGAGTTGCTGCGCACCGCCAATATCAAGACCGGAGATATCGCCGATTTCGAGCGCGTCAACCAGGGCCTAGAGGCGATGCGCAAGGCCGTGCGCACCAACGGTTACCTCGAAGCCCGCGCCACGGCCGACCGTAAGATCGACGATGGCAATAAGACCGTCGACGTGACCGTCCGCTTTGACTCCGGCCCGCAATATCACATGGGCAAGCTGACCATCAGCGGCCTCGACATAGAGGGCGAAACCGAGATCCTGCGCATGTGGATCATGAAACCCGGCCGCCCGTTCAACCCCGATTACCCCGATTACTTCCTGGACATAGTTCACAAGGAAGGCATCTTCGAGCACTTAGGCAAGACTAAGGCCAACGTGCAGGTAGACGAGAAGACTCATACTGCGGCGATAGAGCTGGTGTTCGCGGGAGAAGGGGCAGCGGCGAAGAAGAAGCGATGAAGAAGGCGCTGACTTGTCAAACCTGCAGAGCCGAGAGCCATCTCGGTTTTTCTTTGGAGGGAGTTAAGTACTCCATTTCGGGATTACGGCCACATATCAAGCAACCGCTCCCTAAACGGTCGCGGCTCGGTTTCGCGCGTTTCCGAGCCGCGACCGTTAGGGAGCGGTTGCCCGGAAATACGTTAGCGAACTTATGAAGCTGTGTACTAAGCGGACAGCCTTGGAACTTGGCGTTGCCACCACCCGAGCAGCGCCATTGATCTCGACCGAGTCGAGCAATTAGAATTGCGCTAAATGAAGCCCTCCGAACGACCGCTGCCGTTGAAGAACGCTCCGCTTCGATACGCACCCGAAAACGAGTTTGGCGTGGTGTACCTGTTCTCCAGTGTCGCCGTGCGGTTACAATTCCGAGCACCCCTCCCCGTTGACCCTACGCGCCGCTATCCCTACACTGGCAGGCATGGAAGTACACCTCAATTCAGAAAAGGAAGCCCTGCTCGCCCAAATCGCCGCGCAGAGGGGACTGAAGACGGACGAGCTCGCGGAGTTTGTCCTAAGCGGCTGTCTGGAGGACGATGCCCGGTTTATCGAAGCGGTGAACCTGGGCCTAGCGGCTGCCGGCCGTGGCGAGTTCGTGGAGCACGAAGAAGTGTGGGCTAACGTCGAGAGAGCTGAAATGGACCTTGCCGGCGAGAATCATTTTGTGCTGCCGCCCGAGGCGTGGGCCGCATTCGTTAAGACCGTCGACGCCCCGCCGAAGATTCCGGCCGGACTGAAGCATCTGTTTTCACGCGCCCCGGTCGCCGAAAGCCGCTAAAGAACACTCCACATTGTTCCGGAATGTGTGGGGCAGGCCCTTGGCCTGCGGCGGCCTCCCAGGCCGCCCCGGCGCACTGCATCATCCACACCGCGACCGGAAAGGAGCCCCCTTTCCGGACCCTCCGCTTACTTGATCGCTCTGGCCGCAGCTTGGCGACCTGGCTAGGCGCGTTTGCGGGTGGTATCTTTCGGCCGGCTTTGCTAACCTCAATCCATGCAGGTCACCGTCGAAATCCCCGACCGCTTTTTCCAGAACCTCGTGCCGCCGGGCCAAGACGCGTCCCGTTCCCTTTTGGAAGAGTCCGTGGCCGGAGCGTACCGGGACGGCCGGCTGACGATGGAACAGGTGCGCCAGATCCTCGGCTTCGGGACGCGCATTCAGGTGGATGCCTTTCTTCGGCAGCATGAAATCTACGACTACACTGTCGAGGACCTCGATAAGGATATGGCCACTTTGGACCGGCTGCTGGCAACCAAGGCCGGGTGACCGCCGCGACGAGTGTGGGATGAACGACTGCATCGTGGTTTCGACCCGTACGCTGACTGAGATGGAGCTTGCGAACGAGAATCATTTTGTGCTGCCGCCCGAGGCGTGGGCTGCGTTCGTCAAAGCCTTTGACGCTCCGCCGAGGGTCCCGGCGGGACTGACGCATCTGTTTTCACGCGCCCCGGTTGCCGAAAGCCGCTAAAGAACACTCCGCATTGCTCCGGAATTTGTGGGGCCTGCCCCACAATCCCCCGCCCTAAATCCTCTCCGCCGCCTTCTTCGCCAGCGGCCGCAACTTATCCAGCGTCTCCTTCTTGCCGGCGAAGTCTTCTTTTTCGGCCGCATCGGTGACGAAGATCTGCAGCAGGGTTTCTCCCTTCACCACCACGAAGCCGGCTTTACCCGCGGAGCTTTGGGCGCTGCGTTTGATCATTTCGGCATAGGCGGCGGCGCCCATGCCGGGTTCGTCGCCTACCAGAAATCCCCTTTTGGCGGACTGGGCCTTCATCCCCGCCCAAAAGTCCTTCACGGTAGAGCCGACATCGACCAGCGTAATCGTCAGGCGGATGCCGCGAGCGCGCACCGAGTAGCCGCAGCCCAAGGGGCCGACTTTGATTTCGAGCGCCTCGCCGCCGAGCAACTGGTTGGCTTCGTCCTGGTGCACCAGATCGCAGGCGGCATGGCTCTGCGCCCAGATCCCGGGCACCGCAAGAGCGGAAAGAAGAATCAGCTTCGTCATGCCCATATACGCCCGATCGGCGGGCGGAACGGCTCAAAATTCCGGCCCGCGCCGCCAAAATCGCCTATAGTACTCTTTATGGCAATCATTGCCGTAAGCGGGCGCAAGGGTGGCGTGGGCAAGTCCACCGTGGCCGGCAATCTGGCGGGCGAATTCGCCGCCAAGGGCCGCAGCGTATTGGTATTGGACGCGGATCCGCAGCACAGCATGGCGGCCTGGGCCGCCGAGGGCCAGGGACTGCTCTCGCGCGTGGTCGAAAAAGTGGCCCCCACCGGCGATCTGCGGGCGCGGGCGCGCGCCGCCGCGAAGGAAACCGACGTGGTGCTGATCGACACGCCACCGGGCGACCCCGAAATCGCCTACCAGGCGGCGCTGGCGGCCGACCTGGTGCTCCTGCCCTGCGGACCCTCGCCGCTCGACCTGTTTGCCTTGAAGGAAGCGCTGTCGCTCGCGCTGAAGGCGCGGGCCGAAAGGCGCTCGAAAAAGCCGCGGGTGCGTTTCGTGCCGTCCAGGGTGGTCATGAGCACGAACCTGGGGCGGACGCTGGCGTCGTCGCTGGAGCAAATGGGCAAGAAGGTTCTGCCGCCCATCTGCCTGCGGGTGGTGGTGGCCGAAGCGGTGGCGCAAGGGTTAACGGTGGCCGAGTACGCGCCCGGCTCGCCCGCCCACGAAGAGTTCCGCGCCCTGGCCAAGGCGGTGGAGAAAATTTTGGAGAGGTAGGGAGAGGCCAGCAGGGCCGTCGCACAGCGGCATGGTTTTCCTGGCGGAGCACGGGCGTCGAGATGAGTCTCGACGCGGCAAGCAGGAGTGCGTGCGCCACGAAAACCGCGTGTTACCGTAAACTGCATGCCGATTTCCAGCCTTCCGCAAATTTCCGAATGGACGCCGCGCTCCTGGCGCGGGCGTGAAGCGCTGCAGCAGCCGGATTACCCGGACCAGGCATCGGTGGAGCGAGTGCTCGAAGAACTGCGCCTCCTGCCGCCGCTGGTGACCAGTTGGGAGATCCTGCTGCTGCGGGAGGAACTGGCCGAGGCCTCGCGCGGGGAACGCTTCATTCTGCACGGCGGGGATTGCGCCGAGCGCTTCGCCGATTGCCAGTCGCCGCGCATCGCCAACCTGCTCAAGGTCTTGCTGCAGATGAGCCTGGTGCTGGTGGTGGGTGCCAAGCGGCCGGTGACGCGCATCGGGCGCTTCGCCGGCCAGTACGCCAAACCGCGCTCTTCGAACCTGGAAACCCGCGAAGGGGTGACGCTTCCGGCCTACCGCGGCGACCTGATCAACCGCTCCGAATTTACCGCCGAAGGCAGGACCCCGGACCCGCAATTCCTGTTGCGCGGCTACGAGCGGTCCGCGCTCACCCTGAACTTCATCCGCGCGCTCATCAAGGGCGGATTTGCCGACCTCCACCATCCCGAATACTTCGACCTGGATTGGGCCGCGCACTCGCCCCTGGCCGCCGAGTATCATCGCACCGTCGAAACCATCGGCGAATCCCTCCGCTTTATGGAACACGTGCTGGGAGTGCGGGCCGGAGAGACCGACCGCATCAACTTCTTCACCTCTCACGAAGCCCTCCACCTGGCCTATGAAGAAGCCCAGACCCGCCAGGTGCCGCGCCGCGATGGCTGGTTCAACCTGGGGACGCACTTCCCCTGGGTGGGCTTACGCACCAACCGCCCGGCCGGCGCGCACATCGAGTACCTGCGCGGCATTTCGAATCCCATCGGCATCAAAGTGGGCGCCGCCACCACGCGCGAGCAGGTGGTGCGCTGGTTCGAAGCGCTCGATCCCGAGCGGACTCCGGGCCGGCTCGCCCTAATTCACCGCTTCGGCGCCAAAAAGATCGCCGACGGGCTGCCGGGCTTGATCGAAGCGGCGCGCGCCGAAGGCGGCCGGGCGGCATGGATTTGCGACGCCGTCCACGGCAACACCGAGACCACCGCCAGCGGCCTCAAAACCCGGCGCTTCGAGGACATCTATCGCGAGGTGGAGCAGGCTTTTGAAATTCACCGCGCCTTCGGCCAGCAGCTTGGCGGCGTACACATCGAACTGACCGGCGAAAACGTCACCGAGTGCATCGGCGGGGCGAGCGTTCCCACCGAGAGCCACCTCGCGCGCGCCTATGAAACCGAAGTCGACCCACGCCTGAACTACGAACAATCGCTGGAGCTGGCCTTTCTGATTGCCAGAAAAATGAAGAATGAAGCTGACCGCTGATCGCTGACCGCTGAGAGCTCTCTTATGTACACACCTGGTTCGTTTTCAACCGCGTTGTTGATGACCATCCTGACGGCCGTGTTCTGGGGGTCATGGGCCAATACCTACAAGGGCACCAGGCGGTATCCCTTTGAGCTGTTCTATTGGGACTACATCATCGGCGTGTTGATCTGCGCGTTGGCGTTCGCCTTCACGCTGGGCAGCACGGGCGGCGCCGGCGAAAGTTTCCTCGTCAATCTGCGTGCCACCGATACTTCGAACATCGCCCTGGCCGCGGTGGCGGGCATCATCTTTAATGCCGCCAACCTGCTGCTGGTGGCGGGAATCGATATCGCCGGCTTGGCCATTGCCTTCCCTATCGCCATCGGCATCGCCGTGGTGGAGGGCGTTCTGTTGAGCTACGCTTTGCAGCCGAAGGGTAACCCGGCCTACCTCGGCGCGGGGCTGGCGCTGGCGGTGGCGGCAATTCTGTTCGATGCGGCGGCGTATCGCAGGCTCACCGGGGCGGGCGCGGCGGTGTCCCGTAAGGGGATTATCGTCAATGTCGTTTCCGGGCTGCTGATGGGAACCTTCGCGCCCTTTGTCACCCGGTCGATGACGGCGGGCCATGCCATGACCCCCTATGGCGTGATGGTGCTGTTCGCGTCGGGCGCGCTGGCTTGCTGCTTCGTGGTGAACATTTACTTCATGAAACATCCGCTGGTCGGCCCGCCGGTGACGTTTGCCGGTTTTCCCGGAGCCGGAGCCCGCAACCACCTGCTGGGCGTCGCGGGTGGAATCCTGTGGAGCTGCGGCATGTGCCTGAATTTTTCCGCCGCCGGCTTGGTTGGGGTTCCGATCTCTTACGCCATCGGCCAATCGGCGCCCATGATCGCCGCCTTATGGGGCGTGGTGGTATGGAAGGAATTCGCCGGCGCGGATCACAAGGCGTGGACTTTTCTGAAGCTGATGTTCGCGTCGTACATCGCCGCCATCGGTCTGATCGCGCTGGCTTACAACGCCTGACTTCGGAAATCCGAGCCGGCGGCGGAGCTGGCGCTGCCGGGTGCTTAACCGATTTGGGGGTTTTCGCGGTCGCGGTTCGGTTACGGGCAGAGCGTGTTTTCAATCATTTACCGAGCCGCGACCGTCAGGGAGCGGTTGCCCGGAAAGGACTTCCCCAGATCGGTTAAGCACCTGACGAGGCCCGTGGCCGCAATCGAACAGCCAAGAAGCGCTATCCTGACGCTTGGTGTTCTGGTACTGGTTCTGGGTGGGGCCGGCGCTGTTGCTGGCGGCGCTTTCGGTGCGCAACGCACCGAGGCGATCCCGCTACATTCGTTCCCGTTTGAGAGAAGCTCCGGCGAAATTCCCTCCCGCCACGGTGATTGTTCCGGTAAAGGGCGAAGATTACGGTTTGCGGCAGAACCTGGCGGCGCTGGCTTCGCTCGACTATCCGGATTTCGAGCTCATGCTCGTGGCGCAATCGGCCGCCGACATCCCCGCCGGAGTGCTGCCGGCGCGGGTGCGGGTGGTGCTGGCGCGCGCCCCCGGCGAAAGCGGCGGCAGCGAAAAGGTGCGGAACCTGGCGGCAGCGGTGCGCGCCAGCCGAATCTCCAGCCAGTTGCTGGCATTCGCCGATTCCGACGCGCGGGTCGCACCCGGCTGGCTGCGCGCTCTGGCCGCGCCCTTGCGCGAGGAGGGCGTAGGCGCCTCCACCGGCTACCGTTGGTTTCTGCCCGAAGCTTCCGGCCCGGCGCGCGGCTGGGGATTCTGGTCACTGCTGCGCTCGGCCTGGGATGCGGTTTCCGCCGGCATGCTGGGCGCGGGCAACTGCCCGTTCGCCTGGGGCGGCTCGATGGCCATCTTAAAGAACACCTACTTTGAGGCCAAAGTACCGGACTATTGGCGCGAGGCCGTGAGCGACGATTACGCGCTGACGGCAGCCCTGCGCGCCGCCGGACTCCGGATCGCGTATGCGCCCGGAGCGCTGGCCGCTTCGCACGAGCCGATTACAGCGCGCGGCTTGTTGCGGTGGACGCGGCGGCAACTGCTGCTGACGCGGGTTTATTGCCCCCGGCTGTGGTGGCCGGGCCTGGCGGCACACGTGTTTTACGCGGGTGCGATGGTGGCATCGGCGATTGCGATCGGGCGCGGCCACCGGCTGGCTTTGGCGGCGCTGGCGGCGCAACTGGTTCCCGGGATGTGGAAAGCGTACGAGCGAGCCAGGCTGGCGCGCGCCTGCCTGCCAGCCCACGACAAATGGTTCCGGCGCTGGGGCTGGACTCACGCCGCGCTGTCGCCGGTGGCAACCTGGCTCTGGCTGCTGGCCCTGGCCGGCTCCGCGTTCGGCCATTCCATCGAGTGGCGCGGCCGCCGCTACCGGCTGCGACGAAACTGGTGAAGGGCGCCGTTGCAGACCATCGTCTTTTGTGGTCTGTCGTCTCGGGGCCTGCGGCCCGCGCATGAAAATTCCTCATTATGAGGCAATGTCCTACACAGACGGGAGACGTCTTCGACCCTGCCCTACACCCGGCTCGCGCGGGACAACCCTCGATCCGGTGACTAAGTACTCCATTTGGAAATTACGGCCACATAATGAACAACCGCTCCCTAGGAAGCTGTGAAAAAACTCTCCGAAACGCGCTGAGCTGGCGGAACCGCCTGCTCCACCACTGAAAACAATGCACCTGCTTTGGTGGCGCAGGCGGTTCCGCCTGCGATTTGTGATCTTTTCACAGCTTCCCAGGGAGCGGTTGCCCGGAAACACGTTAGCGAACTTAGCGAACCCGCTCGCCAGCTTGACAAGCCCGCGCCGCGATTTAGTGCGACAGGTGCAGAATGTAGCTCGCGATCAGTTGGAACGCGCTGGCTAGGCCGTCGGCACTGTCCACCTGGACATACTGCCCCACCGACTGCCCGCTGACGGTGCCGGAAGGCTGCGCCTGCGGCGTGTTGGCCAGGCGATTCAGCAGCCCGGCGTCCACACCGCCGTCGCCGCTGTATCCAATGCTGTAGATGGTGATCTGGTTCATGGCCGTCTGCGAACGAATCATCGTGCCGACGTTGTCTACCGCATTCCAGGCGGCAATCGCGACGTTGGTGCCGCAGGTGCTGCCGTTGCTGCCGCAGTTGGAGTTGATCTGCGAGGAGTTGTAGCTGCCCGCCGAGTAAGGCGAGGAGGATGTCCCATTGGACAGGTTCAGAGTGGAATATTGATAATTCGTTCCGCCGGTGGACACACCGTAGATAGTATAGTCGGGAATCTGGCTCAGGTCGCTGAGCGTGTAATTGCTGGCGCTGTTGCCGCCGTTCTTGCCGAGACTGTTGCAGCCGGCCAGCGCCGCGGTTGGATTGGATTGCACCTGGTCCCCCGAGCCGACCTGCCCGTTCGAAGGGGATGCCTCCCAATCGCTCAGACTCGTATTGCTGCTGGAGTTGTAGTAGCCGCCAAGCAGGAACAATCCGTAGGGCGTGTCCCAGGGCGGGCCGCTCCCGAACGCGATGATTGTGCCCATCATCGTGTCTGCCAGGTTGCTGGTAGACTTGTACGTACACCCGCTGCCACTGGCGAAATGGGTGGTGATGCCTGTCAGCCAGGAGTTGGTGTTGATGTTCCAGACCTGGGTCGCATTCGGACTGACCGCGATTGAATCCGGGACTCCGTCGGTAAACAGCAGAATGGAATTTAGCATACTATCCACGCCGTTGGCGGCGAGATCGCGAGTGTGGGCCTGCTGCAATTCGACGTAGGCCAGCGATAATGCTTCGGCGGTGCCCGTGCCGCCTCCGGCCGCCATGTTAGCCAGCGCGGTCGACAATGGGCCCGTGGGAGGGTCCGAGCTGGTATTGAAGTTAGTGTCCGGACCTCCGCTCACATTGCCTTTGACGGGGTAAACCAGCGGATAAGTTGTGGGATAGCCCACGTTGGCACTGCCTTCGAGCATAACCAATCCCACTTCATCGGTGCCGGGCAGAAAATTGGCGGCGAACGATTCGGCGCCGCTCTGCATCCAGGTGAAGGGAGTTCCCGTCATCGAACCGGAACGGTCCAGCACCATGATGGTGCGAACCGCGCGCCGGGTTGCCGTGGCGTTGGCCCCCACCGTTGCGACGGTTTGCGGGACCAGCTTCGGCACCGTGCGCAGAAACAGCAGCGGCACCTGCACGGTCGCGTTAATGGTGATCGTGTAAGTTCCCAGATTATTGGTGAAGTTGATGGTGGGGGTGAGGTTGTAGCTGCCCCAGACCCCGGTGGGACCGCCGCTGGAACCGGTGTTGCACTCGTACCCGCAGAAGTTGGCCTTGATGAACTCGCCGGCGATTTCGGTGGTATTGGCATTGGTTCCCAGCAGCCGTCCGGCGCCCAACGCGGCCCCATCCACGGCGGCCGAAATCTTTGCCTCCACAACATACAGAATGGTGCCATCCACGGCGATGCCAATCAACCCCAGCAGAACCGGCAGGCTCAACGTGAACATGATCATGACGGACCCGCGCTGCCGCAATCGTCGGGGCGAAACCGGTATTTTCATGGCATTACCTCAAAAGTAATCGAACGCGTAAGTGGAATGATTCTGGAAGTACATCCAGGCCCATGCCTGCGCACCCGCCTCGGCGCAGTACAGAGTCTGGCCGGAAGGCAGCCCGCTGATCACCCCGCTGGTGTTGCTATATGGATTGATGGCGCTGAAGTTCGCCACCGCGCCGGCATTGGTCACGTAGTTGGCCTGAGTGATCTGGCCGGTGGTCGAATTGACGATGGTACTGAGGGGGTTGCCCAGGTTACTGCTGCGCAGGCTCGTGTTGCCGAACTCCAGCCGCTGGGTGAAAACCCATTTCTGGTAATTGGTACACGCGATCCCGGTGGGCCCCACCGGCGTGCTGGGGTTGGTCCAGGCGTTGGCGGCGAGGCACTGTCCCGAATCCACATAGATCAGGTTGGATAGGATCACGACCGCGGCGCTGGTGCTGCTCGAACTGGTCAGGCCCAGACTCGAGCCCAGTTGGTACATCACCGTCTGGTTGGCCGACTGCGAAAAATCGATGCCGCGCGCGTACATGTGGCCCAGGTCGCGCGCCAACTGAATCGTTTGCAGCGTGCGGATCAGGTTCACCCCGATGGCGCCGGTGCCGTAGAACAGAGGGAAGAGCACCAGGAAAACGAAACACATTTCGATGGCCGACCCGCCGCCCGAGTTCTTCCCGCGAATAGCTTTCCCGTCCATCGTTCCCACCTCGATCAGGGAGCCGTCCCTACGGGGGGCGGGTTGGTGTTGGGTTCGATAATGTCCGCCGAATATACGGTTACCGACGTGGGCGAGTTATCGACACCCTTACCGGGGCCGAAAATGCGCGGCACCAGAGCGCCGATGGACAGGCCTTGCACCGAAACCTGCATGATGTTGCCCGACGCATCGGCCACGGTGGGGCACGAGGGCAGCGCCACGGCGGTACAGGTCGATACCTCGGTGACCGAGCCGGTCGTGCCGGAGGCGGGCGGATAGTAGTAGTTCACCTTGATGTAACTCAGGCCGGTGGTGCCGTTCAGCAGCCATAGGGAATTACTCTGCACCAGCCCCTTCACGGCGCCGGTAAGAGTACCGCCGCCGCTGGTAATCTGCGGCGAAGTAGCCGTTAACGTAATACCGGTACGGACGGCTATGCGCACCGCGCGCTGTACGGTAGCTTTGGCCATCACCGCCCACGCCGTATCCACCAGCACGAAGGTGAATGCCAGCAGCGGTAGGAAAGCAAACGTGAATTCCAGTACTTCCGACCCGCTCGAACGCCGGCGGCGGAGGCCGCGCGCACCCAGGTCCGCGGCGGGCATGGTCCCCGATGTGTTCGGAAGGCTGACCATTCAAGGTGTATTATCAGCTCAAAACGAGTGTCTCGGTAGATAGCAAAAGGTTAGTCGTGGGAGTGATAACCAAGGGAGTAGGGGCGATGAACCGTTCCGGGGAAGTTAGCTCCCAGCCAACCGCTCCCTGACGGTCGCGGCTCGGTAAGTGACTGAAAACACGCGGTGCCCGTAACCGAGCCGCGACCGTCAGGGAGCGGTTGGCTGCGCTCAAAGCGCGAAATTCCCAGATCGATTAAGCGCCAAGGGAGAAGACGGGAGCTATCGGCGGTCGCCTAGACCGGCTCCGCTGACCGCTCCTTCAAATACCGGCCGGTATACGAATCGGCGCATTGGGCGATCTGCTCGGGGGTGCCGGCGGCTACGATTTCCCCGCCGCGCGCGCCCCCCTCCGGTCCCAGGTCGATCACCCAATCGGCCGCGCGAACCACGTCCAGATTATGCTCGATCACCACCAGGCTGCCGCCGTTTTCGATGAGCCGCTGGAGGCTCGTGAGCAGCTTCGAAATATCGTCGAAGTGGAGGCCGGTCGTGGGCTCGTCGAGAATAAACAGCGTGCCCCGGCAGCTCGACGCGGCCAGGTGAGCGGCCAGCTTGACGCGCTGGGCTTCGCCACCGGACAGCGTGGTGGCCGATTGGCCCAGGCGCAGGTAGCCCAGGCCCACGTCGTCGAGCACCTTGAGCCGGTCCACCAGGCGCGGGGTCGCGTGGAAGAAATCCATGGCCTCGCGCACCGTCAGAGCCAGCACCTGGTGGATGTTCAAACCGTTGTAGCGAATCTCCAGAATGCCGCTCTTGTATCGGGTTCCCTTGCACTCTTCGCACACCAGTTCCACGTCGGCCAGAAACTGCATTTCCACCGTGACGGTGCCGTCGCCCTGGCAGGTTTCGCACCGGCCGCCCGGGATATTAAAAGAAAAGTGGCCGGCCGTATAACCGCGTTTTTCGGCCTCGCGGGTGGAGGCGAACAGGGCGCGCACCTGGTCGAACGCCTTGATATAAGTGATGGGATTCGAGCGCGGCGTGCGGCCGATGGGCGACTGGTCGATCATCACCGTGTGGAGGATGAATTGCGCTCCTTCCACCCGCGCCATGGCGGGCCGCGGCGCGCTGTCCGGTTCTTCCCCTTCCGAGGGCGCGTCGATGGCCTTGTGAACGGCGTCGAGCGAGCGGTAAATCACGTCGTGGACCAGGGTCGATTTGCCCGAGCCGGAGACCCCGGTGACCACCACCAGCATCCCCAGCGGAATCTCCACGTCGATGTTCTTCAGGTTGTGAGCGCGCGCCCCGCGGAACCGGAGCAGGCGTTTGGAATTGACCGGCCGCCGCGGGCGCCCAGCCGCCACCTGCAAATCGCCACGCAGATATTGGGCGGTCAGCGAGCCGCTGCCGTCCGGCGAGGCCAGCAGTTCCGGCAGCGAGCCTTCGAAAACGATCCGTCCGCCGTGTTCGCCGGCGCCCGGCCCCATGTCCACGATATGGCTGGCGGCGCGCATCACTTCCGGGTCGTGCTCCACCACCACGATGGTATTGCCCAGCTCGCGCAGTTCGCCCAGGATGCGAATCAGCCGGCCGGTATCGCGGCTATGCAACCCGATGGAAGGTTCGTCGAGCACGTAGCAGGCGCCCACCAGGCGCGAGCCGAGCGAGGTGGCCAATTGAATGCGCTGGGCTTCGCCGCCGGAAAGCGTCGAGGCCAGCCGGTCCAGGGTGAGATATTCCAGTCCCACGTCGTTGAGGAATTTCAGGCGCTGCTGAATTTCCACCAGCACCTTTCCGGCGATGGCGGTTTCTTCCGGGCTGAGATCGAGAGCGCCGAAGAACCGGTAGGCCTCGGCAATGTTCATGCGCGCCACCGCGGCGATGGAGTTGCCGCCCACGCGCACCCACAGCGCTTCCGGGCGCAGGCGCGCGCCCTTGCATTCCGGGCACAGCGCGTAGCCCCGGTAACGGCTGAGAAAGACGCGCACGTGGAGCTTGTATTTCTTGGTTTCCAGGTACTGGAAAAAGCGCTGGACGAATTCCTCGACGCGCTCGCGTTCCTCCGCGGTCAATTGGAAATAAGGCGTGCGGAGGCGCACGCCGGGGGCGGCTTTTTTGAAATTGCCGAGCCAGGACCGGTGCTTGGGCTTGGTCCAGGGTTCCACCGCGCCCTCTTCGAGCGATAGCGATTGATCCGGAATCACCCGGTTCATGTCGAAATCGATGGTGTTGCCGAACCCCTGGCAGCGCGGGCAGGCGCCGGCCGGCGAGTTGAAGCTGAACAGGATCGGCTCGGGCGGGGCGAACTCGCGGCCGCAGGTTTTACATTGAAACTTTTCGTTGGCGCGGATGCGCTCGCCGGTGGCGGCGTTTTCGAAGATTACCTCGCCGGCTTCGCGGTAGCAGATCTCAACCGAATCGACCACGCGCTGGTGCAGGTCGGGGCGAATCGCCAGCCGGTCCACCAGCACGAACAGGGGCATCGAGAAATCGATTTCCAGCAGCGATTCCGGGGTGGAAAACTCGAACAGCCGGCCGGATTGAAACAGGCGGTTGAAACCCTTCTTGCGCAGCTCGAAGAGGCGGTCGCGGAGCGCCTGGCTGTTCCCGTGAGGTTCGGCGCCGGCCGGGGTGGGACACGGAAACAGAACGTACCAGCGCGAGCCTTCGGGCAGGGCCAGCGCGCGGGCGGCCACTTCATCCACCGAATCGCGGCGCACTTCGCGGCCGTCGTCGGGGCAGATAGTGCGGCCGATGCGGGCGTAGAGCAGCCGCAGAAAGTCGTAGCATTCGGTCGAGGTCGCCACCGTCGAGCGGGGATTGCGAGTCGTGTTCTTCTGCCGGATGGCCACCGCCGGCGCGATCCCGTCGATGTCGTCCACGTCGGGCTTTTCCATCCGCTCCAGAAACTGGCGGGCGTAGGCCGACAGCGATTCCACGTAGCGCCGCTGCCCCTCGGCGTAAATCGTGTCGAAGGCCAGCGACGATTTCCCCGAACCGGAGACGCCCGTGATGACGGTCAGCTCGTTATGGGGAATGGAAAGCGAAATGTTCTTGAGATTGTGGACCCGTGCGCCACGAATCCGGATCGAGTCTTGCACGCCAGTAGGAACTTGTTCCTCTTCAGTATAAAACGGAAGGGACTGTCGGTCCGCGGCGCCGCTATGCCGCTCCGTGGGGCAGCCAATCATGGCTGCAGCCGCCTTTCAGGCGGATCTTCCCTTCGCCCACCTGCCCACCTGTTTTGTGGACGCTCCACTACCTCCCGGAAATTCGAGCCGCGGATGTGGGGCAGGTTGCCAACCTAAGGACCGATTGTCAATCGGTCCAGCCGGGCGCCAGCCCGGCCGTGTGCCCACGAGTTCCTACGCTCGACTAATTCCAGCCGGCGTGGAACACTTTTTTCATCCGTCCCGGTGACGGCCCCCGCCGGGGCCGTGTAGTTGAATCACAGCAAATACTAATAAATCTCACCCCATCCCTTCAACCACTTACAGCCCTCGCCTTCCCCTCCACCCCCCACCCGCGTCGTACAGTATAGTCGGGAAGTCCCGTGGAGCGGACTCCCAGTCTGCCACGCCGGGACTCCTTCCCGGCGCCCGTCTCGCATCGGCTGTGATGCCACGCGGGAACGCCACGCGCCTCGCCGCTGCTGGACTAAATACGTTCCACCACCCAGGAGAGTTTTAACCATGGCCTACGAACCATCCACCCCGAAACCGCGCGATCCCCGCGCCCTCAACGCCTACCGCCACGGCCTTACCGGCCAGGTCCATATCCTGACCCCCGACGACGAGATCGCCTACCGCAAACACTGCGCCGGCATCC